>Ga0208751_100044_pt1 | contig 44945 bp, 34 predicted proteins | sample LakWasMet22_HOW5_2_FD_183868 | JGI IMG/M metagenome (GOLD analysis project Ga0208751, IMG submission 183868) | Freshwater sediment methanotrophic microbial communities from Lake Washington under simulated oxygen tension - Sediment Metagenome... | ecosystem: Environmental > Aquatic > Freshwater >... | reverse complement strand
TGGCCTTTTTACCTTCGGATGTATTAATAATGAGTTGGATCTGATCGTTTTTAATCATATCAACAGTATTTGGTCTGCCCTCGTTGACCTTGTAGACAACTTCACAGGGAATACCCATTTCCTTAAGGAATTTGGCCGTGCCGCTGGTGGCAACGATTTGATATTGTTTCTCCACCAACATTCTCGCAACTTCAGGTGCTTTAGCCTTGTCCGCGTCGCGAATACTGATCAGTACTTTGCCGCTGTGGCTTAAATCTACACCTGCCGCACGCTGTGACTTAGCAAAGGCTTCCCCAAACGTTTTACCTACACCCATTACTTCTCCGGTAGATTTCATTTCGGGTCCCAATAGCGGGTCGACACCAGGAAATTTAACAAACGGGAATACCGCTTCTTTGACCGAGAAATAATCTGGAATGCGTTCCTCCGTCACACCTTGCTGAGCTAATGTTTGGCCTACCATGACCCGTGCGGCTATTTTTGCCAATGGATAACCTGTCGCCTTAGAAACAAAAGGTGCCGTTCTTGATGCCCTTGGATTCACTTCAAGCACATATATGTCCTCGCCCTGAATCGCGAATTGGGTATTCATCAAGCCGCGTACGCCCAAAGCCTCAGCCATTTTAGCTACTTGCTCACGCAATTGATCTTGCATTGCTATCGGTAGCTCGTAAGGCGGTAATGAACATGCAGAATCGCCTGAATGCACGCCAGCTTGTTCGATATGTTCCATTAAACCGCCGATTAACACGCGTTCGCCGTCATAAATGGCATCAACATCCATCTCCACGGCATCATCGAGAAAGCGATCCAGCAACACCGGTGAATCATTAGACACGCTAACCGCTTCTTTCATGTAACGATGCAAACCTTCTTCGTTAAACACGATTTCCATGGCACGACCACCCAATACGTATGATGGGCGCACAACCAGTGGATAGCCTAACTCTTTAGCAGCATTAATGGCTTGTTCAACAGAACGCGCTGTCGCATTAGGCGGTTGCTTTAAGCCTAAGCGTTCCAACAGCTTTTGGAAACGCTCGCGGTCTTCAGCTAAGTCAATTGAGTCAGGTGATGTGCCAATAATCGGTACGCCAGCCGCTTCTAAGGCTCTAGCCAGCTTTAGTGGTGTCTGACCGCCATATTGAACAATCACACCTTTTGGCTTTTCGAGTTGCACAACTTCTAGCACATCTTCGAGCGTCAATGGTTCAAAATACAGCCGATCTGACGTATCAAAATCGGTAGATACCGTTTCTGGATTACAGTTGATCATGATGGTTTCATAACCATCTTCGCGTAACGCCAATGCTGCATGAACACAGCAATAGTCAAATTCTATACCTTGGCCGATTCGATTAGGTCCGCCGCCCAAGATAATGATTTTTTCCCTGTCGGAAACCCGCGCTTCGCATTCTTCTTCATACGTAGAGTACAAATAAGCTGTGTCCGATGAAAATTCGGCCGCACAGGAATCAATACGCTTGTAAACTGGCCGTATACCTTGCTTATGGCGCACATTACGTACTTCAATTTCAGAGGCATCAAGCAACTTAGCGATGCGGATGTCAGAAAAGCCTTTACGTTTTAACTTGAAAAGCTCGCCTTCTTTCAAGGTCGATAGCGTTTTAGTAGACAATGACCGCTCAGTCAATACTAAGTCTTCAACCTGCGCTAAAAACCAAGGGTCAATTTTGCTGGCCTCATTCACGTCGGCCAAGCTCATACCGCTACGAAACGCATCCGCTACATAGCGCAGACGATCAGGCCCCGGATGACGCATTTCACTCTGCATACGCTCATGCGCATCATCAGCATTTATATCAATAATTTCATCCAAACCGCTGATGCCAATTTCTAATCCACGGAGCGCTTTTTGCAAAGACTCTTGGAAAGTCCGGCCTATCGCCATCACTTCACCGACTGACTTCATTTGCGTCGTTAGACGATCGTCAGCCTGCGGAAATTTTTCAAAAGTAAATCTTGGTATTTTGGTGACGACATAATCGATAGTCGGTTCGAAAGAGGCAGGGGTTGCACCTCCAGTGATCTCGTTTTGTAATTCGTCAAGGGTGTAACCCACCGCCAGCTTTGCAGCAACCTTAGCAATTGGAAATCCGGTGGCTTTCGATGCCAACGCCGAGGAACGCGAAACTCGCGGATTCATCTCGATAACGATCATTCGGCCATCAACCGGATTGATGGCCACTTGGACATTAGAACCGCCGGTATCAACGCCTATCTCCCGCAATACTGCCAGCGACACATTTCGAAGAATTTGATATTCCTTGTCAGTCAAGGTTTGCGCCGGCGCTACGGTGATGGAGTCACCGGTATGCACGCCCATCGGATCAAAGTTTTCAATGGAACAAACAATGATGCAATTGTCTTTGGAATCCCGTACCACTTCCATTTCATATTCTTTCCAGCCCAATACTGATTCTTCAATCAATAATTCGTTGGTAGGTGACAAATACAAGCCGCGCTCGCAGATTTCAATAAATTCTTCTTTGTTGTAAGCAATACCGCCACCGCTGCCGCCCATAGTAAATGATGGGCGAATAACGGTTGGATAGCCAACTTCTTGTTGTGCAGCCAATGCTTCTTCCATGGAATGCGCAGTTTTTGACTTGGCTACTTCATAGCCGATTTTACGCATCGCCTGGTTAAATAATTCACGATCTTCGGCTTTGTTGATGGCTTCTTTACTAGCGCCAATCATTTCGACGTTATATTTTTCGAGTACGCCATTAGCGTCCAAATCTAACGCGCAATTAAGCGCCGTTTGCCCGCCCATTGTCGGCAAAATGGCATCTGGACGCTCTTTGGCAATAATTTTTTCAACGGTCTGCCAGTCGATCGGCTCGATGTAAATGGCATCGGCCATATCCGGATCGGTCATGATAGTCGCGGGATTGGAGTTAACCAGGATAACGCGATACCCCTCTTCACGCAGTGCTTTACAAGCTTGTGTGCCCGAATAATCAAATTCACAGGCCTGGCCGATCACTATAGGGCCTGCGCCGAGTAATAAAATCGATTTTATGTCGGTTCTTTTTGGCATGTTATTGAATTAGCTAGTCTGTTAATGTTTTTTTGCGTTATTCATCATCTCGATGAATTCATCAAATAGAGATTCTACATCGTGGGGCCCTGGGCTGGCCTCGGGGTGTCCTTGAAAACTGAATGCTGGGCAATCCGTGCGCCTTAAGCCTTGCAGGCTGCCGTCAAATAATGAGCGATAAGTGGCAACAACATTGGCAGGCAGACTGGCTTCATTAGCGGCAAAGCCATGGTTTTGGCTGCTGATCATTACGCGGCCAGTGGCAATTTCTTGCACTGGATGATTGGCGCCGTGGTGGCCGAACTTCATTTTTTCGGTTTTAGCACCGCTGGCAAGGGCCAATAGCTGATGACCTAAGCAAATACCAAACACCGGAAGTTTTTTCTCCAGAATTTTTTGGATGGCTTCGATAGCGTAGGTGCAGGGCTCAGGATCGCCCGGGCCATTGGATAGAAAGACCCCATCTGGATTCATTGCCAATACTGTTTCCGCACTTGTAGTCGCGGGCACTACGGTTACCCGGCAACCGCGATTAACCAATAATCTAAGAATATTGCGTTTGATACCAAAATCATAAGCAACCACGTGCCTGGTTAGAACACCTGCTTGAGCATGGCCGTTTACTAAATCCCAAGTGTTTTCAGTCCATTCATAGGCTTGAGAAGTAGTAACTTCTTTGGCAAGATCCATTCCTTTCAACCCAGGAAAACCGGCAATAGCCGTTTTCGCTGCATCGAGATCGAGCGAATCTCCAGACATGATACAACCGCGTTGAGCGCCTTTATCACGCAATAAACGGGTTAATTTGCGAGTATCAATATCGGCAATTGCAACAACGTTATGATTTAGCAAATACTGTTGCAATGTTTTTTCGCTACGCCAGTTGCTGGCCAGCAATGGCAAATCCCTAATGACTAAACCACTGGCAAATACGCCGACAGACTCATTGTCTTCGTCATTAGTTCCCGTATTGCCGATGTGCGGATACGTTAAAGTAACAATCTGCCTTGCATAAGAGGGGTCACTAAGGATTTCTTGGTAGCCGGTCATCGCCGTATTAAATACAACCTCGCCCACCGAACACCCTTCGGCACCAATCGATACTCCCTTAAATACTGTTCCATCTTCCAAAACCAATACTGCGGACTTAATCAAACACGTCACCTCAAATATACAAAACGGGATGAGCCCCGCAAAGGACTCACCCCGTTAAAGAAAACAAAACTTAAACAATTTTACGAGATTATGCCGTTTTGGTCATTAACAATTTTAATTGCTACAGTCGTAAAAGTCTTTCAGGTGCCTGGATTAGTTAGATCAATACATGGGCTGAATAATCCTCATAGCCTGGTTTTCTGTTGATGAATTGATTGAAAAGCCGATCAGCGAGAATCAAGGCCAAAAGGAAAATACAGAAAAACTTTATATTGTTATTTTAGTTGCGCGAAATGTTAGAAGTTCAGGAGGGAGACTTTTTTGATTGTAATTGTAAGACACCTTGGGAATTTATCTTTGATCGACTGGTTGTTATTGAAGGTCGTATTAATGAAGAGGCGCTTCTTTTTTCGGCTAGTTCTTCAAGAGCAAACTTTTTCAATAGAACAGCAATAAAAATTAGATGATAGAGTAAATCCCAATATGAAAGCCCCAAAAATGCAGTGCCGACCATGTAACAAATCAGTGATGCCCTCAGCATAAAACAATAATGCCCAACCCATTCCATACCTTCAATGCCACGAGTTTGCTTGGGTAATTTTGTCAAGCTTATCAGGGTGCCTAAAATTAGAGACAACCAAAGTCCAAAGGCTATAAAACCGTGTTCGGAAAACATTTCAACATATGAGCTATGCCAATCGCGCATAGTGACGCGTTGCCAGCCCTCAAATCCGCTACCGATAAAAGGATGCTCCAGGGTATGATTCCAGCCGTCTGTCCATGCCTCAATTCTGCCCATTGCTGATTCATCTTGATTATAAGTTTCCAGAGTTTCCATGCGGCCGAACCATTCTTGCGGCAAATAGTCTTTGACAAAAAAAGCACCTGCAAAGACTAGAGGGATGCCGAGATATTTGCGTTTGCTTTGCCAAATTAACATGCCAGTTAAGGTTGTCATGGTCAGTAAAGCACCGCGCGACCAGGAGCATAGAGAGCATGCATAAATTAGGGGGACGGCGAATAAAAGGCCTTTTTTCAGCCAGGGTCGAAGCTCTTCTTTTTGCCAGATTAATATCAAAGGTATGATAATTAATACAGCAATAGCGAAAGCGTTATTTTCCTCAAATTGTGTACTAGGTGGGCCGTAAACACGTGCTGAGAAGCCTTTCAGGATGGCAAATAAGCCGCCTTTCACTCCTAAGATACCAATTGATGCAGCGATCGTAACGATCAAGTAATAAAGTTTATCGCGGGTATTTATTAGTACGAGCGTGAAGTAAAATGGCACGTATATTTTTGTGACTTCTAAATACTTTCGCCAGGCTTCATCCTGCATGTAGGCTTGAGTTGTGGTGATGCCGAAGTACAGCCATAACAAAATGAAAACAGTTATACGCCAATCTTTAGGAAGCGGTTGCTTGTCTTTAGCTACAAAAGTGCGAAAAGCAACGATCAAAAATAATACGTAGTATACAGGTAGAGAGCGCACGAATCCCCAAGCATAAGCATGAGGATTTAAATAGCTAAAAACAGCTAGAGATAATACTCCCCACCAAGGTTGTTTTAGCGCCGCAATAATACAGCCGGATAGAAAAATAAGAACAACAATATCGCGCATGCTTCGAGTATGAATTTGAATTGTAAAAGTTATATAAGGGAAACTAAAAAAGTATCCATTTATGCCCTGTCGATATTTAGCTTTTCAAAATGCAATTAGTAGATGTTTTCTTTAGTTCCCTAAGTATTTATCCAGGTTCTCTTTGAAGAGAGGATTTCTTTTATATTCTATGAAGCCAGATAGATATCCTAGGTTAGAAGAAAAATTACGTATAAAGATGATTAAAGGAACATAAACTTCCCGACGCCAGTCGTTATCAATTTTTCGTATTTTAATTAGAGAAGGTGCGACAATTAATTTATATATATATAATATTAAACAAGCCGTTGCTAACCAAAAAAATGGATAAATGAAACCTAATAAAAAGCTTAAGAACAATAATCCATGATTTCGTAACCAATATAAAGTACCTTTAATCTCAGCGCCCCAAGCTATGCGACCATTGCCTTTGCCATATAGATAAAACATTTTGGCAATTTTTCGTAAGCTATTACGAGGCCGCCAAAAAATGATGGCGTTTGGGTTATGTGCAATAGAAAAACCATGTTTCTTCGCAGCTAAGGCAAATAGAGAATCTTCTGCGGTATAAAGCCATTCAGGGTAACCGCCCACTTGTTCCCAGAGTATTTTTCGGAACGCTGAGCCTCGACCATAAAATAATTCTTCTTGTTCCTTTGTGGTGTGATCTGGTATTGATAATAAGCCACTATAATGTTCGAGCACAGAGCTTGTTTCAGAAATTATTTTTCCAGATACAGCGTGAATTTCACTACCATCTAATAACGGTTTTGTTATTTCAAATAACCAATTCTTGTCAGGTCGACAGCCCGCATCAGTGACCGCAATAATTGGATAGGAGGCGTTTAAAATAGCAATATTTCTGCCTTGAGAAATATTTGCGTTGGGGGCTTGTATAATTTTAAACAGGGCAAATTTATCAAGATAGCTTTCGAGTTTAGCTAGCGTATTATCTTTTGAACCACCATCAACTACGATGATTTCGGCAGGCTGAGTACTCTGTTCCATAAGCGCGTCAAAGAGCCCATTAATACCTTCTTCATCGTTTAGAACAGTAGTGATAAAAGTAATTTCATTCATTGTATTAAATATTTTAGGTAGCACGCTTTAAAAAATTGGGTAAAGCTATCTAAGCCCATCCTAAATCTTTAGATAAACTTAGGCGAAATCCTCCTTCTGGATGGGTAAATGTATATATTTTTGTATTTGCATTTTCGAATATCAACTTTTCTATTTCAAACAAAAGAAAGTTATCTGGATTTTCACACTCAATTAGCTCTCTTAGCTCCGGAAAGTCGAAATATTGAAATACGATATAATATTTCTTTAGTGGATTAAAATAGTCTCTATCTCTTTCGTTAGTGAGTATGTAAATATTTGATTTTCTGGGTAGAACTTTAGAAATAGTTGTAATTATTTGGTCAGGATGAGTATCATGATTAAGGTTGGGATATGTATCAATCATGTTTAACATATCACCGCGTCTAACATGTATTGCACAATAGTTTTCTATCTTATTTCTTACTCGATTATAAGTCTCTAAAACAAAAATAGAAGGTAAAAAGCGTACTGAATATTCTGGTAAACCGCGTATTCCATTATGAATGCCACTAATTTCTAACCCCGTTCTGTTATGTCTTATAATTAGGTCAAACGTTTTATTTTCCATGTCGGTTATTATATGATCGCGTTCTATCCACAATACGGAGAATTCAGCTATATTAGCTATATCTTCTTTCATAGCCGCTTCAATGGAGATTTTATTACCAGTTAAGGTATTAGTAATTTCAATGTTTTTTAAGTTTATATACTTGTTCCACGTTGCATCAACATCAATATTAAAATTATGACAACTATCAAAGTTAGGTTTGAATACTAAAGGAGTTCTATTTAATGAAATAGATTCTCTTACTAACCAGTTCAACGCCTCTCTTAGATGATTGATGCCGGGCTTAGCGTCAACAGCAACTAAAAAATATTTATTTTTACTAAGTAGTTCTTGCGTATTTAGATCATTAAATTTAGCAGGTATTGATTTTTTTTTATTAACAATCGTAGTCTTAATTTTTCTCGAGTGTTTATTCTTTACTTTAATAATTTTATATCCATAAGAATAAATTATTTGTTTGATGTTTTTTTTAATAAGTTCAAGAATTTTCATCATATCGATCATAAAGTTAAATTTTCATAATTGCTTTGGAACCGCTATATTCTTACTGCTTTTTTTTGAGTAGTTTAATTAGTTATATGTGAACAACCGTTATACTTTTATTATCAGATGCAAAGTAGGTGAAATTTAGTCACCACATCCTGCTTTTAGAATATTTTGTGCAGTGATCTCAGTTTGTACATTTGATTTTGGCAAATCATTTCATAAATACGGTGTCTATCGGCTTCCAAGCCTTCCCTTTCTGTGATGTTTACAATTAAGTCGACAAATCGCTGGCGGTGTTCTTCCACTTTTCGAAGCGTTGCTGTGCGAATCTTATAAGGGTCAATATTCTTACCAATCACTTGATTGACGCCGTCTCGCACAGCTTCAGCGCTGGCTTCGACAGTAACAACATACTCATCGTCAAAAAAAACATCACGCCCGCCATAACTAGGCGTAGAAACAACAGGCAAACCCGCAAGCAAATACTCAATAGAAGCGACCATCGCACCTTCAGTATGTGATAAGCATAAGCCTGCACGTGATTGATTCAGAAGATTGCAAATGCCTTCGGAGGAAATTGGGCTATATGAATAGCTATTTATGTTGCCTTCCGGAAAGTTGAGCCATTTTGCGTGACCTAAAAGTGCTTTAGTTGTTTCGAAATAATCTAGATGCTGAGATTGTAGGTAGGTGATAATCGCCAGATTATCAGTTCGGCTTGCTAACTCAAGACGTTTATAAGGCGCACAAACGCCGTTGTATAGGGCGTCGAACAACTTAGGTGAGTCTGGTTTAATGGTAAATAGGTTTTCGTTTGCAAAGCAGTTGTGGTTAACGAATGCGGATTCTATTCCAAGTTCATCATACATGTGGGTTTGGGCGACATTATTTGCAAGAAACACAAAGTGATGTTCGGGATATTTAAGGGCTTGCTTTGCCAAAGCACTAGAAAGTGACTGTTTGTAAGCAGGTGGATCGAATTCGATGCCGCCTCTTACAAGGCCAAGAAAATAGGCTCGACGATTTTTTAGATAATCGAAAAAAGGGTCCCAGAGGGACGGGTGGTCGCAAAAATCTTCAGGCATTAGTATGATTAAAGGGGTTTTACTGAGCAAGAAGTAGTGGCCTATTGGAGCGGCGAAACGCTTTCTTAGTGGGCCTGCCAATATCCATGGTAAATGATCGATCCATCTATGTACGTAGTACGGAAGGGTTAACATAATTTGCTTGTCCTACAATTAAGGTTGAAACGAACGGTAGTGGGTGAAATCTGTCATCATGAATAAATATTTCTCCCGAATTCAACCTTTATTGATGAGTAAACCGATGACCGACTCATGCATGACTTCGAGTTTGGAGAAGCAAATTGTCTTACGTATCAGCCGTTTGATCCAGGTTCCGAGGTTCAAGTTTTTACGCTCAATTTTCTGAGTGTGACGTTTGTTAAGCTCATGTTTGTCAGCACCCAAATGGCGTGAATAAGCGCCCCAATCATCGGTGTACCCAAAGGGCATAAATAATAATGGCTGATACCCAAGGGGCAAGCAGCGCCTTGGGTTGTTTAAAAACGTCATTGTCCGTTTGCCAAACACATAAGCCAAGATCGTATTGGTGGCGTGGTCAACGGCACTTGTGCCCTTGGGTATGCTCACACCAGCGTTGGTTGGACTTGGCTTCCACAGACGACCACTGCTCATCAGTCTCCACTTCCAGTCTAACGCTCAGTTCACCGTCGCGTCTTAAATCAGTCAATCAGGGGTTAACTTGCACGAGGCCAGTCGTCTTTTTTTAACGTGCTGATCACCGTGTTCTTGTCGATCTTGAGCACTCTCGCCGTGTCACGAATACCACTCCCATTATGATCATGTCTGCCAATTGTGCCTTGATACCCGGTTCACAGGCACGGTAACGGTATTCCAGCATGAAGCTTTTGTTTTGGTGGTGCACTCAGCATTGTCGCAACGGTAACGCTGCACGCCACTTGCGCTTCGCCCCGCTTTTATAAGGTGGTTGCTGCCGCAGTCGGGGCAGACGATTTCTTGATAGTGTGTCATAGTTGGCAATATACAAGATATTTCAGATTTCACCCACTACCTATGGCTGTTTAAGCTCTTACCGAGAAGTTTATTAGCATTGCTTGTGTAACGTAATTCATTGACTTATCGAGTTCAGATAGCCAAGCATAATTTTATGCGAAGCACTTATACATTTATGTCAGTTTGAATATTATTTTTTAGCTTGCAGTTTGATCAATTTTTTATTGAGTATTACTGAGTTTGGCGATAATTTAAGGCCAATTTTAATAGTGTCTAATGCATCGTCTTTCATTCCAACACTTAAATAATAATCAGCTAATTTTGAATAGGCTTGAGGATATTTAGGTTTTAATTCAATAGCTTTAGTGTACTCTTGAATCGCCCCTTGTCTGCCAAGTTTTGCAAGTGCCTCAGCTTTGTATAGACTGGTTGCAGCTAGTAAAGGGTAATAATCTGGTGTGAGACTTTTGGGGTCGCCACTATTTTCTTGTACATAAATAAAGTTTCTAATTGCAAGGTCATAATTTTGCCGATTAAAATCTTTCATGCCGTGGCAAAAATGGTGGTTATGCGCTCCCTTCGGTTGTTTTACATCAGGACTACGAAACGGTATTGCGTCTTCTAAATAATTACCTATCGAAAGACCCTTGCAAAAAGGCGGTAATAGCGCTAAATCCTTAGCTGAAATTTGATTTCTTTCGTCATTTGCAATAGTAACACTTTGAAAAGCTAGCATTAAAAACAGTAGGAGCAGTCTTAGGTTAAAATTTTTCATATTCACCTCGATTTAAAAAATATATTTACTGATGTTTATTCTCGTGCCATTTTAACAACGATGTTTAAATTGGTTTAAGCCCTTGCTAAATAAATAATGTACATTATTTAGTTCTACGACTTACCTGAAAGCAAATTACGGACTGGTTTTTCGAAGAAATAGTATGAGCAACTAGCAACTAGTAATGTCATCACGAATGCAAAAACGTTGTAATAATTGAAATTGTTTGTGTAACGCCCAGCAAAATAAAAAACCTCTTGCCATAAGTAAATTGAATATGAACATACTCCAAACCACCTCAGCACTGGGTTGGATAATATGGCTAAAATCGAGACAGGAGCCATATCCAATGTGTTCACCGATACTGCAAGAAATATTGAAATCCCTATATAGGATAAAAAAACAGAATTAGAAAATATTGCAATTCCGAGTGCTGCAGTAAACGTAAGGATTGGGACAGTCCCCGCTATTCTGATTGGCTGCTTTTTGAGCCAAAGATAGATGACACATGATAGTAATAACGGAAAAGCGGCAACTTCTGTTCTCCAGATAAAAACGGTTTGTGCATCTGGCGGATAGTTTTTATAGAAAACAAAGAATGTAACACAGAGCATTGAACAAACTGTAAGTGCTATTCTTGCCGAAAATTCACCAAACCTAGTAGCAATTAGACTAAAAATAGATAAGAGAATATAGCTGTGTTCTTCGACGTTAAGTGACCATATATGACCAATAGGAACATAGGATTTGGCAATGCTTATTTCTGCTGGAAAATATGTTCTTAAGAATAATGCATTTGAAATAAATTCCATCATATGAAATTCATTTAAAAATAACCACCCCCCAAAGAAAACAATAATAAGATAAAGCCAAAGCACGGGGAATATTCTAGCAAAGCGGCGGCGGTAGAATGTGCTGAGCGGTGTTTTCTGAGTGAAAAGAATACGACTCATCAAAAAGCCAGAAAGCACAAAAAAAACGCTTACTCCAAATGGGCCTAAGTTATGTTTACCTCCTGCGCTATTAAAATGTGCAATCAATACCATAATGATGGCTATTCCCCTCCAGCCATCAAGATAAGGAAGGTAAGGGAGTTTTTCTGACTTTATATTCATTTGCTACAATAGATCCTGTATTCCAAATCTTTTTGCAATGTCTTCTAAATTAAAATTCAGTGCCATTTCTTCCGATTTATTTTTACCATGTATATAGTTTTGGCTTCCAATAACTGAAAAGTGACCGTCTTTTACCCATCTCTCGCTAATGTTAAATACCGTTCCCCCGTAGTGTTTTTCCCAGAATCGTATTCCCACACCATGATCGTTATAATATTTTTCCCTTAATAAATATTCCGGAGAATCTTTTTGTATGTTCATGTGGTGTGAAAAATTTCTCCACCAACCACAGCCATGATTAAACTGATCCAAACTGGCTCCTGCTGTTGTGCAGCCAAGTAATTCCCAGTAACGGTGATGAGAAAATTTAAAATAGTTCCTTAAGCCTCCATATGATTTTACAGCCGCTACTTCGCCATCTGATAAGCGATCAAATAATAGAGCTACTTTTTCCAATTTATCTCTCGGCATAAGAAGGTCTGCGTGCCAGAACGCTAATTTACTCGTCCATAAAAAAACAAACTCAAGAGGAACATGGGTAAATAATGCTGGTAAGTTTAATATTTCATTGAAGTCAATAGCTACAGCTCCATCAACCAATTGTGGCTGGCTAACACCGCAATTAGGATCCCAGCCTACAACGGGTGTCCAGCCTACTTCAGAAACCAGTTTTTGTTGCAGTAGGCACCAATCATCATTCATATTCCAACAAAGCCATGGTTTGGAAATACCTTTTATTTTTTCATGCCATTTTGATGTGGCATCTTTCACTATTTCCATTGGAACATCGAAATGTTCCCAATTGCCAGTTCCGGCTAAGCCTGTTGTTCGAGAAATTTCCCAGCCTGTAATTTCATTTTTTGATTCGATCATATGCATACCACCTGTATTATAAAACTGTTTACTATATTCTAAGTATTCCTGCTATTAATCCCAAAAAATGCCAAACAATCATTTCTTGTCTGAAAGCTATATCTTTAGGCATGGTTAATAAATACATAAAGCTTTTTATAATTGATTTAATTGTCTGATTAATTAAATAGAAAGGTACCCCGAACAAATTTCTTGAACTCTCATGATTCCATTCCATTGCTATGTTTTTGCTACATTGAAAGCGCCAGCGTCTAAAGTAATTTTTCTTTGTTCTAAAGGCCTCAACTTTATGAGCTACTTTAATATTAGGAAAGTAAAAAACAGGGCATTGCGCATGGATTATTCGTTCAAACATTTCAATATCTTCACCGCCAGCTAATATATTTCCTTTTCTACCTTTGTGTGTGTCAAATAAACCGTATGCTGAAAAAATCGATTTTCGGAAAGCCATATTAGCGCCAAATGGCAATTCATCAGTAATTGATAATTGGCGCGGCCCATTTAAATCGATTTTTATTGCAAGAAATCCATAAAATATTTCACTGAGCCATGATGGAGGTGGGGCTTCCCATTTTGGTGAAATATACCCGCCGCATGCGTCACAATTGTAAATTGCCATATTATTAGATATTTGATAAAGCCAATCAGCTTCAGGCAATACATCGTCATCTGTAAAAGCAATTATATCGCCACGTGCATATTTAATACCCAGGTTTCTGGCAAATGATAATCCTTGGTTAGGCTCGAATTGGTAAGTTAAATTAGGGAGTTTATTTTTATAACTATTAATTATTTCTTTTGTGTTATCATTGGAATTATTATCAACGACGATCAACTCCCAGCTATCATCCTTATAAGATTGGTTTTTGAGGTAGTCAAGGGTGTCTTTCAGAGAATTAGCCCGGTTATAAGTACAAATAATAACTGATATTTTTATCATGTGTTTTTCCGTGATTTTATTAAAACTAAGATATTTAAGTTTTATTAAAATTCGTTTAGCTGGTTAGACTTTTAATTTTACTAATGGAGCGGCTATAATAATATTGAATTATATGCGGTAGATTTGGGTTATTAGTGCCAAAAGTAATTTTTTTTTGTAATTTCCAGGCAGAGTCGCATCCATAAACTTCAATTCGATGCAGCAGCAACGGATCACGTTCTTTATTATTAAATCCAGACCGCGTTGAGCAGGCAGTTTTAAAACCTATTTTTTGTACAAAATCCCGAGTGCTTTCGGTCAATAATCCGTAAGGATAGGCAAAGTGCGCACATTCTTTACCTAAATGCTCTTCAATAGCTTGTTTAGACACAGTCAGTTCGTGTTCAATTTTTTCATCATCCAATTCGTTTAATCGCGGATGTGAAACTGTGTGTGAGCCAAATTCTATACCATGATCTGTCATTTCTTTGATTTGCGGCCAAGATAGCATTTTGCGTTCAGAGAATGTTGGGGCAGCCATCCATTGATTAGTTTTACCTATAACTCCGGTTGCCAAATAAATTACAGCTGGAATTTGGTAGCGTTGAAAAATTGGCAGAGCGTTTAAGTAATTATCCTCAAAGCCATCATCTAAAGTAATCAAAACTGCTTTATCGGGGAGTGGGATGTTTTGCGTATAGTAATTGCTGACTTGATTAATACTGACGGGGGTATAGCCTTTTTTTAAAAGCAATTGCAGATGCTTCTCAAATTGCTTTGGTGGGCAAGCGAATCGTACTTCTGCTGCCGTTTTGGGCTCAGAAATCATGTGGTACATCAAAATAATAAAACGACTCATGATACCTTGGCTTTAACTTTTCTCTAAGAGACGCACTACTTGTCGATATAGACCAAGTGGTAATAATGCTGGCAGTAAATATTTAAGATCGCTTGTCTGCCAACAGGAAGTAAGCAGTATAGCCCGAAATAATTTTTGCGCGGACACCAAATCACGTTTCCAGAATGCTTCAATTGCTTGTTTTAAAACTGGGCTAGTGATCAACACTGTTAATGATGAGAGGGATAAATGGCTAAATAAAGATGGATTCTGCGCAACAAAATCTTTTCTTACTTGCCACGCATCCAAGACTTGACGCCATTTAACTGATGAAATCTGGCCGTGTTGATGCCAGCGATAAAAAGCCAATACTTCCGGCACAAGCACAATATTTTGAGTGACAGCTGAAATACGAATCCAAAAATCGTAATCCATTGCACTAAAGCGTCGCTCAGAAAAACCACCAACTTTATCGACAACGGATTTACGGGTAAGCGCGGCGTGGATTGGCCAAGGGCAACCATTTAAAAATGCTTCGTGGATATTGCCTTGTTCATAAGCTGGCGGAACATACCGCGGACCATCTTGACCATTTTCAACGATATTTTGCCAGCCACAATAACTTACATCCGCATTGGCGCTCACTAAAGCGCTATGGAGTTTTTCCAGGCAATCTTCTGACCAGTAATCGTCTGCATCAAGCAAGGCTATGAATTCACCTTTGGCATGTTGAAGAGCCAAGTTACGGGCGGGGTAGGGGCCTTTATTAGACTGGTGTAACAGTATTAAGCCTGGATAATTATTTGCAGCATTTTTTAGTAATGTCGGGCTGTTATCCGTAGAACCATCATCAACAACAATCAGTTCAACGTTGCCATAGGTTTGTTCAAATACATTTATTAAAGTTTGTTCAATATAAGCCTCGGCGTTATAGCAAGGCATAATTATAGAAATAAGTGGTCTACTCATGAGTTGTTAGCCGGAAGATAGTATGGCAGGGCTTTTTCAACCACTTTTTGCCAAGTGAATTGTTCAGCGAAATGTCGACAATCTTTGATATTAAAAATGACTCGGCTATCAAGAAAACTCTGCAAAGCATGTTTAATGTTGTCGACGGTCGGATCGTCGACAAAAAAACCACTTTTGCCATCGTCAATAGCTTCAACAGCACCGGCTTGTCGTGTTGCTAACGAAGGCGTGCCGCAGGCAGCCGCCTCCAAGTAAACAATGCCAAAACCTTCATGGCTGTCAGGCAATGTCGATGATGGTAAGGCAAACAAATCGGCTTCACGCATTGACTCGATGACTTGTTCTGTAGGCTGACGACCAAGAAAGTTAATTTTATTTTCCAGGCCAAGGCTAGTTACCAGGCTTTCCAATTGCGGCTTAAAAGTGCCATCACCAATAATACTGTAACGAAAATCAGTGTCAGCATTTAATTGCGCTAAGGCTTTAATTATCTTATCGACATTTTTACGAGGCTCTGATAAACGGGAAACTGTTACTAGTAGGGGGATAGGGTTGTGCTTTGGGGTTAGCTGGGAAGCTAGAAAATTGTCGCCGACGCCCACTTGGGCAACCAATGTTTTGCCTGCGCATTCTGGAAAATTGGCTAGAAATACCTGTTCAGTGAACTCGCTATTAGCAAGGATAATACGCGCTTTAGGTAGCGCTTTGTGCATGTAGGCAGGGGTTAAACGTTTACCTAGCCAGTGATCTAGTGGAGCTAATAATCGAGAGCAGCGCCAAAGTGGTCCCCAACTTGCTAAGGCTGGTGTGCCCGTCAATGGATAGGGATTGAGAAAATCATTGCCGTGAATGGACACCACCACTGGTTTGTCAGTTTCTAAAGTTAGCCAACTATGGGCGGCATTCATTACGTGCCAGGCGTCTACCTCAAATTGCTTCAACATTCCCCTATCCAGTCGGCGACAAAACTTTAAAACCGGATATAAGGTGATGCCGTCGCCGTATAAGGCAGATTGGTGATGAGTATGAACAAATACACTGACCTGGTGCCCAATATCTACTAGCGTTTTGGCAAATTCAAAAGCATAAGTTTCTACCCCGCCAATATCGGGCGGAAATTCAGAAGTGACAATGCCGATATGCATAATTAACCTTGATAAGTGCCAATAATCCAGTCGCGATTATTTACGACCAACGAATTTTTGGACAAGTGAGTTCTATTTGAGTCATACCATTCCAACTTTGGGTCAGGCGTTGAAGCCCAAGAAATGGTTATAGGGTTTGCGCTGGTATTTACGAGCAAAAACTCTTTATTTTTGCCAACGGCTAAATTAGCCATTATCAATTCAGGATTATCAACTAAAGGCATCGAAACTTGTTGATCGAACGGTAATGCTTCACCATTAGTGCCCAATAATGAAGGAGAAAGTCCAAAATTAAGATCATGACATTCCAACATAGCTTCTGCCAGCCATTGACGGTATTTAATATCTGGCTTGGATAGGCACCGGTAATAAAGTGCCTCAGACCAAAATCCCACAGAATATTGTTTGTCAGGCGATAATTCTCTATACCGTTTAATCAAGCCACTAGTTTGAGTAAATTCCATTGCTTTATCCAGAATGGTTTCATCAAAAGAATTGGGAAACGCATACGCATGACGCGCCAAATCCATCAAATTAATATTCTGGTAATCAATAGCCCAGGTTCTAAGTGATAATTCCCTATCTATATAACCATTTGGCATCACTAAACGAGGGAAGCGCGATTTAATGTCGGGCAGTATTTTGATTAATGTTTGCCAAGCAAAGCGCTTTACAGCTCTTATTGGAAAAGGCAATTTACTTGCTTTTTCAGTAGGCAACATTGTTAAGCCAATAGCCCAAAATAAAGGCTTATACAGCCAATCAGCTGTTTTTAAGCCCAAGACTGTGCGAGTTGAATTTAATGCTGATACCACCAGATTTTGGTATTGAACATCTCCTGTTATTCTTCCATAACGATTTATAGCGATCGAGGTGTCAAGATGAGTATTTAATACCAACATATTGGAAATACTTTTGCCCAATGTCTTATTTTCTATCCATTTAAAGGGGCCGCTATTCATGGCATGCTCGGATAATTCCAGCGAATCATGTAAAAACCAAGTGCCGCAATTTAATGTATCTGTTGTTTTGGAAAGAAAAGATACGGCTTTTTCAAGCGACAATTTAACTTGAGGGCAAGATGTTCGTTGAAATTCATCCATCAATAAATGCACGCCGCTAGTATGTAAGCGGTAATGGCATTCAGTGCTATCTGTCCACATGCCATGATACCAGCCGCCATCCTCAGCTTGGCGTTCAATTAAAGACAGTACAAGCTGCAATTGGAAATACCGGTAAATAGTTTTGCCAGTTTGTTTTTCTAAGCCTGAAAAAATCGTATATAGCGCATGCGCCTCGTTTTCAGAGAAGCATTTTTTATTGTGAGGCCAGGAATAACGTAGGTCATAGACTGCGCCATGAATTAAATGGCGATATAATTCAGCGGGTTTATTTATACAGTCGTGAGAGCCTTGAAGGAAATAGCCTTGAGTTTCTATTGGTAACAACGCACTAACTTCGTTATCAGTTAAAACGCCATCAAACTGCCAAACTATGCCATCAGAAACAGAAATAATTGAGTTACGGATCCGAAGCGATAAGTTATTCTTACCCCAAGATACACCGCAAATATGCGCCAATGCTTCATTTAGAATAGCCTTGTCAGTATTAATAACGCGAGTTGTCGGTAAAACCGGGAACCATAAAACAGGTTGAGTTTTATTAGCAGGTGTTCCCAAATACCCGCCCGATTCTATCTCTTGAAATGTATAAGGAATATCTATTAAAAACTCTACATTACCAACATCTGTAAGCCGAATAAAAGCGCATTTTCCCTTATCGAATTGATCAATAACTAACTGCCCTCCATTAAAGCTATGCGTTATACGCTCTGCTTTCATAATCTTAATAGATTTAGGACTATCAACTGATTTAAAAATACTCGACAGTGTAATTGAATTCATGAATGCTGATTTATTCTAAATATAACTATTAACCATTATTTAACTTTCTAATACTTTCAGGACAGTCTCCAAATTTTCTGAAAATATAATCAATAGTTCCTCTGCGTTTGGCTTTTAATATAGGAGAAAGCCAGGTCGTTCTCCATTCATTAAAGGCCCAAATAAAACGTTTAATTAAGGGGGCGTTGACGGCTTGTGACACAGTGAATTTTGGATAAAAAGCTTTGGAAGAATCTTTAATTAGATACAACAAGTCTTTAAGAGAAAGATTTTTTTCAGCCCACAATAAGCGATTGCGATAGCTGAAATATTGCCGTAATGGCGAGTTTTCGCCATCAAATGAAGCGCCGACCTTATGCCAGACATTTGCGGATGGTACCATTATGCAACCATAACCCGCGCGAGTTGCCCTTAAACACCAATCAGACTCTTCCCAAACAAGGAAAAATCGATCATCCAATAACCCGATGGACTTAGCCACTTCAGAGCGAAAAAACAGCGCTGCGCCACAGGCGTAGTCAGTTTCAATATTGATATTTTCGGGTAGTTTTTGATCTTGGTGGGAATAATCAAAATTCAGTGTTTGGGAGTTCCATTTTGCACCAGCAAACCATACGGTATCGGGTTCATCCATATAGAAAAGAGTAGCGCCAAATACTCCAGTGTCAGGATGTTGTTGTGCTGCCAAAACTAATTGCTCAAGGAAATCAGGTGCGACAGTAGTGTCGTTATTAAGTAATAAGACATAATCAGCATGTTGTTCAAGTGCATATCTGATACCTACATTATTACCTTCTGCATAGCCCAGGTTTTGGCCAGTCTCTATCAATGTTACAGATGGATGAAGTGATTTGATTTGCTTAACACTGTCATCGCTAGAGCCATTATCAACTACAACAATTTCTTGATTAGAATAAGTACATTGTTGTAAAGAACTTAAGCAAGTAAGCGTATCTCTTTTGCCATTCCAGTTCAAAATTGTGATAAAAACTTTTTGATTGTTCATATATTTAAGTACGTCGAAAAACAAGTGAGGAGTTAGTTGATTTTTCGGCAGATTGTTACAACACCGATAATACAAATTTATAAATTGGGTGAGCAGAAAATGTGTTCGAAATAATGATTCGAATATTTTCAAGTTCATTTATTGTGGTGGAAGCCGATGTTTGAGGTGCCACACTATTATCTCAATGAATCTACGTATTCCTGACAACGATGCGCGCGCGCGCCAATAAGTTTGCTTTAAGTAATCAGGTGTATTTGGTAGTTGCTTACTTGAAGGCGATAGTGAGGCCTTCTCCGCTAATGCATCACGAGTTGCTTCCAGATAAGCATGTCCCCATTTTTGATCGGGTTCCAAATGACAGCCTTCCCCCCATTCATTCCATGCATTGATAAACACAATCTGCTCGTCACCAACATGGCGTTGACGTGTGCGAGCTACCGTTTTACTAAGCCATTGCTTATATATTGACGGGGTCGAGTTAATAAAAATATTGGCATTGATACTGCGCCGTGCACTGTTATCCCACATCGGAGAAACACAGCGAAACCACCGATAGTCTGGCTCTGGCTTAGATAGCATTCCCTGTACCGTTGCAGGATAAGAATAAACACGGCTATCACGGAAAACGACAGGTAATAAGTTGAGCTTATTTAGTAGAGTTGACAAGTAGTCACGAAACAAAGTTTTGCCAGCTTTAGATGAGTCAGGTGCAAATTCAACCGCAGCATCAAACCCAATGCTTGTGGGATCAACGTCCTTCACAAAATTTTCTACCCGCACAAGATAGAGCCCTGGTAGTCCAGCTTGTTTAGCTTCATTTTGCCAAAGTGCAGCCGTTTGGCTCGGGTCTGGCAATAACTCTGTGCGATATACCAGAAATAGTGGTTTACCATTAATGCGAATGTAGCGGGGATCTTTAAATGCCGGAATTAGGCTGCGAATATGCGCCAAGTCATCTTTGTGGCTGTATTGTTGATTCAACAATACGTCCCGCTCACCTCCATCCCATACACGTGTCCAATTTTCATTAGCCCAACATAGGCAAAATGGTAAATCAGGCGTTCCTGATTTTAATATTTCATTGAATGGTTGCTCAAGAATTCTTCGACTATTAAACCAATAATGATAATAACAAAAGCCATGAATGCCATAGGCTTTTGCAAGCTCTGCTTGATGCTCACGTACTTCGGGTAAGCGAAGGTCGTAAAATCCTAAGTCAGCTGGTAAGTGCGGCTGATAATGACCTGGAAATAGAGGTTTAGCTTTGGTTACATTGGTCCATTCTGTAAAGCCTTTTCCCCACCATTCATTGTTTTCAGTTATGGGATGAAATTGCGGCAGATAGAACGCAATGGCTTTTACCGCTGAACTATTTTGGATTTCTGTTGAATTCATAGAGCCTACTTTAAATTACTGTTTTAATAAGGATTCTTCTATGACTTGTTGAATTCCTTCTATATAACGCTCAACATTGAATCGTGAAATAACATCTTTTCTACCAGCTTGACTAACATTACGGGCAAACTGAGGATTTTGTAAGAGTTGTATTATGGCTTTAGCCATTGATTCCGGATCGTGAAGCGGAACCAATAATCCAGTTTTCCCATCTTTAATCACCTCTTCCGGTCCTCCACAACGAGTCGAAACAACAGGCGTTTCCATTGCGAGCGCTTCAATTATAGTCAGACCAAATGACTCCTGCTCTGAAGAAATTGCTAGTACATCGAGACCTGCTAAAAGTTCATGTATTTTTTCTGGTTGCCACCAACCGGTAAGTATTACCGATGATATTAAGTCTAGAGACTTTATTTTATCCCGAATTAAGTCGGTATGGTCTTTGGAGCCTGTGCCAACAATCAGGAATACTACGTCTTTATTATGCAATGCAATTTTCTGTGCGGCCTCTAAGAAGGTAAAATGATCTTTACGCGGCTGCAATGCCCCAACCACAGCGACAATTTTACAATCTAAGTCCATGTCGAAATGTTTTAAGATTGCATCACGAGCATGTGCTCTGTTAATTACTGTAGGAATTGGCAGTCCGTTATGGACGACAGTTGCTTTTTTCGTAAGCATGCAATAAGACTTGGCCAAAATGGCGGAGCAAAAAACTACAGATTTAGAAAGTAGATTCATTGCCCATGTATACAAGTGAAAAGGTAAAAGTGGCGTGAGTTCTTTGTTACCTAATATATACTCATGAATGTGCCAAACATGAGGAGTGTGCGTCATTCGAGCCGCAACCGCACCTTCAATACAAGTCACCGTATTGGTATAAACCAGATCGATTTGATTACGTTCAATCAGGTGTGCAATTGCCCAACATCGGCCCCGTAATGTTTTAAATACTTTAATAAGGTAAGGGAAGCGGTGTTGTTTTGGAACAGAATTGATGCCCGGAATCCAATGAACTAAATGTCGAACAAAAACGGTTATTCCTAACTTTGTTGCCTCTTGGCTAAGTTGACCACCGTCATAAGGAACAAGGAGAAAAGGTTCAAAGCGATTGCGATCAATGTTAGCAAGCAATGTCAAAAGAGTTTTTTGTGCGCCAGCCATTCCACCATCATGTGAAACAAAAAGCACGCGTATTTTTTTATCTAAGTGTCGAGACAAAGTGAAGTGCCATCAATATGTTGTTAAGATCCATCTGGTTTTTATCAGAGTGGAAGCCATCGTAGTAAAAAAACAATACGTATAAAACTACGGCTGATATTTCATTTACCCCTAACCCAGAGGGGAATAGAATTATGCCAATACTGATTTTCGTCTTTAGCAAACCGTTTTGCCAAAGGTCTAACTAAACGCACCAAAGGATGTGATAAAATTTTGTTATAGTTTTCTTCATACCATCGTAAACGCTTAGTGATATTTTCAACTTCATTAAGTAGTCGCTCAGCTTGATGCTTTATTTCTCCTTTTCCACCAAAGCGTTCTACAAGAACAGCGCCTTCTACATAAGTTTTCCAAGACATTGCTGTTGTTTTTGCATCTGCATGGATAAGAGCTTGTGCCAGTGTTTTTTCTATTACCTGAAAAATGAAACCCCTATCTGCAGCTCGAAGCCATAACTCCAAGTCGAATACTAGGTGCTCATCCTCGCTAAGAGGGCCACACTTTTCCCACATAGAACGCCGAAATACACTGGCTGGTTGCAGAAACCAAGTGCCAGAAAACCAATTCAATAAGGTAGCGCGATCAATTACTAAGTCTGGTGAGAAAATATGTGTAACGTGTCCATTTATGTCGACATTTTCACCTGTCCCCACAACGATGGATGCTTCCGGGTGCTCTTTAAATGTATTATCTATTTCTAATAGAGCGCCAGGCAGATACCAGTCATCTGAATTAAGCCAAGTCAGATAGTCACCTGTGGCCAAAGCCATACCCTTGTTAATGGCATGGCTTTGGCCGCGGTCAGATTCGCTAACCCAGTAGGTTAAGTGCTTTTCATACTTTTTTATTGTTTCAACTGTATTGTCAGTACTGCCACCGTCAATAATAATAAACTCCAAATTGGGGTAATTTTGTGACAATACAGAATTTATAGTTTTTTCAATGAAAGCCCCTTGATTATAAGTGGGGGTTATTATTGATATTTTTGGATAATTTTTGTTAGCTATATTCATAGTGAAATGTTTTAAAACACTTAATAAATTTAAAGTATTTGTGGGTAAAACTAATTTTTATTGAAATATGCTATTTCTATTAAGAGTCCATGAGCCTTTCAAATGAATGAAGCCTTCACATAGAGATAGTGAGCGCTCATTAGTTATATTTTTTACTTGGAAATGAAAAACATTCTCTTCATATAGTATGTTATGAGTTACTTTTCCTGCATCTACCCCTATGCGAGTTGAATAAACGCCAGGCAATAAAGGAAAAGAGGGGATGTTCACCGTTACAGTATATTCGCCAGGTAGTAGTGTCTGGTCTTTAAACTGATTATCTGTAATTTCTGTTGCTAGGTATAGAAAATCAGTTGTATGAATACCAAATCCAAATATAGGGTTTTCAAGTGGAGTGTTTACCTTGTAATTAATCTTAAAAGTAACGTTTTCATTATAAGTGATTAACTCAGTAATATCGCTATTTTCATTTAGTAATTCAATTGATAATAAATCAATGTCATTGCTTTTTTCTTTACGAGCATTACTGTGGAGTATTTCTGATTGTTTTTTTATTATTTCATCATTTTGAGCGTAAAAAAGACCACATGTTTCCGCCGAGGCACCATCAGCATATATCTTCCCATGATCCATTAGTATTACACGTTTACATATACGCTCAATTTGTCGAATATTATGACTGACAAGCAAAACGGTTTTGCCTTGACGAATGATCATATCTTCCATCTTATCAAAACATTTTCTCTGAAAAGCCAAATCTCCCACTGCCAATACTTCATCAATTATAAGAATATCTGCGTCTAAACTAGTCGCTATAGAAAAACCTAACTTAACCGTCATTCCTGAACTGTAGCGTTTAACAGGTGTATCAATAAATTGTTCCAATTCAGAGAAGTCGATAATCTCATCCAGTTTTTGCTGAATAATTTTTTTAGGGATGCCTAAGATGGCACCATTTAAAAAAATATTTTCCCTGCCAGTAAGTTCTGGGTTTACGCCAGCTCCAACCTCAATTAACGGTGCGATGCTACCGCGCACTATAACTTCGCCTTTTGTGGGTTTACTGATATTGGCTAAGTGTTTTAAAAGCGTGCTTTTGCCAGCGCCATTGTGACCAATAATGCCAACGACTTCGCCTTGTTCAATTGTGAAGTTGATATCGTCTAAGGCTTTAAAGTTTTCTCGTTGTTGTGTGGGTTTTCCGCCCAGACGTCTAAAAGTATTAAGTACGTTCTCTTTAAGGCTGGTTATATGGCCGAGCTGGTATTCTTTGGTTAAGTGATTAACTTCAATGATGGGCATGACAAAATTCTTATAAAGAAAGGGGGCTATGTATATTAATTATTTAGCTATGAAATACCGTTAAATAACATCAGCAAACCAGTTCTCTGCGCGTTTAAAAAACAGGTAGCTAAATGGCAATATAACTAAAGTTAGTATAACGCCGGGGTAAAGAGCATTAAAATCCGGCGGTAAGCCTTTAAGTACGACGCGCTGAAAACTGTCGATGATGCCTGCTAAGGGATTAAGTGTGTACAGGGTGTATAGATCGTTTGACCAAGCACCTGCTGCTTGTTCTTCTATGAGTTTTTTGTGTACTAAGCTGAGTGGGTACATCACCGGGGACCCATACATTAATAATGATAAGGCAACGGGCAGGGCTTGTGACATGTCGCGATAGTAAACGTTTACAGCAGCACCAAAAAAACTGATGCCAAGAGCAACAATCATGGTGTAGAAAATGATGGCAGGTACCCATAACGCGTAAATTGTCGGCACCATTTTGTAGTAAATCATCATGCCAGCCAAAATAACAAAGCTGATAGCTAATTCGACTATTTTTGTCACCATGGCAGTGATGGGAAATACTTCGCGCGGAAAGTATATTTTTTTAATTAAAGCGGCATTTGAGGTAACGCTGTTAACGCCTTCCGAAGCAGATTCCTGAAAAAATACCCAGGGTAATAAGGCTGCAAAAGTAAGAATGGGATAGGGGAGGTCATCGCTTTCTATGCCGACAAAACTTCTCACTAATGTAAAAATCAGCATTAGCATAATGGGCTTAAGTACTGCCCACAGAACCCCCAGATAAGCTTGTTTATAGCGGATAACTATGTTTTTCCAAGCTAGTGCAGCGATGAGTTCGCGGTATTGGTAAAGGTTTTTAACTACGTTAATCATTATATTTGATCTGTGAGAACATAAATTTATAGGTGTCGTATTTTGGATAATTAATGTCAAGGCATTGAATTAAAAAAAATCCGTAAAACTTAGCGTTTATAATTACGAAACACTTTAATCTGTAGCCCTTCATAGCATAGCGAATAAAAATAATCATGCAACCCACGCCCAATGAAAGCCCCTCTTCATTTTATGACCTTTCACTACAAGAACAGTTACTTAAAGCTGTTGAACAGGTTGGTTACGAAAAGCCTACTGCGGTTCAGTATCAAGCCATCCCATCCATACTAGAAGACAAAGACTTATTAGTTAGTGCTGAAACCGGTAGCGGTAAGACTGCGGCGTTTTTGTTGCCAACCTTACATAATTTGTTAATTCGGCCTTCGGAAAAATTTGGTATCCGTGCGTTGATATTGGCACCGACGCGGGAGCTGGCTCAACAAACCTTCAGCCAATGTCAGTTATTAAGTCAATTTACAGATCTTACTTCGGGGTTAATTACCGGCGGCGAAGATTTTAAAAAACAGCAATCTCTATTGAGAAAGAATCCGGCAATTATTGTGGCAACGCCAGGTCGATTGTTGGAGTTAATCGCGCAAGATTCGGTCAATATCAGGCATTTGGAAGTACTTATCCTTGATGAAGCTGATCGTATGCTTGATATGGGCTTTAGTGATGATGTCCTTGCTATTGTGGAGCAATGTAATAAGCAACGGCAAACCTTGTTGTTTTCGGCCACATTGACCCACTACGGTGTCATCAAAATGGCTGACAAGGTGTTAAAAAACCATAAAACCATTGCTCTCAATACCTTGCATGATGGGCACGATAATATCGAACAGCAAATGGTGTTGGCCGATGATTATGAACATAAGCAAAAATTGTTGGCTTGGTTGTTGTTGAATGAAACCTACGATAAGGCTTTGGTGTTTACTAATACCAAAATAAAAGCAGATGAACTTCGGGGCCCTTTGCGTGGGTATAAGCTGCGCGTGGGTGTGCTGCATGGCGATATGGATCAAAAAGACCGCAACCGGATGATGGAGTTATTCCGGGAAGGTACAATTAATATTGTTGTGGCTACCGATCTTGCTGCGCGCGGCTTGGATGTGAAAGGGATTAATCTGGTAATTAACTATGATGTGCCCAGGAACGGCATTGATTATATTCATCGAATTGGCCGTACTGGTCGTGCTGAGGAATCCGGCCGGACGATTGCTTTGGTCAACAGTACCGAATGGAATATTATTTCCGGCATAGCGAGGTTTCTGAAGCAAAAGTTCAATCGCAGAATTATTGAGGGTCTGCAAGGTAAATATAACGGCCCAAAGAAAATTAAAGCGTCGGGAAAGTCTTCAGTATCTAAAAAGAAAGAGGAACCCAAAAAAGCGGCCGCAAAAAAGGTCAAAGTGCGGGAGCGTGATAAGAAGAATATTGGTAAGCGGCGCATACCTAAGCAAAAGGAACAAGTTGCAGAAACGGAGTAGGCGGTGTTTGCAGCGGACAGAATAGACTTTGTCCGCTGCGGTTTAAGAGGAATTACTTACGAGAGCTTGCTGATAACTTGTTTAATTAAGTTGTCAGGCTTAAAAGGCTTGACGATATAAGATGTCACGCCAGCAAGAATTGCTTCTTTTACTTTTTCGCCTTCTGATGACGAAGTGAGCATAATCCATGGTGGCGTAGGCAGTTTAGGATCTTCCTTCACGGCTTTAAATAATTCCAAACCAGTCATACCTGGCATATTCCAGTCGCAAATTACAATATTAACCCTGACCTTACTCATCATCATTAATGCTTCGCGCCCACCAGGAGCATCAAAAACATGAGTAAATCCAGCTTCGCGCAGAATAGCTTTGGTCAAGGTTCGCATTGATGCAGCGTCATCGACAATCAGAATTTTTTTTTGTAATAGTTCTTGTGATATTTCCATTTTTATTCCGAGTTTGTTCAGTGTTGGGCTTGCCATTCAACTTCAAAGATTTTTTTAACAAAGCCCTAATATGCAGTCCCTAGACGTGAATTGTTCAAAATACAATTCATAGGTAAAGTTAAAAAAATACTAAACATAAGCATAGATGTGAATGGAATAAAGACAAATTTTTTTTCATCATTAGTTGTCGATATATCAAACTGCTAATGGTTATTCGCTGATTTCTTTTGATTATGTGCAAGGCAGTTTTGTCGAACAGCTGGAAAGTGTATTTTAGCTATTAACTATCAATAAATGACGATGGTGGTTAACCGTGGATTACGACCTTAGCGTAATATAGCCAGATATTTTGAACTTATCCCAAGTAAAAACACAAAGATGTCATGTTAAGAATTACCGAACTCAAACTTCCTCTCAACCATACAGAAGCTCAACTTGAACAGGCCATTTGTCAGCGGCTTGGCATTTCCGACAATCAACTGGTTACTTATACTGTTTTTCGCCGCGGTCATGATGCACGCAAGAAAAACGACATTTTGCTTGTCTATACACTAGACATTGAAACAGCAGATGAAGATGCTGTTTTAACGCGTTTTAAAGATGATGCTCATATTTCGGTAACGCCAGACACTTCTTACCGCTTCGTTGCCCAGGCACCCGCAAAAATAACCAATCGACCTATCGTGATTGGTACCGGACCTTGTGGCTTGTTTGCCGGATTAATTTTGGCGCAAATGGGTTTTCGACCGATCATTTTAGAGCGTGGTAAAGCAGTGCGTGAACGTACCAAAGATACGTTTGGCCTGTGGCGTAAAAGAGTCTTTAACCCCGAATCGAATGTTCAATTTGGCGAGGGTGGTGCGGGTACTTTTTCTGATGGTAAGTTGTATACGCAAATCAAAGACCCTAATCATTACGGTCGTAAAGTACTCACCGAATTTGTTAAAGCGGGCGCTCCAGAAGAAATTCTTCATGTCAGCAAACCGCATATAGGTACTTTTAGATTGGTAACAATGGTTGAACAAATGCGGGCAACGATCGAATCATTAGGCGGTGAAATTCGTTTTGAAAGCCGTGTGGATACCATCGCGATCGACAATAATCAAGTACGTGCTGTGGTGCTAGCTAATGGTGAAACTTTGGTTTGCGATCATGTTGTCTTGGCGGTTGGTCACAGTGCCAGGGATACCTTCAAAATGCTTTATGACCAAGGCGTTTACATTGAAGCTAAACCTTTTTCTGTTGGTTTTCGTATAGAACACCCTCAATCGCTAATAGATAATTGTCGATACGGCAGCAATGCTGGGAATCCTTTGCTGGGTGCGGCCGATTACAAACTGGTACATCATTGCAAAAATGGTCGTTCCGTTTACAGCTTCTGTATGTGTCCAGGTGGCACTGTGGTTGCTGCAACCTCTGAGGCAGGGCATGTGGTCACCAATGGCATGAGCCAATACTCCCGTAATGAACGTAACGCCAATAGCGGCATTGTGGTCGGTATTACTCCAGAAGATTACCCCGGACATCCGCTGGCCGGTATCGATTTTCAGCGGCAGTTGGAAGCGCGTGCCTTCAAATTGGGTGGGGAAACCTACGATGCGCCTGGGCAATTGGTAGGTGATTTTATCGCTCAGCGGCCTTCCAAGGCATTCGGTACGGTACAGCCTTCTTATACTCCTGGTGTGCATTTGGGCGATTTGAGTACAGCTTTGCCTGATTACGCCATTGAAGCCATTCGCGAAGCGCTGCCTGCGTTTGATAAAAAAATAAAAGGTTTTGCGATGGCTGATGCGGTGCTGACCGGCGTTGAAACGCGTACCTCATCGCCGATTCGCATCAAACGCAATAGCCAATACCAAAGCATCAATACCAAAGGATTGTATCCGGCCGGGGAGGGCGCGGGCTATGCAGGTGGCATTCTTTCTGCAGCGGTTGATGGAATCAAAGTAGCCGAAGCGGTGGCTTTGGATATAGTTGGCAAAACGCCGAGTTGACTACTTTTTGAATGTTTGGATTTGTTAAAAGGTCAGCGTTTCTCAAGCTGTGCGAAGCTTGCAGATTGAGTAGAAAAAGCAGCAATAAAGCGGTCCCGCACTTTATCCATGCTCCATACCGGTGCGTTGGTAGCTGGCAGCATACCTTCTGTCCATTGCCAGTCTTGCACCGCTTCCATCACTTTGGGATCACGGCTGATCAAATGCACCAGCACATCGTGATTCTCCGGCTCGCTAGTGACAAAAGACGCGGGCTGGTGATCGCCTAATACCAAAATGACCAGATTGCCGTCACCATAATTCGCGGCATAAGAGACAATATTGCTAAGAGCATATTCAATGGACTTACGATATTGCTCCAGAATTAGTCCGGTATTTTGCCAAACCACTTCCGGTGCATCGCCTTCACGGGCTTTTTCGTTGAAGATAGAGCCGTCACCTATCTGCTTCCAGTCGACTAGCTTGGGTAGTGGCGTCCAGGGAGCGTGGGATGAAATCATCGCAATCTCCGCCATTACTGGGGGGCGCGGGCTCGGTTTACGCTCCATCGCTTGTAAGGCTGACAGCGTGAATTGGTCCGGCATGGTGATCCAGTTGAAAGACTGGCCGTGATAATTTAAATCCTGCGAAGCATAGATCTTGTCATAACCAAAATACTCACCCTGCGGCCAAGCCATGGTATGCGCTGGTTGTACTGCAACGGTTCGCCATCCCGCCCGCTGGAAAAGACGATTAAGCGACGGACGTGTACTCATCACCAGACGGTCGTAGCGCGTCTGACTATTAATCCACAGACCTGAAAGCAATGTGCCGTGCGCCAGCCAGCTGATACCGCCATAGGTGGGCGACGTTAGGTAAGCACTGCGGGCAGACAGTCCTTTTGCGGCAAGATCGGCGCTACTTTGTTTCAGCAATGGGCGGATATGCTCGGCAAAGTCAGGTTTATCGAGCACGGTTTTCCCGTAAGACTCAATGAATACGACCAGCACGTCCTTACCTTTAAGCTTGTCAAACAGGCTATCGTTTGGCACGTCTGCATAAGGATCGTGATTAACGACGCCGCTAAACATCTTTAGATCGTCAATACTACTCAAAGTGTCGCTGACGTGTTTGGTCACCAGATCATAAAATGGCATTGTGGCTATTTGCCGGCCGCCCAATGACAACACTGTCCAGACAAACACTCCCGCGATAAGACCTTTACCGTATGCGATTGGCGATACTCTCAGCAGCGCTTGGATAGACCCCAGCACCCTATAAACCAGCCAAACAATTCCCACCAGTAATACGACCAGCAGAAGTGCGACGATTAATGCGCCAAAGTGACCGAGGGCACCTTGCAGAAGGTTCATCCCGTTTGCCAGAAAGTGGGCGTCCAGCACCGGATTGATAGGGCGGTCGAATACCTGATAGGTGCCCATATCGGCAATCTTAAAGATTATTCCTATCGACAGTAGGCAAGCCGCGATAGCCCGGATAATAACCCCGAATTGCCCTTGAGTAAGCAAGATCAACCCGAGTAAAAACAGCTCCAGCGGTAAAGTCGCAAACGCTGATGGCGTTATCAAGTTGATGCGATTTGGGATAACTATGGCAATAAAAATGAAGATCAGGGCTGATGCAATTAGGCCGATCTTCATCCGTCGCCCCAAGAAGCCAGAATCAATTATTTTATTGTTCACCATGTATGGATTCCCGAATTGCCCTTAACTGGCTCTAAAGTTTAATTGGGCGGCATAGTACCAATAAAAATTGCCTCTGGTACCATGCGCGCAAATTCAGATTTTAAAAAATTAGGCCAAGGCCGAATAGTCGCAGCGCAATTTCTGAAATTGCCAAGCAGCCTTCAAGCCTTGTTATGTATACGGATATTAAGAGAAAAAGCGGCTAACTATGATTTTCACAGCAATTTTATGAAGCATGAATTACAAGCAATAACAATACTCGGTTGCAGCCTGCTGCTTACCGGGTTTTGTCTATTAGGGTTAGTCGAAAACTGGTTCGTTGCCGGGAAATGGTTGCTGCAAGCCACGCTACTGTGGAGATTGGTTGTGCAATATATCTGGCGAAGGCTCGCGCTGAATCGAGCCAATGCGGAGACACCTCTTTACAGCAATTTGGGCTGGGGCAACCGCCTAACTATTCTGCGTGGCTTGTTGATTGCTTTAACCGGTGGCTTCCTGTTTCAACAGCAGACTAATGCTGTCAATGTCTTACTCCCCGCAATTTTATATACCTTAGCTGCCATTCTCGATCGGCTAGATGGCTATGTGGCGCGCCGTAGCCAGCAGGTGAGCTTGTTAGGTAACGAACTGGATATTACTTTTGACGCTTTGGGACTGGTGGTTGCGCCCTTGCTGGCAATCGGCTTGGGGAAACTGCACTGGTCTTATCTCATGTTAAGCGTGGCCTACTATATCTATCAGTGGGGCTTGCTACGCCGACAAAGACGAGGATTACCCGTTTATGCGTTGCCGCCGAATCCGTTGCGGCGCACGTTAGCGGGCTTTCAAATGGCCTTTATTGCCGCAGTGCTTTGGCCTCTGTTTAGCTCGTCTCTGACAGTAATTGCTGGCATCGCTTTTATGTTGCCGGTGCTGTTCGGCTTTGTGGTGGACTGGTTGATTGTTAGCGGCAGGTTTCCGGCACAGGTATTGACTACCTTAGATTTACTTAGTTGGAAGTTTTTTCAACCTGTCCTGCGAGTATTGCTGGTGCTGGTATCGTTTCTGGCTATACGCAATTCCGGCCAACTCTGGCTGGCGGATATGAGTGAATGGGTATTTATTTTCAGCGCAGGTCTTATTCTATTTGGTTTTGCCGGCCGGTTGGGCGCGTTTGTGTTGATCATGATGTTGGGCTGGCAATACCCTGACACTGGGGGGCATTTTTTCGACTATGTCCTTATCTTCACTGCCAGTTGGATATTGTTGCTGGGAACCGGACGCTACAGTCTCTGGCAATGGGGCGATGAGTGGGTTGCGCGCTATGACGGTGCTTGATGACCTTGCTTAAAGCAATACCTGTGCTGCTGTGGCTGGCAGCTTTTATCTTGGTTGGCTGGATACTTAGTCAGTTACCGCTCGCCGCCATTGCCCAAACGATAAGCACACTTTCCCTCGGACAGTGGTTGGCTTGGATAGGGCTAAACCTGGGGATCATTTTGCTAGCGACGCAACGCTGGTGGGTGCTCACCAGCATGTTGAAATTGCCCGTGGGCTTCGGTGAGTTACTGAGGATTCGCCAAGCTGGTCAAGCGGTGAATTTTATCACGCCAGGTCCGCAGTTCGGCGGTGAACCATTACAGATTTTCTGGTTATACAAGCGCAATCAATTGCCGATACACAAAGCTCTGCTGGCGGTGGGGCTGGACCGGTTTTATGAGCTGTGGGTAAATTTTAGTATTCTGTTATTAGCGGTACTTCTGCTGCTGATTTTCCCGACAGTTGCTGGCGTCAACTGGCAGAAAGTATCGCTTCTCCTGGCTTTACTCCTTTTGATGATGTCCATGCTTGGCTGGCTTTTGGTTAAACAGCCCGAGCGTGTGTTGCGCTGGATAACGAGAGTGGCTCGCCACTGGCAACATCATCCCAGATTGGAACACATCAAGACTCACTGGCAGCAGCTTGGTCGCGATTTAAATTGGGCGATCCAGAAACAAAAGTCGGCGCTGTTTCTGGCTTTTATACTCTCTCTTGCAGGCTGGATTGGCCTGATAGGCGAATTATGGTTGCTGCTGAGTTTTTTCGATTTAGCGTTCGATTTCTCGGCATTTTTGGTGATTTTGGTGTCAATGCGCTTGGCCTTCTTATTACCTTTGCCCGGAGGCATCGGTACCTTGGAAGCGGCTCTATTTTGGGCTTTTCAATACCTAAGCATGCCAGCAGAGGCGGCCATAGGTCTGATCGCGTTGATGCGATTGAGGGATGTATTGGTGTTGATGGCGGGGTTATGGTGCTTGCGATTATTACATTTTCGATAGTAGGAATATTTCTAAACGGTTAAAAAAAATCTCCCCCGGTAAAACTGAGGGAGATTTAAATCCTTAGCGTTATTGATAAAACTACTGGATAACGGGTGTAGTCACAGTGGAGTTGCGATAGTTTGCAATGAAAGGAGATGTGTAATTAACGGTTTTGACTTGGTCAGAGGCTTTTGGATTGCCTTCTGCAAAACCACAAGGACCGCCTGCACATTGTGTTGCCAAGTTTGGGGTTGAGAACAGCATCACTGATGGTCCGTAATAGCTCATGATAGTGCCAAATTTGTTATTGATTCCCCATGCATAAGAGTAAGCAAATTTACCAGCGACATTGCTGTATTCGCGATCATGTACATTGCCTAGGTTATGACCAATTTCATGAGTGAAAGTGTTTGCACCGCAATAATAATTGGACAAGGCATCTTTAGAGTAACCATCGCCGATTGTTCCAAAACCTATGCCGGCATTCGCGCCACTACCATTAGCAAAGCCAACATAAGCTGTGCCACAGCTTCCGGCGGTTTGTGCATACAAAGGCCTGAATAATGCGACCAAGTCGGCACCGTATTGATTCCGTAGTGCTGCAGTGCCGGCAAATGCCCCCTTATCACTGGCTAAGTCAGACAATGCTTGGGCGTTGGCATTATTTTCAACATAGCTGGTTGCCCGAGTATGTACCAATCTTAGTTTTAGATTAATGCCTGAGTCTTTGTAGGCTTGATTAGAGACATCGACTAGATACTGAATGCGCTGTTTGGCATACGCAGCTGTTTGATTAGTGGTGGTATACAAAACCATCAAATCAATTGTTGTGCTTGCAGTTGATGAGCTGGTAGCTACAGCTGTTTTTGCTTTGGCCAGCTCAGTAGCGTAGGCCGTTTCTGCTGTTTTTGCCTTAGCTTCTGCAGTTTTCAATTCAGTAGCTTTCTTTGCATAAGCGGCTTGGGCTGCCGCTGTATTTTTAACTGCCAAGTTGTACGCAGCAATTGCGTTGTTTAGTGCAATATTTGCAGAATTTAAAGTTAGCTTGGCAGCCTTTAGATTAGCTTGTAAGGCGGCGTTTTTTGGGGACTTGGTAAAGGCTGCTTGAGCCGCGTTATATTGATTTTTAGCATTTGCAGCGGCTGCACTACGATTATTGGCTAGAGCCAGTGCATTGTTAGTCGTAGTTATAGCCTGAGTATATTTTGCATATAAATCATTAGCTTGAGCAGTTAGTGCGGTTACAGCTGCACGAGCTGTATCTGCCGCTGTCTTTAAAATAGCTAGTGGGTCGACATTTGCCGCAGCAGCATTCATGGAAGTCAGGCCGTTTGCGCTAGGATGGATTTCATCGTTTTCATAGCCGGCCGTGGTCAAACCAGATTTGTCGATATCAACTACAACTGTTTGTCCATCAACGGTTTCTATGTTGTAAGCGCCATCGGGAGTGTAGACATTGCCGATGACTCCTGTTTCGCCTTGAGAGAGATAAATGCGATAGCCTTTACCTTCTTCATCCAAGTAACCTACCCAGGTTGAGCTGTTGTCGTCATGTTGGACTGAATTATCATGTTTGACTTTATATTGTCCGATTGGTAAATCCAAGGTCACATCATCGCCAATGGCAATATTTGCCAGCTGATCCATTGGCAGATTGACACTCATCACCGAGCCGGCATTAAAATTTTTGTATTTAGTAGGTAATTTTTTGGAAGCGTCCGGGGCGACCACTACAAAATTAGTCTCTTGTGTTGAAGCTGTTACGGCCTCATAACCGTCGCCATTTCGCCCAGTGATAACTACGGTGTTAATTTTTCCTTTGTTGGACACGAGGGTGTAATTGTATCCATGTAACAGCTGTTTCAGCGCGGTGTTCCAATCTTCTGCAGCCAATTTTTGGTTGATGACATCAGCCTGATTAGCAGGATTGATCTTGAAGGTAATACCGGTGCGGTTGGATAACTGATTGGTGGTTTCTAATAAGCTCTTGTTTTTAACTATGTGATAAATTTGATGGGGCTGTTCTTTGATAAGGCTGTTGCTGTCATCAGCAACAACATTGGATGAACATGCAGCAAAAATCGCCGCAGCAATAAGCGTGTATTGAGTTTTCATTTCGGTCACCTTTGTTTAAAAAGTCTTTTGCAAGCACACCAACCGAGCCAACTTGCAGACTTGTACATGGGGTTTTAGCCCTATTAAAAAACCGTATTTTACGGATATGAAGTCATCTAATAATTCAGATGCGTTGAAGATTAGTAGACGCCGAAAAGTTATTTTGTGATGGAACTCTAATTTTTAGTGTGCTGTAAAAATAAAATACAACGAATTAAAGTCCCGATATTAGACGTTCAAAAGGCTAATGATTTTTATCCTTTCAGACTGGGATAATCGGTATAGCCTTTAGCCTCGCCGCCATAAAATGTGCTGGTATCTGCGTCATTGAGTGGGGCATTGAGTTTGAAACGTTCCACCAAGTCGGGATTGGCGATATAGAGTTGGCCAAAAGCCACCGCATCGGCTTTACCTTGAGCAATTGTTTGTTCGGCGCGGGCTTGATCGTAGCCGCCACAGACAATTAACTTTCCTAAATAAGCTTGCCGTAGAACCTCAAGATTGACGATGTTGGCACCATGTCTGATGTCGCCTTCCAAAGCATCGACAATGTGTAAATATGCCAAGTTCAGTTGGCTGAGTTGATTTAATAAGTAAACAAACATGCCTTCCGGATCAGAATCGGTCATGTCATTAAACGTACCGCTGGGCGATAAACGAATGCAAACCCGGTTTGCCCCCGCAATTTCAATCACGGCTTTAGTGACCTCCAATAACAATCTGGCGCGATTTTCAAAACTGCCGCCATAACTGTCGGTGCGTTGATTGCTGCCATCGCGTAAAAATTGATCTAATAAATATCCGTTCGCACTATGAATTTCTATACCATCAAATCCCGCAGCAAGGGCGTTTTTTGTAGCGCGGCGATAATCTTTGACGATTTCCGGTAATTCATCGATTGTCAGAGCGCGTGGGGTGATAAACGGTTTTAAACCAGAGGGGGTGATTGCATTGCCTTCAGGGGCAATTGCCGAGGGGGCGACAGGTAACGCGCCATTATGGAAATCAGGATGAGAAATTCGCCCAACATGCCACAGCTGCAAGAAAATATGACCATTTTTGGCATGTACAGCGTCGGTGGTTTGTTGCCAGGCCAGAATTTGTTGCGTTGTGTATATGCCGGGTGTCGACGGATAACCAACGCCTTGCGGTGAAATGGGCGTGGCTTCAGAAATAATCAAACCGGCTGAGGCGCGTTGCGCATAGTAGGTTGCCATGAGTGGGGTAGGGATACTGTTCGGCGCACGCATACGCGTGAGCGGCGCCATGATGACCCTATTGGGGAGTTGATAAGGGCCAATTTGAATCGGACTGAATAGTTGGGTGCTCATGTGTTGCCTATAAATGGTTATAAATGACTGTTAGTTTGATAAGCGCTGTTGCCAGTCGGCGATTTTTGTTTTTAAGTCATCAATGTTCAACGTAGTTAGTTGACGCTGTTTTAGTAAACGCTTGCCAGCTACCCAAACGTCAGACACTTGTTGCCGATTGGCGGCATAAACGATTTGTGAAATTGGGCAAAACAACGGCTGGGTCTCGATTTGCGATAAGTCAATGGCGATTACATCAGCGGCTTTGCCGATGCTTAGAGAACCGATTTCGTCATCTAGTCCCAAGGCTTTGGCACCGTTAATTGTTGCCATGCGCAAGGCTGTTATAGCCGGAATGGCGCTGGCATCACCGGCAACCGCTTTACCAAGTAGTGCCGCCGTGCGCAGTTCGCCTAGCATATCCAGGTCATTATTACTGGCTGCGCCGTCAGTACCTAAAGCGACATTAATACCGGCGGCTAGACACTTCGCGATGGGTGCGAAGCCACTGGCTAGTTTCAGGTTGGATTCCGGGCAATGTACAATATGGGCGCCTACTTCGGCAAAAAGGTTAATTTCAGCGTCGTTCAGCTGCGTCATGTGTACGGCAATAAATGAAGGATTGATTAGGCCGAGGCCATGTAAGCGCTCTATAGGTCGTTTGCCGGTTTGCTGCTGGGCTGAGTCTACTTCAAATTCGCTTTCATGAAGGTGCATGTGAATGGGCAGTTCCAGCTCATCGGCAATAGTGCGGATCTTTTGCAAAGGCTCGTCAGAAATTGTGTAGGGAGCATGCGGGGCAAACGCAGTGGTGATTAGCGGATGATGGCGGAGTTGCTCATGCAAAACCAAGCCTTTTTCAATGTAATCATCGCTGTTTTGTGCCCACACGGTCGGAAAATCAATAGCAATTAAACCAACGCAGGCACGAATGCCATGGTGTATAGCTTGCTGGGCGGTGATGTCCGGGAAAAAATACATATCATTAAAGCAGGTGGTGCCGCCCCTAATCATTTCCGCAATGGCTAAATCGGTGCCGTCTTTTACAAAGGCTTCGCCGACCCACTTGCTTTCCAATGGCCAGATATGGTTTTGCAACCAGTCCATCAACGGCAAATCATCGGCAACACCGCGCAGTAAAGTCATCGCTGCATGGGTATGGCTATTGATAAAACCCGGTAATATCGCGTGGTCTGGCAGGTTTTCGGTGTTGGTGGCTTGATATTTTTGCTTGGCTGATTCCGTAGGCAGCAAATCAATAATTCGGCCGGCATCTATTACCAGACTGTGGTGTTCTAAGGTGTCGGATGCTGGTTCCACGGGTATAATCCAGCGAGCATGAATGAGGGTATCGACTTGCATGTAGGTTCCTGTGTAAGTATTTGCTATGGCCTATTTATGATGGGTCATGCTTGCGGTTTACCGCTCGGCAAGCTTTGGATTATAACTTTTACCCTGGATATTTGAACAAATGACTGAACAAAACTCGCTCACAGTACAAGCCTTGCAATGGACCGGCACAAGCTTAAAAGTCTTGGATCAGCGCAAATTGCCTGAACACATTATTTACGATGAATACACCGATGCAGCGGGCGTGACCGAAGCGATTGCCTCAATGCGTGTGCGCGGCGCCCCGGCGATAGGGATTGCGGCGGCTTATGGTGTGGTGCTTTCGGTTATCGAGCATTACACAAGCTCCAGTCACTGGCGTCAGCAAGTGAACGCAGATGTTGAGATGCTGGCGCAATCGAGGCCGACGGCGGTTAATTTATTTTGGGCATTGGCACAAATGACCGATGCGCTAGATCATGAGCATGATAATCCGGTAGCAGCAGCTCAATCTTGTGCAGAAAAAATCCATGCCGATGATATTGCCGCTAACTTAGCGATGGGCGAGCTAGGGGCTGATTTATTAAGAGGTGTTAAAGGCGTGTTAACGCATTGTAATACCGGCGCACTGGCTACCGGTGGTCATGGCACGGCGTTGGGAGTGATTCGCAGTAGTTATCGCCGAAACCCGATAAAAGTCTATGCCGGAGAAACCCGGCCCTGGCTGCAAGGGGTGCGCTTAACGGTTTGGGAGCTGGCGCAAGATAACATTCCGGTAACGTTGATTGCCGATTCCGCCGCGGCTTGGCTGATGAAAACCGGCGCGGTGGAGTGGGTGATAGTCGGCGCTGATCGTATTGCCGCCAATGGGGATACAGCTAACAAGATCGGCACCTATTCGCTAGCTGTCTTGGCCAAACGTCATGGCGTTAAAGTAATGGTGGTGGCACCTACCTCCACCATAGATTGGAATATGGCGACCGGCGAGCGCATCGAGATCGAACAACGCCAGCAAAGCGAACTGCTACCTGAGTGTTATAACCAATACCAAGGCGTAGTTAGCGCTTGGAATCCGGTATTCGATGTCACTCCCGCAGAGTTAATTGATGCAATTGTTACCGAGCGCGGCGTGGTGCTGAATCCAGCTGCACATGGCGTAGGGGGCTTAAAACATGCAATTTGATAAAAAAGGCAACAACCCGGTATTGGCCGTGAGTTGTTTACTCAAAGGCGTCAAATTATTAGCCCATCCGGGCTTACGCCAATTTCTGATTATTCCGGTGTTAATTAACGTGCTTCTGTATAGCATCATGCTGTTTTTGGGTTATCACTACGTTGGTGAACTGATTGAGCAATTTATACCCAGCTGGTTGCAGTGGTTAAGTTGGGTGCTGTGGCCGTTGTTTTTCATCAGTTTTTTTATTGTCGGTTTTTTTACGTTTACCGTGCTTGCAAACATCTTGTCGGCGCCTTTTTACGGCAAGCTGGCGGCAAAAACGCTAGCTATTACTGGCGGTCAAACGGTTGATGTGATTGAACAACCCGTCACTAAAGTCGTTAGCGCCGAATTAAGGCGTGCCGGTTATTTTGTGAGTCGTGCATTGCCATTATTGATAGTGTCGATTATTCCGGGCGTTAATTTACTGGCGCCGTTTTTATGGGGTTTTTTTGGTGCCTGGGGCGTGGCGTTGGAGTATTTAGCCTATCCGTTGGAAAACGAAGGCGTTTTGTTTGGTGAGCAACGGCAACTCGTTAAGGGGGTAAAACTGGGGGCATTAAGTTTTGGCGGTCTGGTCGCGCTTGGACTTACCTTGCCAGTGGTAAACATCATCGTAGCGCCAGCGGCAGTCATAGCGGCAACATTGTATGTGCATGAACTTAAACGCAGCTAACAATTCGCTGCGACGTTTTATTCTATTTACCGGTGTTTGGCTGCTGGTTGCTTGCAGTCAATCTCAGTCAGAAGTGTGGATTCCAGAGAATTGGCATCCATCTTTGGAGCAGGTCAGGGAGCAAATTGACAGTTTAGCTAATCAGACTGCTCCCGCCAGTCAACAACAGCTTAGTCAGAGCAGCCAGAACATGGCCGATGTTGCCGATGCGCAGTTGTTTATTAGCTACATACAGCTTATGCAACGACTGGATCAACAGCAACGATCAGATTTATTTAAGGAACAACAAGCTTGGCTTGAAACTCGAATACAGCAAGCCAGTGCCGCAATTATCTCCAAAGGCGGCTCACTAGCGCCGCTGGAGTACAACGATGCATTTATTGAAATAACGGAAGCAAGGCTAAAGGACTTACAGCAACGCGGTGACAATCACCGGTAACCATGGGCCATTTCAGGAGAAGCAGCAATGAAACTCTCAGATCAACAAAAACGACTGTGTGAACATGTCATTAATGTCTTTGAAAGCGGTAGTATCGAAGGTAATTATGCGGCTATTTCAATTTATGCCGACGGCCCGCACGGCGTGAAACAAGTCACTTACGGGCGATCGCAAACCACTGAATACGGCAATCTTGAAGAACTTATCGAAATGTACGTCAATAGTAATGGCTTATACAGTGCGCAACTTAAGCCTTATCTTGCCAAAATCGGCGTGACGCCATTGCTTGACGATGCCACCTTTAAGCAATTACTACGCGATGCGGCTAAAAAAGACTCTTTGATGCGTAAAGTCCAAGATGAATTTTTCGATAAACGTTATTTTCAGCCGGCGATGGCTTGGGCAAATGCGGGCGGCTTTACGCAGCCTCTGTCAGCATTGGTTATTTATGACTCGTTTATTCATAGCGGGTCCATTCCTGATTTTTTGCGGAAAAGATTTCCTGCTACGTTGCCGGTAAAAAATGGTGTAGAAAAAGACTGGATCAAGCAATATGTCGATACACGCCACGAATGGTTATCGCAACACAGTAAAAAAATATTGCAGGGTACGATTTATCGAACGCAATGTTTTAAAAATGAGATTGCCCGAGACAATTGGGCCTTAGCCAAAATCCCTATTGTTGCTAATGGTGTGAATGTGATTGATTGATTTTTAAGACATTACCCGGATTCACTGTCGGGTACTTAATGACCCAGGGGAGAAAATCATGGACAAGCAAAAACAAGAAACTATCGACCAAGCCAACAGCATTCTTAAAGGGGCCGCCGCAACGACAGAAGCGTTGTTATTATTGGCGAATCAATTAACTGATGTTAAAGAGTTCTCTTGGGCTAGAAAGCTTTTGGATCTGGCTGTTAAACAAGGCATAGATAATCAGCAACTTAATCAGGATGTTGCACAGACACGAGCAAAGGCGACCTTTAACGATAATCAACTCAATCGTGAATTGGCATTGGATTTAGCTCGGGATATTCTGGATGCGGCATTCAATCTAAAAACGACAAAAAATCAAAAAACCTTGCAGTTGGCCGGGGCCATCAGTCAAAGAAAATGGGAAGTGACTGGTGTCATCGTCAATCTTGAACAAGCGTTTGATTATTTTCACCGCGGTTATCAATTAGGCGTAGCGTCTGATGACGGTTTAACTGCAATTAATGCGGCTTTTGTGTTGGACTTGCTGGCATCACTTGAACAGGAACGTTGGGGGGCGGCCAATACGATTTATGCGCGTCGTAATGATGCGCAAGATATTAGAACAGCGGTAATTGACCATTTAGCCGAAAAACTTAAACCACTGTTACAAAGTCAGCCCGATAAAAATGACTTGCCTGTTATCGCAAGGCTTGCGGAAGCTTATTTTGGTGTGGAGCGTTATCGAGATGCCGGTAAATGGTTGGCAAAGATTAGCCAAATCAATGAACTTGCTGATTGGGAAATAGCTGATATTGCCAGGCGATTGATTTATTTGCTTAAAAATCAAACTGATCCTGATACTTCTGATGAGGCGTTTGAAAATACGCCGGGCTGGCAAGTGTTGTATGAGTTTATTGGTGATAAAGCCCATGCTTTACGCTCAATGTTTCGAGGTAAAGTCGGTTTGGCGCTGTCCGGAGGTGGTTTTCGAGCGTCGTTATATCACTTAGGAGTGTTCGCCAAGCTGGCTGAGCTGGATATGCTAAGACACATTGAAGTGCTGTCGTGCGTTTCCGGGGGCTCAATTGTCGGTGCCCACTATTATTTGGAACTTAGGCGGTTGCTGCAGCAGGAAAATAAAAAAGACGCTCAGATTAATCGTGCGGATTACATCAACCTTGTGCAAGTCATGGCCGATGATTTTCTGGCGGGTGTACAAGAAAATCCCCGAGTCAGGTTAATGGCAAATCCATTAACAAATCTCAAAATGATATTTTCACCAACCTATACGCGCACACGACGGATAGGTGAATTATATGAAGAGCTTATTTACAGTCGGATTAAAGATAATGAAGGCTCAGAAAAACGTTGGTTAAACCAGTTATATATCTACCCTGAAGGCAATAAGACGTTTTTTCCTCGGCGAGATAATTGGGCAAGGCTCAATAAAGTGCCTGAGCTGATACTTAATGCCACCACGCTGAATAGCGGACATAACTGGCAATTTACCGCGTCCTGGATGGGTGAGTCGCCAGCGACAATTGACACGGATGTTGACAGCAATGATCGCTATCGCCGCACCGATTACGAAGAAGCCCCAGAGCCATTTAAAGCGGTACGTTTAGGCAGCGCCGTTGGAGCATCATCATGCGTACCTGGCTTATTTGAACCGTTGATACTTTCAGGACTTTACAAAGATACGACGATACGGCTGGTCGATGGCGGGGTGCATGATAATCAGGGCGTTGCCAGTTTATTGGAGCAAGATTGTACGGTCATCATTTCCAGCGATGCTACAGGGCAATTGAATACTGAAAATGATCCGGGAGGTGGTGTCGTCAAACCTTTGCTGCGTTCCAATAGCACCATGATGCAGCGGGTACGTAATAGCCAATACCAGGATTTAAAAGCAAGGGCCAGAGCAGGAATACTAAAAGGCTTTGCTTTTGTGCATCTTAAACAAGGTTTAGAAAGCAAGACTGTCGATTGGCTTAATAGTGACGAGCCCCAATCTGCTCAACCTGATCCCAATGCCTTCACGTCTTATGGCATACGTCAGGATATACAGCGTCTTTTGGCTGGGATAAGAACGGATCTGGACTCATTTTCCGAGCTGGAAGCCTATGCCTTGATGACCAGTGGATATTACGCAATTGAACCGGAATTAAAAAAGTATCTGCAGGATTTTCCGTTGACTGAGGCGGCCAAGCCGGATTGGAAGTTTTTGCAGGTGGCACCGATTCTGCAACAGCCAGAACCTGTCGGTCCGGACTTTGAGAAGTTAAAAACTCACCTGGAAGTCGCTTCCATGACATTCGGCAAGGTCTGGAAGCTTTATCAGCCGCTAAAAAATGCATTGCTGATCACAGGTGCTTTATTGGTATTTGCCTTGTTGTTTATTTGGTGGACCCATCCCGGCTGGAAGCCGTTTTATAACGTCCTTTATCAATTTGGCAATGCCATCACTATCAACATGATCTTGTCTGCTATCGCCATTTTGTTAATAGGCAATATCATCGCTGCAAAAATTGGCAGTAAAGAAGCGAGGTTATTCAGTGGCTTGGTTGATTACCGTGAATTGCCAAGACGATTTTTAATAGGGACCATTGTTGGTTTATTTGGTTGGATAGTTGCCTTTATCCATTTACGCGTATTTGATCGCTTATTTAAATCGCTTGGGAAAGTAAGCCAATAATAATTTGATGTTATGCCTATAAATGCTCATTACGATCGTTAGGATGTTGATTACGTTCGTAGTGAGATGTTTTTGGCTATGGATTAAGGCAGCTATTTTTTGTTTCAGGTGCAAACGGATAAGGTTGCCTTTAATAGCACTTTGCCGAATAATGCCGCCCAGTACAGCTCTTAGTCGATATATCCAAATCTCCCGGATATACTCACTGTCATATCCCCCCCTTTATAATGTTACCGAAAAAACCAATCAAACAGGATCTTACCTTATGAAGTCAACCCGGAAAATTTTAAAAAATACAGCGCTATTGTGTTTGGTAGCTGGACTTACGGCCTGCGGCGGCAAGGAAGATCGCAAAGCCAAATACATGGAAGAAGGCAAAGAGCTGTTTGCCGCCGGCAATTATCAAAAAGCCAGTTTGGCATTTAAAAATGTCTTACAGATTGACCCTAAAGATGTTGAAAGCCGATATCAGATGGCGGAAGCGCTAAGTAAACTCGGCGATATTCAAGCCGCCGTTGGGCATTATCAAGCTGTGATTGGTCTTGATCCCAAGCATGTGATGTCACGTGTGCGGATGGGGCAAATTTTCTTATTGGTAAAAAACGTTCCTGAAGCCGAAAAACTGACTAAAGAAGCTCTTGAAATTGATCCAAACAATATTGAAGCGATTGTTTTGTTGGGTGGTATTCAAGCGTCTCAAGGCAATAAAGACGGCGCCAAGGCTCAGGCTGAATTAGCGTTACAAAAAAAGCCCGATGATGTGGCCGGAACCTTGCTAAAGGCTTCATTGATTGCCAGTGACAACAAGTTACCGGAAGCTATTGCTTTGTTGGAGGAAAACAGCAAAAAAAATTCAGATAAGACCGCGCCGCTGTTGATGCTGGTCAATATGCATATTCAAACCAAGGCGTTTGATAAAGCCGAAGAAGTCCTGAATTCGATTGTGAAGATAGAGCCTAAAGAATTGGAACATCGCAAACGTTTAGCGCTGTTTCAAGTAGCTAATAATCAGTTAGATAAAGCTGAAGCCGTGCTCCGTACTGCAATCACCGATTTACCTGAAAATGAACAAGCTGGAATTTTGTTGGTAGATTTTTTAGTCACTAAACGTAGTCCGGAAGTGGCCACAGCCGAACTCAACAAAATGATTGAGCAAAAGCCGAAAGACTATGCGTTGC
>Ga0208751_100042_pt1 | contig 45018 bp, 58 predicted proteins | sample LakWasMet22_HOW5_2_FD_183868 | JGI IMG/M metagenome (GOLD analysis project Ga0208751, IMG submission 183868) | Freshwater sediment methanotrophic microbial communities from Lake Washington under simulated oxygen tension - Sediment Metagenome... | ecosystem: Environmental > Aquatic > Freshwater >... | reverse complement strand
AAGAACTAGCTTATTTTTCTTGGAATTAACCCGAAAATCCTTTAGAATTCGCCCCGTTCTGAACATTTATGTTTCAGAAGGGGTGTTAGCTCAGTTGGTAGAGCAGTGGACTCTTAATCCATAGGTCCGGGGTTCGAGCCCCCGACACCCCACCATATACCACGCGGCTTGCAGCTGTTTCGCCACCAAACAAACAATCATCTAGTGGGAAATGTAGTGGGAAATCACTTTTCCCCCGCCGCTTTTACAACGATTGGTTTTACGTCGTAAGTGTTCAGCATCGCCGCGCTTCTGTGGCCGCTGGCTTCTTGTTTATTCCCTGTCGTGTCCGTTACACCTTTGCGCTTTAGATCGTGGAATGTGAAGTGGGTGTAGGCTTGGCCAAGCTGTTCGGCTTTGGCTTTAGCCTGCTTATCAATGCGTGATTTTGCAGTTTGCAGGGTGCTGGTAGTTATTTTGTCTCCGGTACGTTCGCTAACGAACAGACAGCGGCTTTCCGGCATGGGTTGTTTGCGGCGGCTTAGGATTTCGGCGCGCTTAGTTTGTGCGGCTTGCCACAATACTGATAATTGCTTAGTCCAGGCGACTATGTTGTCTCTTGAGCCCTTGCGGCGTTTTATCAATAGGCCTTCCGGAAGGGCGTTAGCGTCTGTTAAATCCAGCACTTCAGATAGTCTCATGCGGCATAGATACGCCAGTTCCATTGCGATCGGCATGTACCAATAGGCGGATTCTTTCGCCACTTGCAGTAAAAATTGATAATCATCGGCTTCTGCGTAGTGCTGGCGGGCGGCAATGGTTAGCTTTGAAATTCCCTTGGCCGGGTTGAATGCCACCTTTTCATAAGCATAAGCCCAGCTGAAAATCCGTTTGATGTACGCCAACTCTTTGTTGGCCCGGCTACGTGACTCTTCTGCTCTAAAATCCCGGTACCGGCGCACGGTGCCCACTGTCCAATGGACTATTTCAATATCGCCAAACAGCGCGTCTCCCACGTTGGCCTTGATGATGGTGTTGTGGCAGTTAATGTAATCGGTTTGGGTAAGCGGGCTGAGTTGTCGCCAGTCGATAGTTTTCTGAAATTCGCTTGATAGGCTTGTAAAGGTGACAGCGCTTTGTTTTTCAACCTGGTTGGCTTCGTAGCTTTGCCAAATTTCAGATAATTTAGCAGCACTGCCGGCAATCTTTTTTGACCGCCATTTGCCGGTGGCAATGTCCCAATAGTCCAACATCCAACAGCCATTTCCGGATTTGTTAAACCAAACTCGAGTGGGCAGGCTGTCGCGCTTGATGTTGTTGGGCAAGCTGGTAGTCGATCGACTGCGTCCGCGTTGGGCCATGGATAAATTGATAAGCGTAGCGGGTATGGGTGGGATGGTGCAATGTAGGTTTATTGGTGGCTTCCACATTGCGCCGTGTTGGTGACAGTATTAATAAACAGGGATAGCTAAAGTCCATTCACCATAGCCCTCTTTTGGGGTAAGTGATTCAGCGGTAACGATAAGCAGGTGTTTATTTGGTAGTATGCCCTTTGCTGAAAATCCCCAGCCATTACAATCAGGGGCAATAGCTTCTCTTACTGCCTCAAGCAATATCCCTTTAGGGTCATAATCACATTCTAAGATGACCCGCTTTTCACCTTTGTTTAGCGCCGCATAAACCCGGATAGCAATAGACGCCGAGAAAAAACCCCGTTGGTCTTTAAATGCATCATCAAGCCGCTCTGCCCACCAGTCACCCGCCATTTTTGCGGCTTTTAAATTATTGTTAAGCGAACCATCCATTGAACATTCCGGACATTTGTCACAATCGCTTTCCCTTGTTAGCGGTCCAGTCCAGCCGAGATTTCGTGCTGCCTTCTGTAGTTCATTAGATTGTGACCAAAGCAGACCATTTGGGGCGGTTGTTGCTTCCTCACCCCCGAGAGTCGTTCCGCACTTGTCGCACTTTAAATATATTCCAGTCATAGTTATTTCCATCTCTCTGGTCCTGCGCAGCCCCTGCCCATTGTAGACAAGCTGAGCTTTTGTAAATTTGATGTTATTCATCGTATTCAAATATTGTTTGTTGTTCGGTTCTTAGAGCAACAACTGCTTTTTTCATGCTTGAAAGTGTATCGTGGCGGCTTATGAGTATCCACGCTCCTTTAGCATTTAATTCAGTTATTGATTTGGTTACGGGGCTGGCCCGCATTACTCTAAATCCCGCTTTGACTAGCTTGCTTCTGTCTGTTGAGTTCATCGCTCTTCGCCCAATGATGACTTACCGCTTGTATGGCTGCCTGTTTCAGATATTCCAATGCCCGAGACGCCGATATATTCATTGCCTGATTGATTATCTTTAATTAAATAAATGCCGCGTTGTCCTCCATACGCCAGGGCATCCTTAAAAACACTTAACCGATTTACAGTTATTCTTTCAGTAGAACCTGGATTAATTAAGACGGGTTTTGCACTACTTACTTGCGCCCAGTCTGGTGACTTTTCACATGAATTTAAAATAAATAGTATTGCAATTAAAGCCAGTAATTTTATCGTTAACATAAATTGACCCCATATAAACTTTAATGATTATCTACAAACCCACAGTTATGGCAGATGTCAACAAAATATTGTTTCTCACTCATAAATATTCCGCACTTATTGCACCGGTAACTTTGTTTTTTAATACGCTCTGGTTTTGTTTTTATAAGCACAATTCCAGTACCTAGCAATGCGTCATCAATTCTGATGACCTGCATATCAACAGCGGGTCTTGTTTTGTTATCAATATAATATTTTGGCCATGGAATATCTGATTCTCTCTCTCTGTGTTTAGAAACAGCTTGATCCTTTGTGTAGATGTGAGCGTTTCTTAAATCGGTTGTATATCCTGCTCCATCTTTTGCCCACCAAAGGACATCGTTACCGACATAATTTCGGCTGTCTTGTAAATAAAATTCGTTTTGATTACTCACCACTACCTCCTAAACTCAATATCAACCCGCTCGACTTTGCCCGCTTGCAACCCCATCGCGGCATTGATGGCGTCAACAGTAGTTACCAGCTTGCCGCCATCGCCATATAGAAAGCGGACCTTTTGCGATCGCAAGGTTTTTTCAAGCGTGGCCTTGCTTTTACAGTTAAAGTTCTCCAGCAGCCGTTCATGATTTATTAATTTATCTGTCATGGGTGCGTATCCTGCCAGCCATGCTCAACCATGTGTTTAATCACCTTTGCCCGGCCCAGCATGGTTAAGTCAGAGGATGAGTTCACGCCGCCAATCTGGTTGATAATGCCTCGGTAGGTTTCGTCATCTAAGCCCAGGGCCTTTTTGGCAATGTGGATCTTGGCTAACTGGCGTTGTTTAAAATCTTTTACCGATGGTTGTTTTTTATCCGTCATACTTGCATCCCCATAATTACCCCGGCGTAATCGCCAAATTTATAAAACAACTTAAAATCATCAGGTGATGGACAGAATTCAATCCCCGGTTGATCGATGATCATGCGTAGATAGTTAGGGTTAACTTTCACCCCATAAATATCAACAGACACATGTCGTTTAAATACTGTGCCGTTACCATGGCAATCAGGACATGTTGCTGATGGGTGTATGGCTATTACATCGCCGTCGGCATCGCATGTCTGGCAGTCAATAAAATAAGTATTAAAATAATTGGAAAACGACACTTCCCCTTCGCCATCGCATTCCGGGCACACAGTTTTTTTTGCAGTGCCGCCGCCTTTGCAAGTGCTACATTGGTCAGCGTTTGGCCAGACAATGGCCGGTTTATCTTTAAACGACAGCTCATCAATTTTTTTGATGATATTTAAGATAGTTTCAGCATTATGACCATCATAGGGTTGGTAGTCAGACAAGCCGATTGTTGCAATCAGCATGTGCCCGTTTGAGGCAATGGTGTACCTATCCAGCTGTGATGGTTGAGTTAGGCCGGATCTGTTTTCAGAGCAAAAATCATAAAGATTAATCACTTAAACCTCCTTAAAAATTCAATCCAGATGGCGTGGTAATGCGCTGCCTGGGGCTGTTAAAACAATGTTTGGCTCGTATTAACTTCAGTTGTTGCTGGCGGCGTCTGATAGGCGCGTCGTATTTACCGGCAATAAAATCCAAACGCATTTGCAAGGTTTCTGACACTGGCAAAATCTCGACCCCATTGCGTATTCGGTAAGCCTTGCGCAGTTCTGCTCTGGCATCGTTATCCTTTAGCCAAGCAGTCAGTTGGATTCGGCTATATTGGTTTCTTTTGCCTGTCGATTGAGCCAGCGGGCCAGGGAAGCTGTCACAAAATCTAGTGAGCATAGATAGCCCTTGGCAACCGTGTTTAGAAATATCAAAGCCACATAGCTCAGCGGCTTCAGGTGAGTCGATAAGGTCATTTTTAGGCATGTTTTTATCCTTAATCATTGTGGTTAAACGCCTCTGGAGAGGCATAAAGGCTGAAGGTTTCCAGCCGGTTGATGCTGAGTGCGTCCAAATAGGTAATGCGCTTTTGTCCGATCACGCGCTCTATGCCGCCTTTAATAATCACTCCGGATGCCAGCAGTTGTTTGTGCAGTGCTTGGGGTGATTTTATCGGCAGGGCGTTCCAGCGATCGCGCAAGGCCGGGGTATGGGCAATGTGGTCAATGATGTGCCCTGGTCTGATCAACAAGCACAGTTCGCCACCGCCGTGGTCGGTGTCCATCACTTCGTATTTGTGCGGATGGTTAAAGCGCCCGGCGACAATTTCCGATAGAGCCATTTCAATAATCCACACCCACGGCTCGCGGTCTGCATCGGTTTCGGCAATGTGGGCGTTCATTTCTGCCAATAGATCATCAACAAAGCCACCTTGGCGTGGGTCAAGCCCAGCAAAGCTGCACAGCAATTTCCACGCAGTCAGCACGGCGGCATAGTTAACAACCATCCGGCGCGCCCCATCGTCGTCAGAGGGCGCCCGGCAATTGTCTATGCAATAGCTTTCTGCTTTGGCCATGCTGTCGTAGATGTCGGCTTTGTCTTGCTTGGCCAGGTATTGCAGCCACTGTTTCACCGGGAATTCCGGCAACGTTGCCGGTAACTTGTCGCCTTTCTTGCCGGTTAAATCGGTACGGATGATTTTGCCGATTAACGATCGAACCGGTACATCTTCACCCGCCAACAGCACCGATGCAGACAACACAAACTCGGTCATTTCAGAGCCGCGCCTTGTCACGGTGTACTGGTAGCTTTCTTGCAGCATGGCCACGGCTTTATCGATAACATCTTGCCGACGGGCGGAAATTTCTTCCCAGCCGACCGGGTGCGAGGTATGCGACACGCTGGTTAACAGCCGAAACTCAGTTTGTAACGATTGCCCGGAAAACATCGTAAAGCCGATGGTTTGTTCCAGGTGTTTAATCAGCGTTGATTTACCCGCGCCCTTGTTAGCCTGCATCATCATGTGCGGCCAAAAACCAATCAGCGTTTTCAAATGGCACCCCAGCCCCCACACTAAGGTAATTAAGGCCGCGTTGCGCTTAAATGTCTGTTGGTAGGCATTGATAACAGTGGCGGCGTGGTCAATGCTGCCGGTAGGGAATAGCAGATTGTGATACGGGCATTGTTTATGCGGGTCAGTAAAAAACGTATCTGGCCCTTCGTTAACCACCATCACACCATTACGCCAGCATAGCCCCACAAAGTTTGACGCGGTGCGCTGTCCCAAGGCGGCACTGCGTTCAAGAATGTTGATCAAGCGCAAGAACCCAGACTTGTTAAAAATTGGCCCCATCTTTCCCCACATATCAGTATTGTGCAGACGGTCATCAGGTATTACCCGGCGCAACAGCTGCGCGCCGTGGCGTGGCGTTTGTACTGATAACGCCATAAGCATTTCCGGATTGTTATCCGGCTTGCCGGACATAGTCGATTGCGCACTAGCAATGTTGACGCGGGTAATCGCGGCAATTCTAAAGCCGCATAAATCAGTCGGCTTTTCATCGGCTTCGCCGTCTTCATCCACACACGGTTTAATCAGCTGGGTAAAGTCTTCTCGAGCACGGTATTTCCAGTACAAGGCAAAGTCATGTTCTGGTAAAAATAAGCGCTTGCGGCCGATGTCTTTATCTCCGGATAAGCCTGGGATGCACCATGATTCAAACTTATTAATCCGGCGTTTTAACTCGCCCAAACTGCCAGCCAACACATCGCCTTTGGCCGGTTTGCTCATCAATATGTCATTAACGTCATTCCAGTTATGGATTGCCCAGTCTTTTTGGTCCTGCAAAATCGCAGTAATGCGCCTATCCACCAACAGCTCATACAATCGCCATGCCGCTTCCGGGCCTGCTCGTTTGCCGTGCTTGTCAGGTTTATCAGCATCCATGCAGATAATCACCCGCTTGCCCGCTAAAAACTGCCAGTCGATTGCCTCAACGTTAATGCCACGTACCGCCACAGCACTAACGCCATGAATGCCGACGCTTAGAATGCTCATCACGTTAATCGGCGACTCCACCACATAGACTGTACTAGCTGCTTTTAAAGAGGGCAGATCCATAAACCAGGGATAGCCCACTTTTTCACCTTGGCACTGGGTTTTAACATCGCCATTTAACGCCGGGTCCAAAAAGCGCAAATCAACAGCGACAATATTGCCGCCGGTGATGCTGCGCACAATAAACGCTGCTGCCGGACCACCATAACCCACTTCACCCGGGCTGTTTTTAGTGGACGTATAAGTATTAAATCCGACAGATTTCGCTTTAATCGCAGCGTTGATTACCTCCTCAGTGATGCCGCGGCTCTTTAAATAGTCGATGATTTGCGGCGCCTGCTTTAAGCACTTGTCCGCAATAAATTCCGCCAGCGAGGCTTGCTGCTTGGGTTTATCCAGTGCCGGTGCTGATGGTCTGGCAATGCCGTATTCGTCACGTAGCCAGTCAATGGCCGCCGCCACATCCAAGCCCAGCACGTACATCACTAAATCAATGCAGCTGCCACCGGTGGTTTCGCCGCTGTCGCTCCAATCCTTCCAGCGCTGCTCGTTATTGTTGAAATACACTGACAAACTGGGCGTTTTATCATCATGATACGGGCTTTTGTAATTACCCTTGCCGCCGGGACGAGATAACCCTAAGCGCCCTGCCAGATCATGTAGGTCAATACGGGCTTTTAGGGTTTCAATAGTCATGCGATAGCGCCCATATCACTGAGTAAATCAACCGCAATGCGGCGGGCTTTCAGCAAGTCTTCAGTACCGTTACCTTCCAGGTTAAAGCGGGTTACCAAGCCGATAATATCCGCCGGTCTGGTTTTAAAACCGTTGGCAAAACAAAACGCGCCGGGGGTAATGGGCAGTGATGTTTCCATGGTGTAGGTGGAATAAGGAAACGCGCCGCCTTGTATTTGCGCAATTAAAATATCCAGCTCATGGATGGATTTTTCAATATCCTGAGCACCCTTGCCTCCAGGTTGGTTAAATCTTGCCATGCGCTTGATAATGCAGCCGGCAATAAAACCGATGTCGTTTTTATGGATGTACTCAATAGGCTGGATGGCAAAGCCTTTGTAATGCGCTCCGCCTATTTGAATATCGAGTGGATTAGTTGCAGTCGTCATAATCTTAGCCTTTCTGTTTAGTCGTTTATATGGGTGCATGTTGGCTATTCGGTAGCGCGTAGGATGGGTTGAATGCAATGAAACCCATGCTGATCATGATGGGTTTCGCGATGCTCTACCCATCCTACTGGGTCATTATTTTTAATATAGGTAAAGCACTCATCGTATTAACCCCAATTCTCTAGCCGCCGTCTCCGGTATTTGCACTTTTACAGAGGCATCAAAGGCCGTTTTTATTTCGTTAAAATCCTGGTCTTTACTGAGCAATATGGACAAACCTGGGCGGTTTTGTTTAATCCAATCCCACACAGGGCCACGCTTTTCTTTCGCCAGCCGGGTTAAGTTTATTTCGGTACATTTTTCGGTTTCCTTAAAAATATCGGCTTTCGACAATGCGCTGTGCGGCGTTTTCTTTACCTGGGCAATGCACTTGTTTAGCCTTATTTTTAATAGCTGTGCTGCGTATTTTTGTTCGTTATCGTTGCACAGGTTATTTGGGTATGGGTTATGCATAGCCGCCCCCTTGGTAAATCTGCCAAACAATCACAGCTATACAGACAAACACTGCCCAGCGTAAATTCCTGCGCACTTTTTTGGCGTGCATAATCTGGTTTTGCAAAAACAAGATATGCGCTTCTCTTTTTAACAACTTAGTGCGCAACAACTCTTCAACATCCTTGGGTTGATTCGCTTTTAAAACGGATTGCCCTGGCCAGATGGAAAAAACGTTTTTATTAATGTGAGCGCTCATTGCAGTCTCCTGAAAATTTACTGATTACCCGATTTAATAGCTCTAAACGATTAGCCAACACAATGGCCTGTTCCAAGGCCTCATACTGTTTTCTGCCGTGTTCTAAATGCGTTAAACCCAGTCGCACGCAAGCGTTTTGATCCGCCGCATTCAAGCCTATAGCACTGGCTACGCGGGCGACCTGTGCCGCAAAGGTGGCGCGCTGTTCAGCATTCAGTGGTTGTGGCTGGTGAATAACCGTAGGCATGGCCGCATTGGTAAAATTAAACAGTGCCTTAGCCATTAACCTACCTCCTGCATGATGCGCATTAGCGTCGCTTTATCAGGCTGGGTATAAATCGCCGTGCTGTTGATGTGCTTATGGCCGAGCGCTGCCATGGCAATACCGCGCGGATCTTGCGCCGTGCTTTCTTGCATGATGCGCATGGCGATGGTGTGCCGAAACCAATGCGGACTAAAACCCGCTAAGCCTGCTAAATCACCCCAATGTTTGCAGCGGTCTTGAAACGACCGAATGCTCATACCCTTATGTTCGCGGCTCATTACCAAGGGGGCGTGACCTTGCTCCGGATGGCCCATGGCTTTGCGAACTTTAAGCAACAAGCGCAGCGCTTTTTCTGAATTCTTATTCAGGTAAATTTTATAGGCTACATGGCCCTTATTGATTTCCGCCCGTACAGATAGCCGTTTTTCCGCTAACGCGCCCCTGGCATCATCAACAGTTAACCCAGCCAGCACGCCAATACGTATGCCGGTCATTCGTAATAGCAGCATCCATGCATAATCCCGCTGGGCTTCAATGCTGCTGTATTGTCTAACGGTTTGAAAAAGCTGCTTTTCTTCCGGGGGGGTTAAAAAGCGTTCCATTATTTTGCGATCGATAGCGGCCATGATTACCTCCCCGCCTTTTTATAGCGATTTTTTACGTGATAATTGATCCACTGCTTCCACAGATCATTAAATATCTCCGCGCCGTTTTTAATGAATTCATGTGGTTCTCTGCGCAGCTCTACCCGGCCCATAATGACAACCATGGCATAGGCATATAAATCAGCATCCAGATTGCACAATTCGGTAATATTTAGCTGGTAGGCGTCGCCGTTATAAGCACTCAGCAGCACTTGGGCACAGGTGCAAGACGCACCACAGTCTAATCTTGCCACGTTGATTAATTTCACAATGGCATTGGCATAATCTTCTTTAGTGATCATGGTTAGCTCCGTCATATAACGCTTCTTCAGCATAGAATTCGCTGGCGAGTATTTCTGTTAATGCCTGGGTTGGCTTCTTGTTGGTCTTTATATAAACGTGTTCGTGATACGCAAAAAATAATAATGATCCACCGAATATAAAATCACCCCAATTAAGGCCCATCGATTTAATGGCGTTGGACATATCTATTTTTGGTGGCTTCAACTCGTTCCATTCATCGAGAAGCTTTTGATGTGCCGGTTTGCCTGCTTTTTTGATGCTTTTAATCGGTCTAGGGAACTGCACGCCATTTTTATCTGGCTTGGTCCATGATTCATCATCTTTTGTTGGGTTAAATACAAGCCCGCCAAATCCCATCGTTGGTATTGATGACCTGAACAAAACAGCCTTTGCGCCAAAATGGTTTTTAAGCGCATGGCAGGCATTACTTAGCGCTTTCTTTTCTTTAAAATAGGCATCAACAGCGTTAAAAATTTCAGGGTTCTGTGTTTTAAAATAATAGGTATCACTCATCGACTAACGCCTCCATCCGCTTTAAAAACTCTAGGCCAGTGCTGGCCGCTTTAAAAAACTCCCGCTGTACCCGGTAGAATTCGGCGCGGGTGACCCGTTGATCGTTTAGCACTTCAGCGATAACAACAGAGGTTTGGCCAATTTCAGAATGGTAATTGGCGTAAGAAGTTAAAATCTCCAGGTCGCTGACGCCGTCAAACTCGCCCAGGGGCACGATGGCATGGTTTAGCGTGGCGGCCATGGCGGCCAAAATCCTAAAGTCTTGCGTGGTGTTTTGAATGGCGACCGCTTCCTTTACGGTCAGGTGGTGAAATTCCATCGCCGGGTTAGCTTTATTAGTCAGCGTTCCCGGATTCATATTGACTAAAGGCGCAAGCTTGGCCGCGCCGCCTTTGTGTTGGTGTACCAGGTCATAAATGGCCTGTTCAATTGGATCAAACATGTTAAACCTCGGCTTTAAACCACATTGTTTAAGGTCGAGACACTGGTTAAGCTAACTATCAGTCGTGGTAAACTTGTTAGCGAGGGTCAATAAGGTGAGTCATAAAACCAGAGCCTCAGTCCTGTTCGTTGTTGGCGCAACGGGCAGGGCACTTTCATTAAATTCTCTTCTCTGCACCTCCCCTGTTTTTTACTGGCGCTTGCTGCGCATAATGTTTAATCAAAATAGCGACTGTTTGCGCGGTAATCGTGCGCATTTCATTGGCCGCATCTTGCGCAATCTGCGCATGTATCGACTTAGGCAACAACAGCGCCCTTATCTGTACTTTGTCTTCGCCTTCAAACGGCGCATAATTAACAGTCATTTTTATATCCCCTAAAAAGTTAAAATAATTAACACGATGCAATCATATGGCACATATTTGTGCTGGTCAATAATTATTAGCAAAAATATATGCCAATATCTGAAAGATTGTTAAAACTAAAGGCCTCCAGGTCAATATTAGAGTGGGAGAGAGAGGCAGGGATTGCGCGCGGGAATCTAAGACGAGCCATAAAAGGAGACTCACTCAGCGAAGAAAACATCCGTAAATTAGTGCGAACTGAAAACGTCAGCGTCGATTGGTTGCTGGAAGGCCGTGGCACGCCGTATTACATTGTTAAGCTGAATAGTGATGCAGAAATCGCCGATGCGCTGCAGGTATATTTTGATGATGAGGCCGCACGCTGGGCAGTAACAATCATTCGCTGCAAATCTGCTGATGTCCCGCTGGCGATTGCGCTGACCATGCCGATTGAGCGTAAAGGGCCAGACGATACCGATTTTATTAAGGAATCAGCACTTGAGTTGATCACTGGGCCTATTGGCCCGCTGTCATCTCATATTTTATGCCGGTCAGGGTGGAACAAAGTCAGCGGCTTAGCGCTGGATGATGAGATTGTTGCAGACATTTGCAACGGTAAACTGGGCACCTATGCTTTGCTGGTTGATCCAGGGTACTTATTGTTATCGACGGCGCTCGATCCACAGGTTTTGGCCGTTATCACCGAGGCGCTTAATGTCGCAGAGGCCCCCAATGGCTACCATGTGCCGCTCACTTTTCCCGAGCAAGCTTTGCTGCAGTGTTACCGCGCATTACCGGTTGATGATCGTCAGCGCCTAGTAGTGATTGCCGAGGCGCTTAGAGAGAGTAGTTTGCTAAAGTGACTGCATTGCCACAATAAACGCCTGTTCCGCGGCGTCTATTTGCCCGCTGGTTATTGCGCCGGAAATAGTTTGTTTAGTGGCCAGTCGCCGCCCTTCGATAGTCGCCCCGATTACACTCCACAGCCCCGCCATAGTAACGATTGAATCCGCCACTGCTGTCGGGGTTGCTCCTGTTAAGGTGGCCTCTGTGTTTATCCATGGATAAGGCATTGCGTCAGCAGGATAACCGGCTGCGATGTAGGCGTTAGCAGCAGCGAGCTTAGCGGTGTAGGTCATTTCCTGACCGGGGGCAATAGTTACGTAGTTTAACCGTGTGGCGCCTGCCAAGGCATCAACCCGCGCGGCTGCTTCAGCCTGCAGTTGTGCCAGTGATGGCACTACAGGAAAGCAGTTGATCAAATAATCAATCCTATCAACTCCCAGGCCAGTGTATGGAGCGGTTAATGTCAGTAAATAATTGTCGGTAACTGCATCAATGGTGTAATCAACGCCGTAGATGGTTATCGTATCGCCTGCATGGACATAGGTAAGCCATCTTGTGCCAAAGCCCTCGACAATGTTGCTGCCATTTGCTGCGCTGATGCAGCCCGCCTTGTAAATAGTCACATTAATCTCCTACTGCCATCCAGTTTAGTGAGCCGGTGGCGATTGCTGATGAGCCTGCGATGTTCCAGGCGTAGTTTTGGAAAGTGAAGTTATTGGCCGAATCACCACTGTTTACCCCAAGCTTTCGCAAGAAAACAGTAGCGCTAGCATTCGATAGCGTAAAGTGTGCATAAATATAATCATCACCACTTCTATTTGCATTAGCCAGCCAAAATGTCTGGTTAAATGTACTTGTCGATATGACGCTAGATGTGTAACTCCCAGTGTTAGCAGGCGAAACTCCTGCTATTTCTGTAGTCCCTTCCCCAGAGGTATCAAAATGACTATTTGGCACCCCCTCAGAAACGCTGACCAGATTATTTGAAGAATTCCCTGCAACCCAGCCCCCGGAATAGCTAAATGCTGATGCTAAATCCCAACTAACAGAGTATTGCACACCATAAATCTCCCATCCTGGCCTATTTAACGCTGTGTAAGTTATGGGGGTTGGCGTAATCGGAATTCGCCCCCCTCCTCCATCGCCATTAGCAGCAATGGAAGTTTGCCCATTATTTGCAATATACTGGGTATCGTATGACCAGCTATCAGCCCCTAATGAATACTTAGTCCCATTAGTATTGCTAGCAACAAAACTCAAGCGTATTTTGCTATAAACCCCAGCCGTTACATTGGTCGAATTTTGGTCTGAAATCAGCGCGCCATGCTCACCCTGAGATAAGCTGCGCGCCTGGGTTGCTAAATCAACCCAGCTGGTACCGTTCCAACCCTGGATCTTCCAGGTGACAGTTCGAAAGTAATAGCCATAAGTCGATATGCCATCCCCTTTAACGCTGGAAAATTGCGCGGTGACGTTTAGCGATACCGTATTGACTGGTAGCGTGCTTTCGCCGGAAATCCAGCTATCGGTGCTTAAGTTGCCAGATGCAGACGATACTGTTTGATTGCCTGAGCTGGATGAATAAGTTAGTTCCGCTACTGCGTCAAACTGCCAAATTCCCGACGCCGCTGGATATTCGACCAGGTTGTTCGCGCTAATTAGCCATGACTGGCTGGCTCCGGATTGTGCTGAGTCGTAACCCTTTAATGAGCTGGGTGAAACAATAATCTTAGGCTGTGCGTCCCAGTAGCCCGGCAAGGTAACGGTCGCGCCGCTGTTGGCCTGCCCGTATTCAATGCGCCGGACGCTTTTGTAATTTTGATAAGCGCCACCCCGGAAGCGCTGAAACGATAAATTGCCGCCACTCAGCAGCGCAAAATCACGATTACTTACGGTGTCGTCACCGTCATAGACCATGATTGAACCATTGCCATTGATTACCGCATTGCCGTTACCGATGGTAATGGATTCAGTCGCCGCCATACGCCCCGAGGTGAGTTGGTCGGCAGATAGTGCGCCGGTAACAACCACGTCAGCATCCATCAATATTGCTGGATTACCGTTGTGAGTCCCGACAATAAATGGCACAACCTCAGTGCTGTTAAGTTTAATTGCAAAGGTGTCGGCTTCAAAAATCAATGGCGTTGCGGCCGGGTCATTTAGCGCAGTCTGCAATCCAGCCTTTATGTCTTCCGGGGATGGCGCGCTAACGCTGTTGATGGTCTTGGTGTATTCCGTACCGCCCAGGGTGTAATCAGCTATGCCGCCGAAGGCATCATAAGTAGCCAGGCGAATAAAATACGGGGTATTTTCCAGCAGGTTGGGGATGGTGATAGTCGTATCGGTGCCGTTGTACACTCGGTTACCGGCACTCGGGGTAAAGCCTGCGACGGTATCGACAAAGACAATGACGCCCTCCCAATCGTTATCAGCAGGCCGGGTGTAACTGATTACCAGCGCTTTTGCGCCTGCAAAAACCGAGACGGTGGTTAAAGCGGGCGGCGCTGGATTGGTGACGGTAAGCGTTTGCGGAATGCTGTAACGGCCGTAATAATCGCGCGCCCGCACTAACAGTTTAATGTTTCGGCGTGGCCCGCCGTCATCAACGTTCTTTTCAAACGTGTACGCATAGGCGGATTCAGTAACAAAGTCAGAGCGCAGTAATACCGGTGTCAGCGAGTCGGTATAGACATCAACCTGAAAATCTCTAAACCACGGCGATTGCCCGCCTGAGCCAGTGGCATACGTATCAGAAAAGCCCAGCACGGTTAAGGCATCCGTACCCCAGACAGCTTCAGCGATTTTTCCCGCGAAGGTAGTGCCCCCGGCTTTTAGTGCCAAGCCGGTGATACTGACCGACTCAATCGCATACATTTCCCCCAGCGTATGGCTAACAGTGATAGATGAAGAGTATTTGCCCATTACCGACACAGCGCTTAGGGTAATTTCATAGGCGCCCACCAGCGGGTTATTGATTCTAAATGACTGCCCGGTAACCTCATTGCTGAACAGCTCAACCCCGTTATGCCGGTAGCTCAAATGATAGCCACGCAATAGGCCATCATTGCTGGCTGTCCAATGCAGGTCGATGTAACGGCGTAAGCCTTCAAGCGCGGTATACACCCCTTCTTGAACTGTTAATCCAGATGGTGGAATCACGCCGTTAACGATGTAAGGGTTTTCCGGTATCGGCTCAAGATCGGCAATGTCGTCAATCTCGGCAAATTTATCGGCGGCGTATTGGGTAGCAGAGACGGTGTAAAAGCCGTTGCTGGTGTCCTCGTTTTCGATAATGCCCAATATGCGAAAGGTTTTGCCGATCGCTAATGGGTCGTAAATAATCCATTCCAGCTCATGCTCAGGCGCGGCGGCAAAGGCTGGGCTAACGGTGATAGCGGTATGGGTGCCCGCAGCATTCGTAATTCCCGAATCCAGAATGCTGCCGTCATTACCGATTACTGTTAGCCGGTAGCTGATACCACTGGACAGGTTAGCGGGAGCATCAAGATTAATAGTGCTGGCCGTTGAGCCGGTTGAAATACGCCCGCCCAAGCGTTTACCGCCGCTACGGAGCGGGTCGGCAATGCGAACAATATCGCCGGGCTTATCGTTAATGCCGCTTAAGCCGACGGAAAAAACCACCGAATCGATCTCCTTGCGACCACTGACTAACAGCCGCTTGCCGTGGCGGTGCGCTTCACTGCGTGAAATGCAGCCAATCGCAGTTTCTGTTTTCGGTCGATAGCCATAGCGCTGGATGCCGTCGAAATCTTCCACGTATTCCGTGGCTAATTTGTATTGATCGGTGGGGTCGTTATACTGAATCATCGCCGCCGTGTAGCGTACTTGCCTTGCGGTGCTGCTGTAAGAAAAGCGGCCACTGACCACGTTGGCAGGCAGGTATAACGACGATACTTGCTTAGGCGCGTCTTGCGTGACGTAGATTGATGAGCCGTTCCACAGTGCTTGCGCGTCAAAAATACCGGCAATTTGCAAAATCATTTCATGTGCGCTGGTTTGTGCCATAAATTGAGCATCAATGGAGTAACGCGGCTCCAGTCCGCCGTTGCCGTCAGACACCAGCTCATCACAGCGCTTAGCGATTTTATAAATCTGCCACTTGTCTTGATAGGCCGGGTTAATGTCATCGCCCAGTCCATGCCCGCCCGTAGTCAGCAGGTGGTAAAAAAACCACGCGGGATTACGACACCAGCGCTTTACCAGTACGCCATTCCAGTCGGCGCCAGTGTAAGTACGGGCCACTGGGTCATAAACATCAACAGTGGGCACTTGTATTAACCAGCCCATCAAGTCATACGAGCGGGTTGGAATGGTGCTGAAATATTTGCTGTCGAAGGTTAAGCGGCAATGCGGGATGTTGGGCCTGCGCAACTTGGCATAAGTCAGTTTAACCAGGCTATCCCATTTAAACGCTGAATTTTGCGCTGCGGTCGGGTCAGCAGATAGGCGCGTTACCCGAATATCAAAGCTGGTGGCTACCGGGTCGATCGATTTAAGGTCAACTAAAAAGCTACGTTGGTATGGTGATTCGGTTTTATCGCTGACAGTGCCGCGCCCCTGTAGATCAACAATGTGCCAACTTCCCGCTGCCGGTTTTACCTCAATTTGTAGATTAACCGTTACGCCGGTTTTATCGCCGGTAGCGGTATCTTGTGAAACCAAACCCTGAAAGGTCACGATAATGCGCACCGCGTCGGTAGTTGGGTCGGTGATAGTACGTGTCACCGGCGTGGCATGGACCACCGGCACATCGACGGTAATAGGCGAGCCTACCGCGTCGTCAACAATGCCGGGGATATAGGTTTGATCTTGTGTCCCCAGTCGATAATCAAAGGTGACGCCCTGGAAATTAAGCGCCCCATCCGGTGATTTAATGGGGGTGCCGTCTAAATAGACATGCTTGAGTGGGTCAGCGGTAGGAAAGCCCGCAATCTCCCCCCATCCCCACGCCTCAACCACCTCAATAATCGCTTGTGACCGGATTGAATCCGGTGCAGTGACCGGTGTGCGTGGGGCATCACCACCACCGCCACCACCGCTCATCGCACCGCCTAATTGCTTACTCATAACGGGATGTCCTTAACGTGTACTTGACTGGATAGCACGATCGAGCCACATAAAAACCGGCCTGCGATAATAGGGTACGGGTGCCCGGCGCGCACGACATTGACCGGGCCATTGCTGATAAAAGAGGGTTTGCTTTCGTAGTGCTCAGTTTCCCCGGCGCGCACGCTTTTTTTGTTGCCTGTGATGACGTTGGCAATGGCGGAGGTGGCGAGTGAGATTCCGATATTGATGATGATAGCTGCAACGTTTGCAATAAACTCGGCTGCATATCCAGCCCATGCAAGGTAGGGGATTAGCATCGCGGCCTGCACCTCCCCCCCGATACGCGGGATAACCCACAATATCTCATCCCCCCAAGGCGCTGATGACAACTCGATCGTCACTTGCCGAATTAGGTCGGTGTTGTCTTTATCAACCAATAACACAATGTAATCACCTGCATCAGCGGCTTGCAAAAAGCCGGGCCGGTTGGCATCAATGGCCCGCAAGGCTTCGCCGGGGGTGGTTACCTCCAGCTCCCAATCGGCTTTAAACGCTTGCAGATCGCCGAATAACTTAACTGTTTTCATGCGCATATCTCAAAAAGCAATGGGTGGCTTGTCGCCAGTATTGGCCGTACATTTCCTGTCTTGATGGCGTACCGACACAGGGATGGTGCAATATCACGCTGTCGCCTTTATAAATGGACACATGGTTAGGGCATGGCCCGCCGCCGGTGGTCATCACAATCAGGTCATTCACCTGCAGGCTATCGACCTCGACAAAGCCTTGGGCTTTAAAGCCGTTAACGAAGGCATGTTGATTAACAGGGTCCAGCCACCACTGCCATTGTTTGCGCTCGCCATCATTGATAGTGATCGCCAGTTCGTGCCGGTAATAGTCAGACACCAGGCTTAAGCAGTCCATTACCCCATAGACAAAGCCGCGTCCTTCATACGGCGCGGGTAAGGTGCCTTGCGGGGTGTAGGTATGCAGCTCCGCTGACGGATAACCCAAGATTAAAAACGGTACATTGCAGCGCTCAGCGCTGGCAATATCAGCGGCGCTGGGTGTTGGTGCGCGGTTGGGGTGGCTGTGATAAACCGCGGCAATATGGTCGGCGTGCACCGCAAACAGCATGGGGTCGATTAAAAACGACTGCTCGGGTTGGTGTGATAGGTTGGCGCACTCCAATACCTGATAGCCATAAGATGTTTTAAACACCAGTCCACAGGCTTCACGGGGGAATTCACGTGCGGCATGGGCGGTAATTTGCTTAAGGATGGCGTCATGCATTACACGCTACTCCTGCCTAAGCCGGGGTTGCCGCCGTAATCCAGCGGCGCGGTCGCACCAAAGCGCAGCTTGCAATCAGACAAGCGTTTGCCGCAATTATCCAGCCCGGCGCTAACTACCGGCGTACCGAACCGGTCAAACCATTTGCTTGAATCTGTCCCTGGCCAACTGCAACCAGACCCGCCCAGCACGGATTTATAACGGTGCGGGCAACCACTGGCCATTGCCACCATGCCGGGCAGTTGTTTATCTAAAAAATCCAGCGGGCTGGATAGTTCAAATTTAACAATCTCGTCAACTTCCTCGCTGCGGCGTTCGATTAAATAATATTCATCCTGGAACTGGGCAATATCAGCAGCAAGGTAGCTGGCCAATGTGCGCCGCCTGCGCACTGTCGCGCCGACTAAATCTTGATGCAGCTGGCATAGGTCAGTAATAAAGCGCCCGGCATTGCCAATTTCAGCAACGGGCCGCGCACTTGAGCCGGTACCGCGCTTATCAATGCCGGTTACTTTTAAATACCAAGGCGTGTAGGTATTGCCCTGGTAAACAACCGGCGTACTGTCGGTGTTAGTGCCGGCATAAAAATAATAAACCTCACCGACACCAATGGCGTTTAAATCGACGCTGTACAGGTCGATGAGCGCCGGGGGTGTTAGTTTGTGGCTATCCGCGCTGATGGTCATGGCTCAAAGACCTGATAGATGGATGCATTCAATCGGTGATTATCATCACTGACGGGGGTTGGGTCCCATTTGTCGCAGACGTATTTTTTAACGGTGGCGGCATAGGGTGACTGCCATGTGAATGACGTAATTCCGTCTAGGTCGTCAAAAAAACCTAACAGTGTATTAATTTCACTGTCGGTCAGCTCTTCCCAGCTTAAGTTCCACTTGTCGGGGTTGGGGTTTAAGCCATCGGCGGTGCGTTGTTCGTAGCCATCGCCAAAGCCGACTTTTTTAACGCGTGGCTGTTTGTTAAGGCTGGATGCATAGTCTGGTTGGATCGGTAAATCGGCCATTACACTTCCTCCACGGCTAGGCCGGGTAGGTTATAGACGGCGTCATCGCTTTGCACATCGTAAAAATTAAAGGTGCTGGCAAAGTCACCGGTAAACCGAACCCGCACGTCAAATTCAAAGCTGGCTCGAAGGATTGCCCCGTTGATTGGTGCCGTTGAGAAGGTCACCAGGCCAGCGCTATTGACGCTCCAGCCACTGGCCTGTAAGGTGCCGTTAACATAAACAGCAACCGACCCGGCCACCAGTTTAGTGATAATGCGATCTTGGCTGTCGCCGCTGGGTTGGTAGCGCTTGATCAGCTGGAATTGTGTTAATACGCCGTTGCCGGTCCCAGCGCCTAAAACACCTTGATCGTTAGCGCCATTGAAGGTGGTAGCAAAGTCGCTCCAGTCTTTTAACCGAAAACGCTGCAAACTGCCACGCCGTGCGCGCCAAAATGCCAGCAGGTAATTAAGCTCAGCACGCAAAACCTTACGGTTGCCCACTTGCCAGCGGCCTTTGACGGGATATTGCGCAATGTTATTGATTGCACCGCCACTGATAACCGGAAGACGGTTACCGCGCACGCTGTAGGTGGCGGTAGATTGGTAGTCGAAGTTGAGTTCCAGGCGTTGTTCGCTGTCTTGTTGCATGACTTAGCCTCCCGCCAGTAAGCCGCCGGGGCGTTTTTCGTCGACAATAACCCGCTTAACGGCGGCGTTGACCATCGTGCCGAGTTTACCCATATCACCGGCATCGTTATTGCCGCCACCGGTAACGTTGACCTGGGTAGTGATGTTGACATTGCCGTTGCTACCACCAGAAACCGTTATACCCAGTTTCCCATCTGTGCCACGCTTTAGCGGCATGATGGCTTCAGGACCGGCTTCACCCATTAAACCTGTATGCCCACCTGACATCGGAAACGTTGTTGCTCGATTGACTACCCCACCATCAGCAAACGCCAGCAAGCGGCCATGGTCGAAGGCTCCGCCATCGGCAAACATGGCGCCGGACCGGCCTTTATTTGCAGCAAGCAGGTCTGTTAATGCTGCGTTTTGCTCAGTGCTTCCAGCAGTGCCACCAATACTGTCTCCCATGCCCCCCAACATCCCGCCTACCCCAGAAACAACAGCCCCTAACAAGCCGCTGACAATGCCGGACTTTTCGTAGTCTTTCCCAAGTAAAGCATTAAATATCTGTGCTGATGCTGCTTCGGCTGCCATGCGCTTTAAGACCTTAGCAAAATTGGCCGCCATGCCATCCATGCCATCAGCAAACGGATCGAATAAGAAATCGGCAAAGGTTGATTCCATATTACGCGCGGCTTGGATGCTGAATTCTGATAGCTCGCTGGTGCCTGCTTTGGCGGGAGCTATAAATTCGTCGTTGTAGGCTCTGCCCAATTTGTCGAATTCAATTTTTGCTTGTTCCTGGGTAATAATTCCCTCATCTAACTGCTTGCGAGTATCTGCAATCGCAGTATTAAAACCGCTCTGCACATCGCCGTATTTGATTAAGTCGGCATTATCGGTGCGCTGTTTACCAGCCGCATTGTGATCTTCAACCGACTGTGCCCACATTTTTTCTTGTCTGGATTTTGCAGCCGTTTCTTTATCGATCGCACGGATACTGGCCTCAATTTGCAGGCGTTCTTCAGCGGTGGCTTTAGCCCCTAAGCTGCGTAGTTTTATTTGGATTTGCCGCTCTTGGTCGGATAGCTGCAAGTCGGTCAGCTCAAAGTTAAGCTGTTCAATGTTTTTGGCGACAGCTTCGCGTTCTGACTTGTAGGCTTTGTCGATGGCTTCGGCTTTTGATTGTGCGGATTTCTCAAGTTTTTTATTGATCTTATCTTGAGCATCGGCTGCGGTTTGATGTGCAGCTGTTTCATCTGCCAGCTTTTTGGCTGTAGCTTGGACTTGATCTTTTGCGTCTTGTTGTCTTTTTTGGTCACCGCGAGAATCATGTACAGCCGCTATTTCATAGTCGCGCTGGGCCTGCAAATCACTAAGTTGGTTTTTTTTAGAATCTAAGGTGGCTTTGCCAATAACCCCACCGCCAAGCCCTGATTCTGATTCTTTAATATCAAGCTTTAGCCTGGCTATTTGCTCATTCAGTATCTCGACCTTGCCAAATACGCCAGTGCCGCGATTGAGCTGATCGCTAAAGGCATTGAGCATTTGTGTCCAGCCATCGACAATCCGCTTCATTATCCCTTCGCTTTTATCTTGCAATAAAGCATCTTCGAAGGTATGCCAGCTGTCGGCTAAATTGCTGATTTTTCCGTTAAGCGTATCCATGGCGGCGGCATTGGCGCCCGTGGCCATCTCGCCCATTTTCTTGATTAACTTGTCGATAACATCGCGGGTTAACTCGCCTTTAGATGCCATATCTAAAAGCTGAGCGGAGTTTTTGCCCGTCACTTCAGCCAGTAAGTCATAAACAGGCACGCCGCGTTCTGCAAGCTGCATCATTTCCTCGGCTTGCAATTTACCCTTGGCATAGGCTTGGCCTAATGCTGTGGTAATGCCGCTTAATGTCTCTTGTGAGGCGCCCAGCTTTGCCGCCTGGTTAGTGATTGCATTCATCACCTCAGTCGTTGGCTTGATACCGTAGTTTTGCAGCTGAATGAATGCTTTGGTTAACCCGTCTATTTCGAACGGTGTATTGGCTGCAAAATCCTGGATAAACTTGAAGGCATTAGCAGCGGCTGGGGCGGACCCGGTAATTGAAATAAGCTGGGCCCGCAACATTTCCATGCTGCGATTAGTCTCTAATACCCCTTTTGAAAAATCAACCAGCTGGCCGACTGCAAAAAATCCAGTAAACAATTTTGCAGTCGACCCTAATGCCGTCATTGTTCTGTTTGTTTTTTCTGACGATTTATCGATACCATCAATGCTGCCGGAGACCTTATTCATATCAGCAACAATACTGCCTAGGTCGGATTTGATCTTAATCAGCAATTCAGTATTTGCAGCGCTCATTTATGTTCTCAGGGTATGCAGTAGTTTCTGGAGGTCTTTGCCGCCGATGGCCAGGGCGATGGCTTGAATAGTGTCGGCCTGGTTTAGTCGTTGCTGACGGTGCAAGACAGCGGCAAAGTGCTGAATTTGCCGCCATGTTAGTTTTTGCCCGATGCTTTGCGGGCCATCGCCAAATCCCGCCGCCATCAACAACAAAAACAATTCCGCTAACTCGCGGCCGGTGGCGGCAGGACGATCTTGCCGAACTGCTTGGCAAAGGCCACCCGCCGCAACAAAAAAGGGCCGTTAATCTCCCAGAAGTGCATAGATAGTGCGGTGCCATCCGCATCGGACAACGCAGCAATCCACTCGGCTGTTTTATTGACTGACAGCGCCAATAATTGCGTCCAGATGTCGGCATTGTGGCCAATGACTCTATCCAGTGATGGCAGATCAAGCCCGTTGCTACTCTGGATTAGCGCCTGCAGATCGATAAGCAATGGCTGTGCAATGGCCGCGGCTTTTAAGCCTTCCAGGTAGTTAAACTCATGCACCACCGTATCTTCACCGGCAAGTGATAACGTTTTATCCGGAAAGAGGATGTCCGCTTCGTTAGCTTGGCTCATTCCACTTTCCCTTGTTCACGCAGCCATTCATGTTGGCGTTGGTTAACGGTGATGGTGTCACCTTTTTGTTTTAGCTCGCCGCCGTGTTCGTGGTCGGCAATTAAAACGACTTCAACAATATCAGTGGTGGGTTGCTTGGTTTCTTTAGTCATGATGGTCTCGGGTTAATGGTTGTGGCCGGGCTGCTTAGCAACCCGGCGTTGGGTTTAAAATTAGTCTTCGGTTTTCCAGCTGTAAAACTGGTCGCCCGCCGGGCGTAAGGCATCTAAAATCACAGTACCGGTGATGGGCATTTCGGCGGTTTTGTCTTCGATCATGCTCATTGCGGATGGTGATAACGCGATTTTGTACACCTCACAGCGGACTTTTTTATCGTTATCAGCGCGGTTGATACCGTCAAATGTTAAGTAAAAGTACTTATTACCCGGCGCGGCATTCATGTGATGCTGTGCGGCATAGCTGTAATCGATCAGCAAGGCTTGCGCGTCGGTAATTGCGCCGGCAGTCAGTATTTCGATTTGTCCAGCAGGGCCATCGACAATGTAGTCAGTACCGGCAACATAAGTGGTGCTTGCACCCACGTTGGTAACCACCACGGAACTAACCTTGATATGCTTTAAAATGGTGAACTTGCCTTTGTAGCCTTTTTGCGGTTCATCGGTCACGGTGCCAAGCGTTTTAGCCGTGTTGCTAGCATGCAAGGCAATCGCGGCATGTTCCGGCTTAAAGCTGCGCATTTGCATAGAGAACTGAAATTCAACTTTTTTGATAAACTCGGCACCAATACCGCTGGAACCGGTCACGTTCTCTATCACGGTTTCTTTATCGACCGATGGCGTCAGCGTGACGCTACTAACGTCGCCAATAAACTCTAGCCCCAGCGGTACGCCGGTAGCATCGCGCAAGCCTATTTTTAGCTTGCCTTGTCCTGAGAAGTATCTGCTTTCGTAAAGTTCTGCCATGGGGTCGCCTCTTAATAAATGTTGGTTTTAGGTGGGATTGCATTAATTTTGACAACCACCCACCCGTAAGGATGCTCAAGTTGCCGGGAGTGTTGTGCGACATCAATGTCAAACGACATGCCGGACACGCCAGTGCGCAACCAGGCTTTAATTTCTTCAAGCAGGGCCATTTCTGCCAGCTCAATAGCCAGTGGCTCGGTAGTTTCTGCCACTTGCAAATGACAGATTAACAAGATGGCGTGCTTGCCCGCCTTGGCAGTCATGCCCAGATTTTGGCTGTACTGGCTTTCGCCGTCACTGATCACCATCACTACGCCTGCATCTAATTCACCGGGGGCATGTTGATCGAACGGCAACAAGCTACGTTTGATGATACGGGTTGGTAGTGCGGCGGTTAGTGAGGCAACAATGGCCGCGGTACGGTCATCAATGCGTTCTATCCATTGCATCAGTGGATCTCCTGAATTGCGCGCTGGATAGCTGTATTAATGCGCTCAATGGTAGCGGCTTTTTCGCTGTTAAAGGCAGGCTGCATAAATGGCGCGGCCTTAGTGCCATTTTTGGCGATGTCGCGGGCCACCACATAAGCGAGTTCTTTTTCTGACATGTCGGGGTTGTTGGGTTTAATCCCTTTTACCCGCAACCAGTCAATCATGGTTTGTTGATTAGGTTTGCCTCCGCGACGGGTGCCAAATTCGACAAAAGCGGCATAATTCATTCCAGCCCCAATGATTACCTCAAGCCCGTCGACTGATGTTTTATTCAGAATAGAATTCATGAGGTGGCTATTGCCAAAGGACTTGTTTTTTCTAACATTACTGCGGGCGGCGTTATTAATTTCTTTCCCTGATAAGTCCAGTGCCGGAGTGATGTGCTTTTCAATCAATACGGGAAGGCGCCTTAACTTGCTGCCCAGCGTTCCGGCATTAGTGGTAATTTCAAAGCTAGACATTACCGCCCCCCGTCGAAAATAGCTAACCAGCTTTCGGCCAGTGCTGCAGGTGTGCCATTTTTAGGCATTGAGCCTACGCCTTGGCTACCGAGGGCAATCGGTTTACTGCTGCCTGCATTGGCCAACTCAAGCAAGGCCTGCACTACGGCACGAATCAATAATAAATCTCGGTGCTGAGCAGCGACGGTGGTATCGGCAGAGGTTGCACCGATGGTGTAACTACCGTAATAAAACACCGGGTAATCACTGCCCAGTTGCGCTATTTGGCAGGCATCGGGGGCGGGTGATAAGTGGATATGTTTAACCCCGGCAATTTCAACCAAGCTAAGCCTTGGTAGCAGGCCGATTTTAACGGCCCATGGCTTGCTGTTTGCACGCAGGCTTTCACCCCAGCTGCTGAATTTGATCTCGATTAAATCAGCAGGGGCGGGATAGTCGGCCACATCTGCGGCAACGCTTAACTTTACGACACAAGTACGGCGTGTTTTTCGTGACAACGCCAGCGCAGCTATATCTAAATGCCTATCAAATGCACCGGTATCACCTGCGAATTTTTTAGCAGCATCCCCTAGAATGGCTTGCAAGTCTGTTGATAATGCCGCGCGAGATAACGTCATGAGCTGGTCTCGTCATCAAACCGATGTCCTGCCAATTTAACCAAAGCCGCGGTAAAGCCTTTAATGACCAGGTTTGTCTCTTGTTGTCTGACGTTAGTTTCTTGCTGACGGTGGTCAACAATGCGGCTCCATTCCTCGCGCTCTTTAGCATGCAAGGCCATGAGGCCGGATAGGTCATTGCGGTGATTGTCCAGGATGGTTTGCAGGGTTTTCGCAAACGCATACAGCACCCCGAACAGGGCGAATATCACTAAGCCGTTTAGCCCGCCAACTTCTGCCCATACACTCGGGTTTGCAACGTGTTCCATTAGCCACCCCGACTGTAGAGCAATCCGCAAATGCCGCTGGCGGGTATTAATGGGTATTGCGCATGGATAATAGTGAGCGCGGCTTGCTTGATCAACGAGTCTTTAGTGGCTGTGCAGTACGTTTCAATCGCTTGCGGCAATTTTAATATTGATTCGCCAGCGGTTAGGCTGACATCGCCAAACTGATAGCCATCGTTAAACTTATCAAACGCACAGCCAGTCACCGCGCCTAAAAATAACCCGGCAGCAATAAATATAATGGCAAAAATAATAAAGAGTTTAGGCATAGGTCACCTATCTAAAGCCGTTGTGCTCAAATGAGAAATGATTCATGTCTTTCAGTATGCGTTTTGATCCACCAATGCTTTCCCAATAATCATGCAAAGGGGCATAAGCGGACGGTGGCGCAAGCTGGCCATCAATCACTAAATTGAAATCCCTTGCTAGCCTGAGTTTGTGACAGCTGTTGGCTTCGCCATAGGCCTTTTTTTCGCCAAACTCACCATGCAAGCGCGGATCTCGATAGGCGTCACCATCGGTTAGCGGCAAGCCGATTTCTTTGGCATGCAATACCAGCTGGGCCGCTGCAATGGCAAATGCTTGCTGTTTCTCAAGTAGCGCTGACATTACGCAACGTCCGCTTGGGCCAGTGCCAACTGCTGTTTGTTGATAGCATCAAGCACACCCTTACGTGGATGTTCAGCATCGCCTTCTAAGGCTTCTAAAATATCGAGGTCATCAGCGCTTAAACCATCAAGTGCGGCGGTGACTTCTTTTACTGATCCGGCTAAAACAAGTGCCAGTGGGTTTGGCTCGACCATGTCGATGGCATCAACGATATGGTTTTCATCAACACCGAAGCCGGGTATTTGCGTTTCATCAATTTCTCTGGTTTCACCGGGTTGGATTGTTTTCCCGCTCAGGTGGATATTTGCTTTGCCGGTATTTGTATACGGTACTAAGGCCATGTCTTACTCCAATTATTAAAAAAAGGCGGAGCGAACTCCGCCAAAAGCCTTTAGATGACTATCGAGTGCTTGCGCTGTAAGCAATGATTGACGTTAAGCGGCTGCGCAGTGCATCAGGCACTTTGATTGCACTGTACTCTTCGCCGTAAGCTTGTTTTTGCCCAGTTGGTTTGCCGACTGAGTTAACTGCTTCAAATGGCGCGCCAGTTTGAAATGGTTTAGCAATGGTGTACGTCAACGTGCCGCGTTCGCCGATGATTAAGCGCTCTGAGCCGATGTCAGTCGATGGCGCACTGGTTGACCAAGCAGGGATGTTTTTAATCGCTTGCAAATCGCCCTGGCTAGTTTGGTCGGTACCGAACTTTTTACCTGACTCGGTAAACTGCGAGGCATTGGTAATTGTGTCGTTCAGCGTGTTACTAGACAGCATAAAGTCCGGCGTTACAAAGCGGTCATCAGCAAGGATAGCTTTGCGACGACCGACAGCACGCAACAGGCCGTTAAGGTATGTTTCAACAGCAACGGAGCCGTTATCAGTATCAAACTTGGCGATGTTGGTTGCGTAGTTGTAGGTGATGTTGGTATTGGCGGTGTTAGCCGGGAAAACAGGTACGCCCAATTCGCTCACAAACTGCACATAACCCAAGTTGTAATTGGTAATGCGGTAATACGTACCTGCTGCTTGCGTGCCGGAACCGTTGTATTCCACGATGGTAACGTTATTGAGTTTAACGGTGATCGGGTTAGTTGCCGTACCAACAGCATTGCCCTGTAAATCACGTTGTTGATACTGCCTAACAATCGGAAACTGCGCGGTTTTTACTACGCTGACAGATGTTCCGTTCAACTGGGTGTTGAACGCCTCAGCAGTAATAGTTAGTGCCAGATAGCTATCGGCAGCACGCTGTAAGGTATTGCAGATCCTGCGCACAATCAGTTCTTGCATAAAGCGGGCATTGCTGGCTACGTTGCGGCCGTAAGCATCCCAATCAATACCGGAGGTGCGCGAAAAATGCATGACCTCGTTGGAAATGATAAACGCCAGCTTCATCGGCAAGATGTACGCGGTATCCATCGCCTGCGTAACGCTGGCCCGATGAATAGCGGCGCCTTCATAGACGATGCCTTCGTTTAATACTCCGGAAATATCGCGGGTTTCATACGGGATTTGGGTTGTCGCTGTAGCGCTAAAGTCAGTTAAGGTATTAACCAGTTCAAGCACTCTTAAATCTGATAAGGCCTCACGAATAACCGTGCGTTGAAATCCGATTGGCAGGCTAGTATCACCTATGCCGGTGGCCCCTGCTGATAACTGTTTAGTCTCATTGGCAATGGCTGGAGCATTAACCCGGTCGAACTCAGACAGCACTAAGGCAACAAACGGGCTTACTTTTTCAGCCAGCTTTAAGCGCTGATTGGCGAACTCGTTGGTTTGTTTAAGGGCGCTGGTGATGGAGTTTTGCAGAGATAACGCCGTGCGTTGATCGGTTTGCGACAATTGCACGCTACCTGTTGGACGAAAGCCAAGACCGGCCAGCTGGGTCTTTACTGATAAGTCATTACCTAGCCGAATTTGATGCTCTGCCAGTTTAGTGACTTGTTCAGCGGACATCTCAGCAGTGATTAAATCCACGGCAGATGACAATGCTTTTTGAGCATCATCATCTAACGCCTTAATGCCTTCTGCCTCTGCCAGCAGCTTGGTAAACAGCGCGGTATTAGTTGAGAGCTTTTCTGAAAGCGTTTTAGCTTCTGTGTCGCGCTTAGTTCGATCTTCTGACAGCAGCCGCTTAACATCGTCTTCCGATAACAGTTTGCCGCCCGCGCCTACAGTGGGCGTATTAATTGATAAGGTAACCACGTTACTGCCAATCTGCTCAGCAAGCTTTTTGCCGGTAGATTCAAAACTGGTAAAAAGTCCATCAAGGGCGTCTTTATCTTCGCCCAGTGCTTTAGCTGTAGTTTCAAAGGCTTCACACAGCTGCAGCACGACGGGGGCAGATAGCAACAAGCTGATTAGCGCTTTTGACAAGCGTTTGGAATAGGTTTTGTACATGGTGGCAAGTTCCTGAGAAAGTTGGGTAATCAATTCCGGATGCAACAGCACTGGAATGTCGTTGGTTGACGCCTCGGAAAGTCGCACGGGGTCAAGGTGTTTAATAACGGGTCTCACGGTTAGCGCAGCCCCAAGCAATACGGGGCCATGCTGTTGACCGGCTTCGTTATCGGTAAAATTTTCGGTGTATTCGGCGGATAGGTATTGATAGCCTTTGTCCTTGATCGACTCGATGCCGTAGTGTGTCCACTCGACCTCAGCACGCAAGCGATTGCCCTCAACGCTTAAGCTAAGCAGCTTGCCCGCTGCACCGTTGGTTGGCTTGTGGTCAACATCGATAAATATGTCCTGCCCATACGCACCGGCTTTAAAGTTTTTGACCATGCTTAACAGCATGTCGCGGGTAATTTCAAAGCGGCCATAGCGAGGATCGGTAAAACTGCCTGTCCGGGTTATGGTGACGGTGCTAGTGGTTTTGCCTTCGGCAAGCTCAATAGGGCAGCGGCTTAAAAAGCGGATCGCTTTATCGTTGGCCCCGCTTGATAATCTGATGATTTTATTTTTCATAGTCTGCAACGCAAAAAAGCCCGGCAGCCTTGGGAGACTGTCGGGCTTTTCGCTTAGGATGCGTTCTGCCTTTATTGAGTTGTGATTAGTTTATGAGGTTTTTGCAAGCAGGTTAACCGGGTAGGTTGTTAGTTTTTACATGGGCTTACATTAACTCGTATAAACAGTGCCGCTCCTAAGAGCGGCGCCGGTTAAAAAGCTGATAAGGATTAGATAGATGATTGACATGTTAATATTCTTGCGCAGATACAACGCCCGCCGAGCTTATAAACCGCTGCCAACTCAACGCCGCGGTACCCTGACAATATACCGGCCCGACTGCATTGATAGTGCCAGCGGCTGTGTTAGTATTCCAGACTCTAGCGCCATCAATCCTAGATATGCCTGCAATGTCTACTGCCAAATCCTCACAGTTGCCATAAAAATTTAACGTATTGCTTGCCGGAGATAGCATGTTTCCCACATTGTTACCACCCATTGATCGGGTATTGATGGTTTTATTTGTGCCCAACGGATTTACTAACCGCTTACCGTTGCCGTAGTTCCCGCCAACTATCATGTCAAGCGTTTTAACTGTAGCCCCTGTGCCGTTATATAGTCCTTGAGCTATTGCACTAAAATCACAATTTTTAACAATAATTTTAGACCCAGTAACTAATCCAGATACCAGCCACTGTATAGATGATGCTGGGTTGACGTTATCTAGTAAAATCCTAGTTGTTTGGGTCTCAGTATCAGAGATAAATATTAACGTACCAAAATAAAAATCGGGATTGGTATTTTTTACAGCTATCTCTTTTATACCCGTTGCGACTGCATTGTTATTGCCGTAGACAAAAGTAACTGATTTATTAGCACCTGTGCTACCAGTCACAACATTATCAATAACAAGTTTACCTATAAGCCCTTTTCCTTGCAAAAAGATACCCTGCATGTTAAAAGTCGCCAGAACACCAGCATCAAACATAAACAGAGAGTCTTTAACGACGACATTATCAATGACAACCGTGCCGCTTGTGAGGGGTACATCTATAATCATGCCGTTAACATCACTAACTAATCCGTTGCACAGCCCACTATTACCATCAACGCTGCCACCAGGTACATTGACATTATCTAGCGTTATTTTTTTGATAGTGACCGACTGAGTGCCGTTTGACATTACTTGCATTACACGAGCACCAATGCGCGGGTACAAATTACAGTCTTTATATTTGATGTGACCAAATACGCCACCGCCAACGGTTGTACCAAGCTCAAACGGGTGCTTAGTAAAATTAAATGCAGTTAGCCCACTGATAACAACATTATCAACAATGTTACCGTAGTCTGACATTAACAATACTGAGCGAGATGCGCCATGTGTATGTTTACCGCCTTTGAAATTAATATCCAGGCCAATAATAGGGCCGTTAGAGTTATCAGTACCATTAGTATCGACAAACCCTTTGGCAAATACACCTGGAGATAAAACCGAGCCATTTGTAAAGCACGCAACTAAATCATCTTTAGCAGTGCCAGCACAGCCGCTTATTTCGATGCCGTACGCCGGGCCATAAACTTGCGTTGCAGACGCTCCACCTACATTGCTGACTTGCTCCATTTTGCAGTTAAACGCATTACCAAAACAAACGGTGGTTGCACCTCTACTGCCTGTGGATTTAGCACTTACATAACTATCAATGATTTTATTTAAAGCTACCTGGATATACCCAAGCTTTCCATATCCTGTGCTTGTATCGCGTGGGTCTTCGGCCAACATCCGTATCAAGCCATTACCGCTGATACGGATGTTGCTATCAGCTTGGTAAACAATAAGTGCGCCCGTCGGCACAGGTACGCGAGTATCTACATCACAGGGGATCTCATAGCTGATTTTTTTATTGGCAGGGTCGGTGTTGTTGACTGAGACAACACGGTAAATGTGATTAAAGAAGCCTGTAGTATCACCGGCACTATAAGCGGGTCTAATGTAGATGTAATCACCGCCAGAAAACGGATTAGCAGCACTGCCAATATTGACAGTAATTGTATTCCACCAACTCGGTGCAGTATTTTGAGTATGAGCTATTGAGGTCACTGCAATGGCATTTGACATTGAGTTTTTATTGCCAAATGCGGATTTTGGATAACCGGTGGCATTGCCCAAATTGTCAATAGTTACACCCGCATCTAATACTAGCCTACTGTCTGTTGGTAAGGTAATAATAGCCTGACCAAACGCGCCTCCTTTAATTGGGTATATCCCATTACCTATGACCGTTACTTTTTTATATGTATCGACTACTGCTTGTAGAGCAATTGTGTTGGCTGCGTGATCTGTAGTTGATAAGGTTATTTCTGTTGAGCTACCGCTACCAGCTACGCCATTGACATTCAATATGTCAGAAACCCGTACAATCTTCTCTTTCTTAGAATCCGCGTCCATAACAGAAATTGTATCTCTATCATTTGCAGGGCTAATGCCTGGTGGGTATACGCTCATGTTTAATTCTCTACATTGTATTTTTAATGCCAGCGACTCTATGCTGTTTTGTCAAACGAAGTAACCGGGGCATATGCTGGTGGCATGGCATTCTCCAGGCAAAAGACAACCGGTAGTTTTACCCAGTTTTTGCAGCATTTACACAAGCCTGAAAACCCACCGTCAGCGCGCATTTTCATAATTGAAACGCCTTTAATCACTTCCCCGTCGAATATCTTTGATTTGCAGATTGGGCAAGACAGATAGTTATTAGCCATCAATTCCCCCAAGTGTCGGTATTATGGCCTTGCTTTTCTAAGCGCGGCTTTAGGTCTCGCCACGGCGTGGCGATGGCTGTGGCTGGCAGTAAGCCTTTTTGTAGGGCGATACGCTTAAAGCGGCTGTTTAGTACGGATTCCTGCACAGCTATTGGCTGATCATTAAGCCAACTGATGGCGGCTTGTTTGCCCTGCTTATCGCTGTCGGTAACTTCATCGGCAAAAACAACTTCGGTGTAACTTAAAGTATTGGGGTGTGCTGGCCAGGGGTTTTTTCCTTGCGGGTAAACGCCAGCACCCAACCCGTAAATGTTGGCATGGGCATGCATATCGCAGATGTCGTGTTTTGGATGATTAGGCGACAATAAAAAGCGGGTACCGATAATATCGGGATGACTGAACGCGGTAGCTTGATAGGCTTGGCCATTGGCGCGGTTGATCTCAGTTCTAAACAATCGCTTAGCATTGTCGTAAGGTGTGCCGACACCGCCAAACAATTGCTGTTCAATGGTTTTTTTTAAGGGCCCGGCGGCATTGGCTTTTAATTTGGCTTGCAAGGCGCTATTGCCCGGCTGCCCACTGGATAATAATTCTTGCGCAGCGCGGCTTGCGGAATGCCCCTGAATAACGGCCTGGTTAATTGCATCGCGGACTATTTGCCGCGCGTGGTTGTCGGTGCGCCAAATTCGGTCTGATAACTGCAGGCCGTCGTCTGCAACAAAGCGTTGTACAAAGGTGATGGCCTGCTCGGGGATAGCGATAATATTACTGGTAAGGCGGGCGGCAGCGGCCAAAAATGGTTTTACGCCTAATAGGGCCGCGGCATTCATGCTGCTATTAAGCAAGGCGGTGCGCTGTGCCTCTAGCTGCTTCAATCGTGATTCAGCAGCGGCCAATAATGCTTGCAGTGTATCAAACGGCACAGCGCTGTCGCTATCTGCAAAGCTGTCGATAATGTTATGCAGGCCATCGACAGCGTCACGATACAAAGCAGTTAACTTGTCCAGTGTATCGGCGTCTAATTGGTCCATGGCATTACGCGCCGAGGCTGACGCGCGTTTGATGGCGGCTTTTTTAGCGGTGCGGTCGGTCATCACCACCCTCTCGAATGAAAGCCACAAAAACCCGCGACATGATGCGCAACGTCTCCAAGTTTGATAAAAATAAAACATGGAGGGATAAGCACTACCCAGACAGCAATTAAAATAGGGACATAACAATAATAAGCCCCCCTGTTTTTGTGCTTAATCAGCCTAGCTGCTAATTTTGGTAAAAAACTGGATGGTTCGCCGTAGTAGTAAGCTCTCATTTTCCCTTCCCATTATTGATGCTGGTAGCTGATTCGCCTTTTGGCGCATTGCCCGGCGTTATCGATACATTGCCGGTCCCGGCGTTATCATCTGGGTAAGGATCGTTGGATTTAGACTGCGCCTCCCGACCTGCAAGCATTTCGGCGGGGTCAAGGCCTGCGGCCTTCCATACCATATCCGCAGGCACGCCTAAGGCTTGGTATTTAAGCGCTAAGTCGGCACGTTGATTAGGCGTATCAGTACGGCGCTCAGCAAAGATAATGCGGAAATCAAAAGAATCAGGGTTAATGCTGTTGAGTAGCAGAGACAAACGAAAGCCTTCCTCATAAGCTTCTGACTGAGTATCTTGTAGGGCGTCGATTTCTTCATAGTAATCTCGCTTGAGGTCTTCCAGGATGTCCCTGTTTAAATCGCCGACATAGCCAAATAAGCCTTTTGGAGCCGGAGCGCCTGCGAAAAAGGTATCCAGTAAATAAGACACGTCGGCAATCTGATCAAGGTTGGCGTCACCCTGTACAGCCGTCACACCACCTTTTTTGTTGAGGAAATAATCGGTGGTAATGTCTTGCTGATCTTGCTCGACACTGTGCCGGTAGGTTTCCAGGTCATCAGTTGATGCCCCTTCCAATACGTGAGCCATGCGCAAAGGGGCGCGTTGACGGCGGCGAATAACTAAATCTTCTTCAGTCATGATGAGCTTTTGCCAGACTGTCCTATTTGCATCTAGGTATGGCCTGCCCATTGCGCCCATATCGTCGTAGTTATCAGGCGTTAAGCGCACGACAGTAAGTTGCCAAAGCGGAAAGACGGCTTCTTCACGGCCGCTGGATAAGTCAATTTGTCGCCAGGCTTTTTCCGGGTCAGTAAATTGGCCATTGGGTTCGACAAGCGGCTGAATGGTTTCTGAAGCCATACGCACGCCACGGCTTATTTGTTGATTGCCGTTAAGCACCCATTGAATGGGTAAGTTGCCTTCCATGACTAAGCCGCGGGCATCAGATTCAAGTTTTTGCATGCGATCAAGCCCTAAGCGTTTTTGAAAGTTTCCCCAGGCGGCTATCACGCGTTTGTTGCGGGGGTCTGTTTCAATCATCAACCCGCCTTTTACAGCGGTGCGGGCTATACGGGTATGGATTTTTTTAATCCGGCCATCGACGGCGTCCATGTGACGCAGATCAAGAATGCGCTGGTGGTGGACCGGGTCAACCCACATGGACCGATATAGATACAAAATACGGTTTTCCGGCGTGGGTCTAAATCCTTTTTCGCTGGACTGTTCGGGCTCCTCTCCCGTCATCGGGCTGGCATTTTCTGCCGGTTGCCGTTTAAATATTTTGTCTAGTAATCCCATTTAATCGGCTCCGTTTAAGGTGGTATCAAGAAATTCTCTAACATCGTTAGTAGCGACAACGCCTGGGCTTTGACATAGCGGGCAAAAAGGCGAGGCTCCTTTGCTGCCATAAATTGCCCGTTCCAGCATGGTGCTGGTAACTTCAATGCCGACCTTTGTTACCCGGCGGTATTTTTCAGTTTTGCTATTCCATTGCAGGTAGATATGTTCAGGGGCGGAGATCATTGGGGGGCTCCTATCAATTCTTGTCGGGTCTTTTTGCGAATAAGCACAGTAGTTTGTGCGCTATACGAGCCACGGGTAACCATGCCCCATACGGATGCCATGGCGGCATCAAATAAATCGTCGCCTAGTTTGCCATCAGCCATTTTGTAACTTGCATAGCTGGTTTTTGTTTGCAATGGCACGATGTTGGGCAGTTGCCGAACGAAGTTGCGTAAGTCGGCAAGGTCCATATCATTAGGGTTTTGGTCGTCAAAGTAGGGGATAGCGGCTTGCTTGTTGTGGAAAATGGATCGTAAAGCTTGCGCCATGCTGTGCTTAGTCATACCCTCGAAACGAATAGGCGAGAAGGCCCATTCCGGCCAGGTGCTGGCGGTACTGTCACCATCGCCGATAGTTCGGCGGTCTGTGGTAGTTAAGCCTTCTGCATAAAGCTCGTCGTTTAATGCAGTCAGCATGCCAACGCCATAAGCATCACCCATAGCGGTATCGGGCATAAAGTATTGCCAAAGGCCTTTTAAATCACGTTTAACTACGCCGTCATCGGCGCCGGGCATCCATGTTTTTACAAATGGGAAAGTAACAAAGTTACCGATTTGTTCTGTCACTACTAATGCATGGCGGGAGCTAGTCGGGTTTTCACCATGCCCACCGGCATCGTAACCAAAGCCAATCAAGCCGCGTTTACGGTATTTTTCGCCGGGCAGAGGGCTTGCCAATTGCAAATTTGCTTGCAGGCCGACTTGCATCGCCCGGCGCACATACTTTTCCCAAATCAGGTTTCGGCTTGATACGTTGCGGCCTAACAGCTGCCTGATATATTCATCTGGCGATAGCTGGGCGCGCATGTCCATCATAAAGGCTTCGTTTAAGATGCCCATTTCCATGCCTAGGTAACAATCAATCGTGGGTAAGACGTGGTAATGCCCGCCCGCGACCAAGTCCGTCAGGGTATCAGCCCCTTTAAATACGCCGGTAATGCGAATTTGTGGGTCGTTTTTGGCTTCTTTTGACGCACCTAGCCGTCTGGATGCCCCCATCATCAAGAGGAACCTTGAAAATAAGCGCTCACGCGGCATGTCGTCGACTTCTTCAAGCGATGCAACCGTTAAGTCACCGCCATCGACTTGCGCCATAATGCCGTAGGCTTGGGCTTTGCTGCGGTTGGTGAATTGATAATAGGTATCGGCGAATTGCTTGCGGCCTGATTTGTAATTAAGCCAAGCTTCCAGAATGGGCGCCCTTCGGATAGCGTCTAGGTGGTAACCAAGATTTACCAGAGACTGAGCTTCTCGAGGAGCAACAATACCAAGCTCTTGGTCGCTATGGGTGGCCTGGAATTTTAGAATGTATAGCTCTTTAATGGCTGTCTTGCCAGTCCGACGACACGAATAGTCGATAGTGTTTTGATGCTGATCCATTTCGATGCACTTTAGAATCTGCATCGGGTCGAGCTCGACGTTATGCACGTGCTTATGCCAGAGCGCATGATCGCCTTTGTAACGCATCACCTCAGTTTCCGCGATGATGCGTTGTTCAATGCGCTTATGCTGGGATATGCGTTCAGCCATTAGCTAACTGTCATCCTGCGCATGCTCAATCAATATCGGGTCGGAATTAACCCGGTTCCTGCTGTTTTCTATCATCAATGCCAAGCCTTCAAGCGCCGTGGCTTGGCGTTCTTGGTATGACAATAAAGAGTCACCACGGGCCGCGTCCGCGTCCAAATGGCCTTTTATATTTGATTCTTGATCTTGTACGCGCGGGGTCATGCCTAAATCAGCAAGTGATAGTGATGTTTTGCCTATAAATTCGGTTAATACCTTCAGTAATGGGTGCGCTTTAACTTCGGTCAAGAATTTCTGCTCGCCTAAGCTATCGGTGTACTCTGCCAATTGAAAGCCGTTCTCTTTATCGACATACCAAACCGGCTGATGGATCTCCACACCGGTATGAATCAGCTTCATGATGATGTTGTTAATGATGGCCTGAATATTGGCATGCAGCGCGGCATGGTCTTCCATGATCATCGAATAATCTTTATTCTCGAACGCTAAACGATAGCGCATGTGCCTATCGGCTTCTTTGGCACATATGGTGTTAGTCGCGCAGATGCTTTCGCGGAGTTCACAGCCTTCGCACATCGGGTACTGACCCGGGCGGGCTGGGAAGTAATTTAAAACATTGGCATGCAGGCCGGTCTTTAAGCCATTGAAGCGAGTGCGGGCGTGGATTTCTGGCGTGTGGGCTTTTTCAAGATTGGCGGCTACCGTGGCTTTGCCTTGTGCTGTTTTTGGGCCTGTGCCTTTGCCGTATGCGGCCATCAGACCCTTTTCCCAGTGCGCTTGTTCTGCCTCGTAGCCGCATTTGCACGTGGCATAATATAAATACGGGTGGTGGCGGTCGGGAGCATCGACAATGCGGTCTGGCTCGCTGGCAAACTTGCTACGGCAACGTTTGCAGTAGAAGTTTACGTCAAGTAGTGGCTCATTGATGTCAGTGCAGTTGTCTCCCATGCTGTGCATGATCGACTATTTTTTCAAACGGTATAACCGGATAGTTTGCCTTATCGTGACTTGGCAATAATTCTCTTAATGTGATCAACACTAACTGATTCGTTTAAATCATCTCGTATTTGTGCGCGTATTTCATTAGCAGTCATGCCCATGGTATCAAGAGCCATTATTACTCTATTTCTCTGGTAACGGAGCCAAACGCTATATCGCGGTACGTAAGCATAATGTTTTTCGGCTTGCACAGCATCGCAATCACTTAAGATCGCCCACATCGCCAAAAAGTTATCAACGCCAATTGTTGCCGCAACATCAAGCCAATGCGCTGCTAAACCAATATCTTTCAGTTCGGCTAATCGCGAATCAGCTTCAGCGGCATTTTTTTTTGAAAACCTGTCGGTAGTGCAGATATTCAAGTACCCACCCTGTCCCGTGGGGGAGCCGCTTAAGCCATGCCGAGCCCCCACCCCATCACCACCGGTCGTCATTCCTTCTATTGAGCTGCGCTTTACTGTATAAATGCCCACGTCATACCCCTTTATTTATCAGCACAGCACCAATACGACTTGCGCTATCTGTAGCAACACGCAACTCAAACAGTCGCGTTATATAGACGGTCATAATTACATTTACAAGGCGGCGGGAGACGCTGCTTGGTATTTGGGGATACTTATTGCACTTGCTATCCCCACCCGTAATGCGCGGCCTACATATCCTAATATCAGTGGGGGAGGGCCGGACAATAAGCTTTCTATAACGCGATTGCATGTTAAGAACCATCTATCTTGCCTTCAAGGCAGCGGCCAGTCCACTGACTGGGGTCTTCATTTGCGCCAAAGGATTAGCTCTATCGTTATCGGCTCTTAGTTTCTGCGTTGCCAGCCGCACATAGACCGCTGTTGTATCTGCCCTGGCATGCCCCATAAGCATCTGCATGCTGGTGATATGCACATCGTTCTCGGCAAGCCTTGTGCCGTACAATCTGCGCATCGCATGCGGATGGAGAATATCATCAGGCAACCCAGCCATTCGTCCATGCTTCCTGATCACCTCAAACACCGACTTAGGCGTCAATCTACGAGACTCCCCATAATACTGATGCGCCGGCACTGCCTTCGAATTAGTCGATACAAACAGCACCTGATCATTATTGTCCAGCGTCCGCACAATACTTGATAGCTCAGGATGACCAAGATATGCCCGGATAAACAACCTAACCTCATCCGGTGCTGGGATCTCCCGCTGCTTGCTGCCCTTCTCACGCACTCGCAACGTCAACAACTCATTGCCACGATCGCCACGCTCAAACACCAAATCACTTTGATTAAGTCCGGTTAATCCGCTAACTCTTAATCCACACCCCAACAGCGTCGCCATAATTGCCGCATCACGCACACCCAAAAACGTCGTTAAATCCGGATTAAACAATAACCTCTCCGCATCACTTAACCGCATAGCCATCTTGTCGGCATCGCCCACCTTCGGCAACACCAAAATTTTTGACGGATCGTCAGCCCTAATCCCCTTAATCACCAACCAATTAAAAAATCCCCTGAAACAAGAAATAATGGGCTTTCTACTGACTGGCCTTACGCCTGCTTTAAGCTGATGGATCCCGCAAAACTCCTCTAAATCATCTTGCGAGGCCGTTAAATGGTCCTTACCTCGTGCCGCCAAAAACTCCCGCAGCCGCTCAACATACAAAAAATACTTATCGTAAGTGCGTGGGCTCAGGTTTTTATTGTGCTGCAAAAAGGCACACCAGGCGGCAAGGTCTCCTTCAAACCGGCTTACTTCAGACATCCAACCCTCCCAAAAATTTACCCCCCACCCAGGCAAAACAATGCATGGGTTATGTGTTTACGCATATTTACAGCATAAGCAATTGAAAAACAACAACATTTAAAAAAAAAACCCCATAAAAACCTATGTGGGCACAAAAAAGTTTATGTATTTAAGAAAATAAGCAAATACTTATTTTATGGGGAAGCTTTTTATTGCTTTATCTACTTATCTCTCTCTCTTTCCATAATAAAAATAGATAGATAGATAGATAAGCGCCGCAAATAACCGAGAAAAACGGCAAAAACCAAACATGTAGAAAAAACCTACCAACATGGGGAAACCACATAAAAAAACACAGATAAAAATCATGTTTTATGTAGCCGAAAAAACAAAAAAACGATAAAAAACAACAGCATAAAAATACGGCTACATAAAAACCCATAACAAATGCGCTGCCCCTGTGTATATTTTAAAAAAAACACTAGTGTGTAAAGTTGTGTATAATATAGACATGAACAGCAAAGAAATTATCAAGCGATTACAAAAAGAAGGCTGGGTAAAAGTCGGCGGCAAAGGCGATCATGAGAAATTCGCCCACCCAAACAAAGCAGGGCACGTTGTCGTACCGCACCCAAGAAAAGACCTCGCCATAGGCACTTTGCGCAACATCTACAAACAAGCCAGCTGGGACTGGTAAGGAGCAAACATGTTATATCCAGTATACGTACACACAGGCGACGACAGCCACGCGCACGGCGTCACCATCCCTGACTTCCCAGGCTGCTTCTCAGCGGCTGACGATTGGCAGGATTTACCGGAAATGGTACAAGAAGCCATAGAACTATGGTGCGAAGGCTCTAACGTAGAACTGCCCAAGCCAACCGCACTTAACAACCTAATCAACCACCCAGACTACACCGGCGGCGTATGGGTACTGATTGACATCGATGTCGCCAAACTGGAAACCAAAGCCATACGGCTCAACATATCCTTACCGCAAGGCCTCGTTGCAGAGATCGACGCCTACGCAAAAGCACATGGGGCCAGCCGCTCAGGCTTTCTCGCCCAAGCAGCCCGGCAGGCCATGCGATAATTTAGCCAAAAAAAAGCCCCGTCAATGCGGGGCTTTAACTAAAACCTAACTGGCCAGGCTAAGCAAACTAAAAATGCCCGGCCTGCTTGCGTAGCATCAACTGCATTACCTGCGCATTAAACTGTAGCTGCGTCGTTAACACAGCCAGCGCATAGCGAATGCCATCCGGATCAATATCACCATCGCCAATCACCCGTGAGATAGCATCAATCGCATTAACCCCGCTTTCAATATCCCGGCAAAAACTCGCCAAACTGGCAGGATTAGCGGCACTGGGCACCGCGGCATACTCAACCACCAACGACTTCAATTCCGTTTCAAAATTGCTCATATCAATCTCCAAAGCGTCAAAGGTAGGCCATTAAGTCAACTGAGGGGCATTAAACCCCGGTAAATTAGACTGTTTAAAATCCTTGCCAAGTAACGCTAAATTTGGATGATCACGGCCAACCACGTCACATAAATCCTTAACCTCTGCCCATACCTCCTGCAGCGCCATCGCGTCGGTCGTCTTATGCATCTTAGCCACCAGCATCGTGATACGGCCACGAATTAACCGCCGCTCTTTGGGTGATAATCGCTCAGTACCGGGATTAGAAAAGTGCCAAACGAACTCAGCTACTTCCACCTTCTTTTCCTTAGCCTTGGGTTGTCCGGATTCCATCACGATCAATAAAAAGCCAATAGGATGATAGACGTTAGTTTCGTAATTTTTTCCGTCAGTAGCCGTCAATTTGACGGGTACTGAATAGGTTTCAAGATGTGGATTGCGCTCGATAATCTTATCTATTTGCTTTTGAGGATCGGCATACAACAACCATTCTCCAATGCCTTGTCGAGTGATATGGGGAACGTCATCAATTAAAACGGTTTGAGTTAAGGCGAAGTCGCCATAAGAGAATGAAGATAATTTCTTAGACATGGCGATTACTCCTTTGGCAAAGTAACGCTATTACTGTGGAAATGCCAAGCAAACGAGACGACCTGGGACAACATTGCATCTTTGATAGATGAGATATTTACCCTCTCCACTCGTTGACCCAGAATAAACGACACAAGGACCAAAAATACCATGGGTGGATAGACAGTAATTTTACGAGTTCGGCCGTTATCTAAGGTAACTTCCGTTACAGCGGAATAGTCATTTAAGCAGGTAAGCCAGTCTAACGTGCCACTGATAGCTTGCCTAGGGAATACGAATTTTAGCCATTCGCCGATGCCTCTTACGGTAATGTGTGGAACGCCATCGATTAAAATAGTTTCGTTAAAAGTGACATCGTTCCATTGGAATGGGGATAATTTATTAGACATGGTAAAGCTCCGGTTTAAGTATTAATACCGGCGTCAATTCCACCAAGGATTGGGCGCCGGACTGAGCGGGGTTGGCGGACCGGTAAACCGAAACCGGCCACTCTTTCGAGTGCCCCGCCCAGCCCGACTAAATATGGCTGAACGTTGCGCATAAAAAAACCGCATGAAGCGGCTATGCGCCGGTTTAATTTTCGAGTCCGCCAAGACCCGGCTGTCAAATGTGTGACAGCGGTTGCAAGTTTAGAAGTGCTGCACTACCCTTGTCAATCTATTAATTATATTAGCTATTAAAACAGGATGTAATGATGAAAAAATTGAATAGCATTCAAGAGTTTATTTCACTTCTTGAGTCCAAGAAATATGAACTTGAAGCTTGGTTATTAGCCCTCCGCACACCTCCACAGTGTTTTAATGATGAGATCCTTCTAAAATATATTGAAACTAGAAGCACTCCAGCCACAGCAGTTTATGTAAAAGCAAAAGGTATCAAGTCATCTAGCGGAAAGGTTTTTGCTCCTGGTGATGTTAGCGCCTTAATAAAAGAAGGCTCCGTTGATGCCAATGATGTGCTATTAAGCATTGCCAGAGACATTTTTGATAAAAATAAAAAAATAGTCGATAGAAAATATGAGTAGTTTTTTAATTCTATAATTTTTAAAAAGGAGTTGTTAGTGAGCAAATATTTATTACCTATTGCCTTAATTATGGCGGCTGTAGTTTCTGGATGTGGTGCTAAAAGAGAGCAGCCATTACCATCTTCAATTCGTCCAACAGCCTTAGATTTTCGTAAAAATGAAGAAGCCATGAAAGCCCATCAACTTAGGTGTCAACCGCCACATGATGCAGCCTATGGGGCTGCGTCTCGTGTTAACATCAAGGGCTATTATCTAGGCATGGAAGAGTGCGAGGTTAAGGAGGATATTGGGTCACCCAGTGATTCTTTTACCATTGCCGGAATTAGGGTAGGTGAGCCGATGATGACATTTGTCGATCATAAATTATCTGAATTTTATATTGGCTTCCCATCATCACGATTCGATGCAGTACATAGCGCTATGATGGCAAAGTATCCAGATATTCATTGTGATAAAAGTGAGGTCGGCAATGCAATGGGGGCAAAGTTTAATCAGCTAAGCTGCTCACTGATATATACAGAAGGCACTTTATTACTATACCGATATGCATCTGAGATAACTCGATCAGGATTGCTTCTTATTAGCCATGAAGCAACAGAAAAAAAAGCTAAAGCTAATCTAATTAAAGAAAAAGACCTTTAGTACTGCCTTCAATCTATCTATCCTAATTAATTAACTCCTAAGTTAAGCCGACAAAGGCGCGCGCACCACGTCGAAGCAGGTTGACCATAGTGAGGATATGCTCGCTATGGTCAACCCCTGTAGCCCGCATTCTATCTAGTGGGAAATGGTTTGTAAGTGGTTGATTTGTAACAAAGCCGGTTTTTTGTTTAGTGGGAAATAAAAGCGTTATCTGCTTGTTAATCAAGCGTGTTTTCCAGAACTCTTAATCCATAGGTCTAGGGTTCGAATCCCTAACACCCCACCAATAAAATCAAGGCCTTACGAGAAATCGAAGGCCTTTTTTATGTCTGACGTTTTTGTAAGATGTAACCAATTTGTAACCGCATTTGCTCAAGCAAAAGACCTAATAATCTTGCTAGCACTAAGTCGGCCTAAATTGTTGACATAAAAAAGCCCGTCTTAACGATCATCATTACTCGATTTAGCGATGTTGTGTTTTTCTTCGGCGGGCCAATGACCGTCATTCCAAAATCTTGGATGAGCGTACTCAGGTACAGAAAACTGCGTGCGCTTCATATATGAGTAGTAACTTTGTACGCCATTCAATTGGATAATGATTGCAGCTAACACTACGGTAACTAAAACTAAAGTTCGCCATTTACTTTGCAAAGGTTGTAATTCGATAGAAATTAAATCCGTTGCTTGATTGCGACCGATCAGCCAACCGCCAATCATAAACAGCAGCATCTGGCTGTGCGGCATAATGATATTGCCGCTTAAGAGTGAATCACATAAACCACAAACGAGCGAGGCTGTTAAAGCAATGTTGATTTCTGGGTTTTCGCTGTAAATTGGCTTAATACACCACGCTACAGCCTTCTTGAGTAAGGCAACCACTAAATAAACGGCTATCAATACGGCAGGTAAACCATATTCTGCGGCAATGTGCAGAATAGAATTATGAGGATGTGCGGCAATAGTGAAATTATTGAAGGCAAAATGCATCGGACCAATACCTAATAGATGATGCCGAACATGAATAACAACAGAAACAGGCTGATTTCTTGTAAGGATTTTTCTGGGAATTGGGCGAATAGACTGCTTGTTAGGGCAAGGATTAACAACGCGCTAAGCCTAAGTTTAATAGTATTCGGGATTGAGGCAAGGACCATTAGGGCTTGGTGTCGCCAAGTTGGAATAACGATAACTAGAGCCACAATCGGGATGAGCAGTATTAGCTCCAGAACTCTGGCGCTATCGTAAAGAGGGCCGGTGAACTCGAGTAAATACCAAGGCGCTATTAGCCCGTAGAGTGCGGCGCAAACACAGCCCAAAAAGCGAGAAACTACTAATGTGCGATTGCGCGAAATCATCGTAAGTCCAAATACAATTAAGGATGTTTAAAACATAAAAAAACCACCCAACCCAGTGAAGGATTGGATGGTCTGGTTGTCATTCTTTATGTGTAGTGTGGGCAGAAAAGCGTTACCCACACTACCTAGCTGGTTACAAGTTTATACTCATGGTGCTGGTGCTGGTGCTGGTGCTGCTGCTGCTGCACATGAACCAGGGCGGTGTTTTTCAAGAGCAATATTTGTCACACAAGTCCAAGCACCGTCGTCATCACGACTCCATGTGATTGTGTTGCCGTTTATTGTGCCGTTTACTGTTCCAGTACCTGAGCCGATAGTACATACAAGTGTACCCGCAGTACCTACTGCCCATGGGGTCACTGCAACGCCGCAGTAGGTGGTTGAAGCTGGTACACCAATATAGCCTGCATTCGCAACAGTTGTACTAGGAGCTGTGCCTTGATTGGTCATAACCTCGAATTGGGTTTTTGCAGGAGTTATTTCAGCCAATGCAGCAGTTGCTTGTGATTTAATGGTGTAATCCTGATAAGCCGGAATGGCCACAGCCGCCAAGATACCGATAATCGCCACAACGATCATTAATTCGATTAAGGTGAAACCTTGTTGTGGTCTGTTTAGTTGTATGTTCATTGTTTTTTCCTTTATTTGAGTGGGAAAAGTGATCTGCACAAGATCAATAATGAGTGTGCACAATAGTTAAAGCAGGGGGCGTGCCAAGTGTTAGTTTTGTAGCTTAAAAAAGCATTAAGTCGTTACGGATTTTTTGCTTGATTATCAAGTTAATCTTGTATTATCAAAGAGTTATTAGGTGGGTTGGCACCAACAGTAGGCGCATTAGGCGATGCTGTTTTGCTCACGTTTTAGTGTTGCCGGTGGGCAAAACAGCATTGCCCACCCTACGCATTGCTTGTAACTAAAGGATGTTTTTGTCTTTTTGTGACAAATTTTGTCAATACATCGTATAAACAGCATCGTATTGAT
>Ga0208751_100037_pt1 | contig 46567 bp, 40 predicted proteins | sample LakWasMet22_HOW5_2_FD_183868 | JGI IMG/M metagenome (GOLD analysis project Ga0208751, IMG submission 183868) | Freshwater sediment methanotrophic microbial communities from Lake Washington under simulated oxygen tension - Sediment Metagenome... | ecosystem: Environmental > Aquatic > Freshwater >... | reverse complement strand
TAGGCACTGCACTCACTTTTATTGTCACCCTGCACAGCGGCTTTAATTTCGGTCTAAATATCCATACCTTAGCCTACGCACTACTACTGATTGTGGTTGCCAGCGGCTTCTTTGGCAATTACACCTACATGATTTACCCGCGCAAGATGACAGAAAACATGGGTGAAGATAGCCTAGATGGCCTGCTGTTAAGGATTGCAGAGGCGGATAAGCTAGCGCGTAAAATCGCACTGCTGATGCCAGATGAAATCAACAACACCGTGCTGCGTGCGTGCCGTGAAACTTCGATTGGCTTAAGCTTAATTGATCAACTCAGCGGCTTCCAGCCCAACTGCCCTTCAGCAAAAGCCGTGCAAGAGCTCACGGTATTAGGTAAAGATTTAGCCGTAGATCAACGTAAACTATACCGCGAGTTATATTCGATTATGGTTCGCCGCGAATCATTAGTAAGACGCGCACGCCAAGACCTTATGTACCGCGCCAGACTTGGTATCTGGCTATACTTGCATGTGCCGTTTACCGTAGGTTTACTAGTTGCCATGCTCGCACATATTGTTGCGGTATTTGTTTACTGGTAATGGCAAACTTAACACTACCCATCTAAATGCATTTGAAATAACAAAAATAATGCCGGGCAAAGCAAAAGCAGATGAATAGAACTCTTTATGATTAATTGTTTGTTAATAAAAATCACAACTAACTCGCGCGGGCTACCGGTACGCAATTACCGTACTATCCACGCCACCGAGTTAATGATTGGCCGTGGCGCAGAGTGCACCATTCACCTTGCTGACCCACGCGTTGCCATGCACCATGCCGTGATTAAAGAGTTAGAAGATGGCCACATTTACGTTGTGAGCCTAAACGGTGAAGTTGAGGTTGATGGCGCAATGCTGCAAAACGTCAAACTCACTCCTGGCAAACAGGTCATGATCGGCCCATACCAGCTCAATGTAGAGCCTGCGCCACCTGATGTTAACCTATCAATATCACTCACGCTTGCGCAGCCACTGCCTGATGACTATCAAGACCTAAAAGCGCGAACGCACGACCCCCTACCCGATGCCTTTAAATTCAAATGGCGTTTATCCATGTGGCTGGCAGCACTGATTGCGCTGACGTTTTTGTTATTGCCGCTCGCACAAAACTTAATACCGCCGTTGCAAACATCGATGTCCACACTCCCCTTCGGCTTTGACCGTATATGGAGCCCAGGCCGTATTTCAACCGCACACCGTCACTTTGGCTCGCAATGCTTTAACTGCCATCAGGCACCGCTCAAAAAGGTATCAGATCAAGCCTGTGTTCACTGCCATCAGGACACTGCACCTCATATTGCAGACCCTGAACTGCAAAAACGCTCACTCAAAGCCGCGCACCGCTTTGTTGGCAGCATGCGCTGCGCAGAATGCCACCAAGAACACAAAGCACCACACCCATTGGCGCGTCAAGATAACAATATGTGCATTAAGTGTCATGGTGCCATTAGAACCATAGACCGCGACACCAAACTGCCTAACATCCGTGACTTTGAAAAACAGCACCCTGATTTTAAACTGAGCTTTAAAACCGGGCCAGATGCCAAAGATATTGTGCGTATTCCACAATCAGACAAGGCTAAACTCGTAGAAAATTCAGGATTAAAATTCCCGCATAATCAACACGTTGGGAAAGTACAAGGCCCTAACGGCATTTGGGATGTACGTGAACTTGCCTGCACCAGCTGCCATCAGGCTGAAGGTAAAGAAATGCGCTTTAAGGCGCTCTCTTACAAAAACAACTGTAGCACCTGCCATACCAGCGAGCTGCAAATTGGCCCTAAAGACAACAAGCTGACCTTACCGCACGGTGATGAGCAAAATATGTTCAACGCCCTCAAACTATACGCGCCAAAAGAGTTCGACCGCTATTCAGATCAGCTCAAAAACAACGGCTGCGCATATTGTCATGAAGTACAGAAAACCCAGCCAGGCGATAAAACACCTTGGCGGACTGTGCCCCTGCACCTAAACAATGACTGGCTCAGCAAGGCACAGTTTAATCATGCGGCACATAGAACACAGCAATGCAACACCTGCCACAAGGTTGAAGACTCAACCAGCAGCGCAGATGTTGCTATTCCGGATCGACAGTCTTGTTTACACTGCCACTCCGGCAACACACAAAAACATAAGCGTATTGCAAGCAGCTGCATGTCTTGCCATACCTTCCATAATGCGCACCAGGGTTATGACCTAATTACCGGCGCCAAGGTCGACTCGAAAGACATTGATCGCTTGAACGCGCTACCTACCGGCGCCAAGCAACAGTAAGTATTGATACAAAAAATTTAAATTTATTATTCTTAAATAATTATGACTGTAGAAAAAGTAGACGTACTCCTAGTAGGCGGCGGCGTGATGAGTGCCACATTAGCCACATTACTCAATGAGCTAGACCCATCAATGCGCATGATGATGGTAGAGCGCTTGCCTTCGATTGCGACTGAAAGTACCGATGCTTGGAACAACGCAGGCACAGGCCATGCCGGCTATTGCGAGTTAAACTACACCCCGATGGATGACGCTGGCAACGTTAGCATTAATCGTGCACTAGCTATCAATGCCTCTTTTGAGGTTTCATTGCAGTTATGGGCAAGCTTGGTGGACAAAAACGCACTGCCAGCACCAGCCAAGTTTATTAATAAAACCCCACACCTTAGTTTTGTCTGGGGTGAGGAGAATGTAGCGTTTCTACGCAAACGCCACCGCCTGTTGCAGGAGCATCCGTTATTTAAAGACATGGAGTTCAGTGATGACGTAGCGCAGCTCACAGAGTGGATGCCACTGATGATGCAACAGCGTGCTGGCGATGAAAAAGTTGCGGCAACACGCGTCAGCTATGGCTCAGACGTTGATTTTGGCTCACTCACACGCGAGCTGGTTAAACATTTACAGCAAACACCCAGCTTCCAATTAAATGTCAGCACGGAAGTAACTGGGCTTAAACAGTTAGAGAGTGGCCGCTGGCTGGTCAATATCAAAGACCTCACCACCAAGAAACACAAAAAAATTGAGGCTGGCTTTGTGTTCCTAGGCGCTGGCGGCGGCGCATTAAAGCTACTGCAAAAATCAGGCATCCCAGAAAGCCAAGGCTACGGCGGCTTTCCAGTAAGCGGTCAATGGCTAGTATGCAACAACCCTGAAATCATTAAGCAACACAACAGTAAGGTGTACGGTAAAGCCGCGATTGGTGCGCCACCGATGTCAGTGCCACATTTGGACACACGCATTATCAACGGTAAACCAGCATTACTATTTGGGCCATATGCAGGGTTTACCACCAAGTTCTTGAAAAAAGGCTCTTATCTGGACTTATTCAAGTCTGTTAAGCCTAACAATTTAAAATCACTATTAGGCGCTGGGCGTCACAATATGGATTTGACGCGTTATTTGATTGGCGAAGCGCTGCAAAAACATTCATCACGCGTCACTACCCTACGCGAGTTTTATCCGCTGGCCACTGATGCAGATTGGCACTTAGAAAGCGCGGGCAAGCGTGTGCAAATTATCAAGCAGTGTGATGAAAAAGGCGGGAAACTAGAGTTCGGTACAGAAATCGTTGCTGCAAAAGATGGCAGCATTGCCGGCCTGCTGGGTGCTTCACCAGGCGCTTCAGTTTCGGTACAGGCAATGATTAATGTCATTGAGCGCTGTTTCTCAGACAACATCAAAACTGAGCAATGGCACAGCAGAATTAAAGCATTAATTCCTAGCTATGGTGAATCATTAATCGATGATAGCCAGCTGTTAGCGCAAGTGCGTAACCGTACCTTACAAGTGCTGAATTTACGCTAACTTAAATGCCAAGCGGGTCTCTTTTCAAAGAGACTCTTGTAAAAGGATAGTTGCAAAAACATCCTCACACAAGAATACTCTTACAAAAGCGCAATAGGGCTGTGATTACATAATCACAGCCCTATTTTTTTATGCTAAAAACAACCCGTGCGGTACGCTCGGTCGTACTAAACAGCTAAACTTCTTTGGCGCCTTACTTCATACAGGCAAATACCGCTCGCCACGCTCACGTTCAAGCTCTGCACAGAACCAAACATTGGAATCGTCATTAGCGCATCGCATGTTTCTGCAGTCAAGCGACGCATGCCGTCACCCTCTGCACCTAACACAACAGCAATTGGGCCATTCAGCTTAGTGTTTAATAAGGTGCCTGGCGCATCCATTGTAGTCCCCACCACAAACACCCCAGCCTCTTTCAGCTCGCGAATCGTTCTAGCTAGATTGGTTACCGCAATAAATGGCACAGTTTCAGCTGCGCCACAGGCCACTTTACGCACTGTAGCATTAAGGCCTGCCGCTCTGTCTTTAGGTGCAATCACCGCATGTACGCCCATAGCATCAGCCACACGTAAACAAGCACCCAAGTTATGTGGGTCTTCTACGCCATCTAAAATCAAAAAGAATGCCGGTTCAGATAAGTCTGACTCTAAAATATCATGAATATCTTTGTATGGGATTGGTGTATCCACAACGCGAGCAATCACGCCTTGGTGGCGACCGTTCAGCCCAGCCATGCCATCCAGACGGCTACGCTCAACTTGCATGGTGCGCACACCAGATGCTTCTGCCATGCTCAGCAAATCTTTCATACGTGCATCGACACGGTCACGGTCAATTAAAATCTCTTGTACGCTAGCGCTGTGCTGGCGTAATCGGCTTAATACTGCATGAAAGCCAAATAAAATACGGGCGTCACTCATTTTTTTACCTTACGTTTTGTGGTTGCTTTACTTGTGGTTGCTTTACTGACCACTTTTTTGGGTTTACTAGCTTTAGTTTTATTTTTTGGTTTAGGTGTGGCTTTAGATGCACTCGCAGGTTTATCCGAGAAACCTACTTTAGGACCACGCTTAGGCTTTTTACCAAACGGATCGCCAAATTTCACATTATCAGCTGTTGGGCTGTGCGCACCTGCCCCTTCAAATTTAGGAGTGGATTTTACAGCAGATTGCGTACGAGCACTTGATTTATTCACGCTACCTTTCACTTTTGAAACCACATTAGATTCATCATCTAGTTCATTGTTTTTATTTACTAAAGTAAAATCTATCTTCGTGGTTTCTAAATCCACGCGCACGACTTTAATGGTTAATCGATCACCTAGGCGGTAACGCACACCAGTGCGCTCGCCAGCCATCTCGTGTCGAGCTTTGTCGTAGATAAAATAATCATTACCTAACTCAGTCACGTGCAACAAACCTTCAACATACACGCCATCTAATGCCACAAATAAGCCAAAGCTAGTCACACCGGCAACAGTGCCTTCAAACACTTCACCAATCTTGTCTTGCATATAAAAGCATTTCAACCAATTGGTCACATCGCGCGTAGCGTCATCCGCACGGCGCTCAGTCATTGAACATTGCTCGCCTAAGCTATTCCAATCGCCTGCTTTGTAGCGCTCTCCATTCAACACCGCCTTAATCGCTCGATGAATCAATAAATCCGGGTAACGACGAATCGGCGAAGTAAAGTGCGCATACGCCTCGTAAGCCAAGCCAAAGTGGCCAACATTATCTGGGCTATACACAGCTTGCTGCATTGAGCGCAACAACACTGTTTGCAATAACTGGGCGTCTGGGCGGTCTTTAATGCGCTCTAACAATTTGCCATAATCTTTAGCATGCGGTGAGTCACCACCGCCCACGCCAAAACCAAACTCGCCCATAAATGTGCGTAACAGTTCTAGTTTTTCAGGGGTTGGGCCTTCGTGTATACGGTACAACGCAGGGTGTTCATGTTTCTTCAAAAACTCAGCGGCACACACGTTTGCCGCAAGCATACATTCTTCAATCAGCTTATGTGCTTCATTACGTGTGCTAGGCTCAATACGTTCAATCTTGCCCTGATCATTAAAGATCATAATGGTTTCAGAGGACTCAAACTCAATCGCACCACGCTTTTCACGTTGTGCCTGTAATAACTGATACACGCTGTTCAAATGCTGTAAATGCGGCATTAACCAAGCATATTCTTGTGCCAATTCCCCTTCTGGGTTTTGCAGTATTTCAAACACTTGGTTATAAGTCATGCGCGCTTTTGAACGCATCACAGACGGGTAAAACTTGTACTGCTTAACAATGCCTGCGCCATCTATCTGCATATCGCAGATCATACATAGTCGCTCTACATCTGGGTTAAGTGAACATAATCCATTCGACAATGCCTCTGGCAACATTGGGATAACGCGTCGAGGAAAATAAACCGAGTTACCACGCTCTAGCGCACCTTTATCTAATGCGTCATGTGGCTTCACATAGAAGCTTACGTCAGCAATCGCCACCACTAGGCGCCAGCCCTTACCCTGTGGCTGCGCGTAAACTGCATCATCAAAGTCACGTGCTGTTTCGCCATCAATGGTAATCAATGGCATTTCACGGCAATCAATACGGCCTTTATAATCATCTGGCTGTACTAGCTTAGGGTAAGACTCAGCCAAGCTTACAGCCTCTGCGGTAAACTGATGCGGCAGATTATGCTTACGCAAAGCAATTTCAATCTCCATGCCACTATCAGCATAATTACCCAAAATCTCAACCACTTTGCCCATAGGCTGCGCATGCGATGATGGTTGCTCGGTGAGTTCCACCATCACGACTTGACCTGGCTTAGCTTGCATATCCAAATGATATGGAATCAAGATATCCAAATTAATGCGCTTATCTTCTGCAGCCACAATCGTCACACCAGCAGTGCGAATGACGCGCCCGACCAAGCGCTGGGTTCTACGTTCCAGTACTTCTACAATCTTACCTTCAGGGCGGCCTCTTCTATCCAAGCCACTCATGCGCACCATGGCACGGTCGCCGTGCATGACTTGCGACATTTCTTTCGGGCTTAAAAACAAGTCTTCACTTTTAGTTTTATCATCCGGAATCAAAAAGCCGAAGCCATCAGGGTGGCCTTGGATAAAGCCGGCAATTAAATCCAACTTATCGGCAATACAAAGCGCACCTTTTCTGTTTTTAATAATCTGACCTTCACGCTCCATTGCATTTAGTCGTCTATTAAAAACTTCGCGCTCAGCATCACTGATGTCCAGCAACAGGTACAGTTGCTCTACGCTTAATGGCACACCTTGATCGCTCATGGTGCTAAGAATCAGTTCACGGCTAGGGAGCGGCGTTTCGTAGCGGCTGGCCTCACGTGCTGCATGAGGGTCATTACTTCTTTTACTTTTGTGAGTATTTTTATGGTTTGTCATTGACAAAGCTTACCTTTAATATAAAATTCAACGCCTTGATTTGCTAAGTATTTATAGTAGCAAATGCCCAGATGGCGGAATTGGTAGACGCGCTAGTTTCAGGTACTAGTATCGAAAGATGTGGAGATTCGAGTTCTCTTCTGGGCACCATCGTATTTATCCGGCTACAAGCTGCTGTTGAGCTTGTAATCTAATCATTACAATCATGCCACATTGTAACGCTAACAATGATGATTTGGGGCGTGATATCAACAAAGAATCAAAAGATACAATCAATCACGCCGCTGTTGCAAACTTCTAGTTGTAAACCGAATGAGCACCCTGCTGCACTTGTAGCTGCTTCAATTTAGTTGAAGGCACATTTGCCAGCAAAGCCACAGCCTGTGCCCTGCGCCCAATATTTAACTTCTGGAAAATTCTTTTCAGGTGGCTTTTCACTGTATTTTGGCTAATGCTCAATATCATGCCAATTTCCTGGTTAGTTTTACCAGCTTTAATCCAACTAATCACCTCAATCTCACGTTCACTCAAGCTTGATAAGCTCACGCCATCAGCCGTTGCCAGCACATCCAACTGCTCAAGCGGCTTAATCTTACGCAAAATATAATCAATGTGCGGCATGATGAAGTCCATCACCTGTATATTGATTTCCAACTTATATTCTTTACTAAAGAACACGTATAAACATTCTTCACCGCTTCTTTGGTCTTTAACCGCATAAACAAGCAGCGAGTTTATCTCAAGCAACTGATCAGGAAATACTGCCTTAATTTTCTGAAAAATTAGGTTTTGACCCACAGCATCAATAACAAAACAATCATGACCGCATGCAATCCAATGTGTGTATAAATCACCTAAAAACTCACTCACACGATCTGAGGCATCGATAATTCCTGAGGTTCTAAGGTCCTTTAGGTTGGAAGCCGCATCATAATGCAACTGGCCATCCTGCTGCTGCCTGAGGTCACCCCAAGCGGTAAGTAGCATATCGTGTGGAATTAGCTCAGCAACACTATTTTGCAACCAGACAAAATAGTCCAAATGAGTTTTAATTTGGTGCGAGCGCTGAATAACAGCTGTCGCTACGTTTACATATTGATTGATAGATTCTTTTTTCATGATTTGGCACCTATTCATGAGCATTTTGCTCATGTTAATAAGATTGCAAATTAGATGCCAAGAACTAGGCCAATATAAATCAATGAGTTACGAAGAAAACATCTATAAAAACAGTAAGTGTTGTTATGATGCCAACTGTAGTGTCAAAATCACAACACATTTAGAGAAAAAAGGGTGAACGCGGGTGAATGATATGCGTGTCTAAAATATGACACTATGCTTGCAAAGCATAAATCGCCGGTAAATTACGCCACCAACCATAAACATCCATACCATAGCCAAAAACATATTCGTTTGGCACCTCAAGGCCAACAAAATCTGCCTTGATTGGTTTTTCATGATCCAGTTTTTTCTCAATCAGCACCGCCGTAAGCACGCGGGCGGCGCCAAGCATCATACATTTTTCTTGAATCGCCTTTAAGGTAATGCCTTCGTCGAGAATATCGTCTAGCAACAGCACAGTGCGGCCCGACAAATCCAACTTAGGCAAGGCTTTCCACTCCAGCATTTTTCCTACCGTTTTATTTTGATATCTGCTGGCATGTACATAATCAAGCTCTAATGGAAAGCTCAACTGTGTGAGCAACTGCCCAGAAAACACCACACCACCACCCATCACACAGATCACCACAGGGGTTGTGGCTGCCAATGTGTTAGTAATGTCACTCGCCATTGTGGCAATTGCAGCCTCAACAACTTCTTTTGGGTGAATGATATTTGATTGCTCTAAAAGCTTTTGGGGATGTAATGTTTCCAATTGTCGATTAACCCGTAAAAATTACAATGAAAAGAAATGCTCTTAAGCTATAAATTTGTTTAATGCCGTTCACATAAAGGCCGTGTACTTGAGTGCTTTAAGAGTAAACCTTAATGCACCACTATGCTAATGTAGAGTGATATGCTGGGTAGACTTTGGCATATGCGCCTCAACACTACTCACCATTTGCGGGCTGTACTCCTCCACCCACCCAGATAGTTCAAGCTTCATTTGGGCCTCATGAGTACCGTGCAAACCTTCAATCCACACCAGTAAATTATTTACCCAACTCAGGTTTGCAGTACGGGCTTGCGCAATTCGCAACTTTTCATGTGGGGTTGGCATTGTCTGCTCATCATCAGCCAGTAACTCCTCATAAAGCTTTTCGCCTGGCCGCAACCCAACATACTCGATTTTAATCTCATCTGCACTAAAGCCAGATAGCCGTATCATATCCAAAGCTAAATCCGCAATCTTTACAGGCTCACCCATATCTAACACAAAAATCTCGCCGCCTTTGCCCATTAGCCCGGCCTGCATCACCAACTGTGCGGCCTCTGGTATCGACATAAAATAACGTGTAATTTCCGGATGCGTAATCGTGATCGGACCACCTTTAGCAATCTGCTCACGAAACTTGGGGATCACACTACCGCTACTGCCTAATACGTTACCAAAACGCACAATCACAAAGCGAGTGCCAGTCTCACCTTGCAAGCCCTGGCACACCATTTCAGCCAAACGTTTACTTGCGCCCATCACGTTGGTTGGGTTCACCGCTTTATCTGTAGAAATCAATACGAACTTAGCAACACCATTGTCTTTACAAGCTTTGGCAATAGTATGTGTGCCAATTACATTGTTAGATAATGCCTCCCAAACGTTACCATTTTCCATCATCGGCACATGCTTATAGGCTGCCGCATGGAACACAACTGACGGCTTATACTGCGCTAATATATAGTTAATTTGAGTGTTATTTTTTACATCAGTAGTCAAATAAATCAATCTAGTGGGCAAACCTAATGCACTTAACTCCTGCTCTAGCTGATAGAGAGAGAACTCTGAAATATCCAAACAAATCAAAAGACTAGGCTGATACTTTACAATCTGACGGCATAATTCAGAGCCAATAGAACCGCCAGCCCCGCTCACCATGACAACCTTCTGATCAATCAGCATCTGCAAGCCTGAGCTATCAAGTTTAACAGCATCACGGCCTAACAAATCCTCTACGTCAACCTTGCGGATTTGCGACACGCTGACCTTGCCACTCATCAAGTCATCAATCGCAGGTACGGTCATAACCTCTAACTCAAGCGCATTTGCTGACTCAATTGCCTCTCTGCGCTTTTGATGATGCACTGAAGGCATTGCAACGATGACATACTTAACACTTAAGTATCTGCTTACCGATGCCAACTGCTCTATTGTGCCTCTAACTTTCACACCAAATATTTCACGCCCCTGCATGGTTAAATCATCATCCAGCAACGCTACCACTCTCCATTGCGTGCTACGAGCCAAGTCTTTAACCAATGCAACGGCAGCCTCACCTGCCCCCAACACAATCACAGGTTCCCCCTGCCTCAAGGTCGTGCCATATAGCACATGCTCTTTCCAAGCACGGTAAGCAAAGCGGCTTCCGCCCATGAGCAATATTAACAATAGCGGATCTAGCACCAACACCGAACGAGGAATCACAACATCAGTCTTGAGCATAAAAAAGAATGCAGCCAACAGCACAGCAGCAGAACTTACCGCTAAAAAAATACGCTTTAAGTCAGAAACACTGGCAAAACGCCAAACACCACGATACAAGCCAAAGCCAACAAACACGCCAACCTGCAACATCAGCACCCACCCTATCGTGGCCAACATTTCTGATGCAAAATCAGCAGGAATTGAAAAATTAAAACGCAACAAATAGGCAACAACCCACGCAAATGCGGCTGCAACAATATCGTGAAATATCGCCAAAAGAGTACGCGGATTTGTCATTGTTTTTTTCATTTAGTAATTAAGTATCGTACATTTTAATGCGTGCTGCCATTCTAATGCTGAATGCCATCTCTTCTTAAAACTTTTACAAAAGTTAAAACAATAATTTTCACATCAAACCACAATGATTGCCGCTGCATATAAACCACATCTAAATTAACTTTATCAGGGATTGGCAACTCATCCCGCCCGTTAATTTGAGCCCAGCCAGTTAAGCCTGGCACAAGTGCATCCACCCCATACTGGGTACGTAAAGCAATTAAATCCTCTTGATTAAACAATGCCGGGCGCGGCCCCACAAAACTCATATCCCCTTTAATAATACTCAATAGCTGAGGCAACTCATCCAAACTAGATTTTCTTAAAAAAGAGCCAATTGGTGTCAAAAATTGCTGGGGGTTATTGAGTAAATGTGTAGCAACTGCAGGCGTATCAACCCGCATAGAGCGGAATTTAGGCATTTTAAAAATAATATTGTGACGCCCTACCCGATCAGACCAATACAACGCAGGGCCTTTTGAGGTAACACGCACCATCAGCCAAACAATCGTAAATGGTAAAGCCAGAATTAATGCTGCGATTAACGCTAAACATAAATCAAATAAACGTTTCATTATTCATCAGTCAAATCGTTACAACATTCATCAGTCAAATCGTTACAACACTATAAATTAGAGAGTTTAGATCATATGCACATATACCATAAACACCTCTCATACCCATGCCTTGAATTCCAGCAGAGTCGCTTAATTAAAAGCCAGTTAGCTCTGCAAAGCAACGGCTACATCTTTAAGGCCATCCTCAACAGTAAACTGTGGCTCCCAATCAAGCAATTGGCGGGTTTTAGTAATATCTACTTGTAAATTACCGCACAATCGTTGCGCCAAGTTTTCTTTACCTAGTATCTTTGCAGCAACTTCTAGCAAACGCTGAGGTACCGGCAGCAGCCTAGGACTTACGTCTAGAGATTGTGCACATACTTTTAATAGCTCTGTAGTGGAAAGGTCATGTCCATCAGAAACCAAAAAAACTTGATTTGCGGCTGATGGGTGGTCAATACACTTCAAAATTAAACTAATCAAGTTGCCAACATATACGAAGCTACGCTTGTTATTAATCGCACCCAAAGGCAATGGAAAACCACGTTTTACCGCCTTCATCATACTGGCAAAATTTGCTTTCACCCCACCACCATAAATCAACGGCGGCCTGATAATCACTACTTCCAGCCCTGTTTCTTTAGCCAGCTTTAACAGCCCCTGCTCGGCCTCATATTTTGAAATACCGTAAGCATCCTGCGGACAAGGTATATCTGAGGCTGCAAAAGGTTTATCAACTTGCGTAAGCTCACCATTAACCTTGATTGAACTCACAAAAATAAAACGCCTTACGCCTGCCTTCACTGCATGACGCGCCAAGTTAAGCGTACCATCCACATTTACTCTACGAAACTCAGCTAATGGATCTGATGCTGAATCATTCATTACATGTACGCGGGCTGCTAAATGAACGACCACATCAATAGCATCAAGCGCTACCGACCAATCAGTCGTGGCATTTATATCACCAATTGCAAACATCTTAACATCTGCATGGATATCGCCTTGACTACGCAAGGCTCCAACTACGTCATACTGTCTTTTTAGTAAATCACGGATAAGTAATTGACCAACAAAACCATTTGCACCGGTTACAAGGATACTCATCGTTTTAAAGGCGTCAATAAAAATAAAACCAAGGCAACTCTATCACGCAAGCGCCTACGTAACTTAGCTACACTAAAGATCAACCAAAGCTTATCTGCAAAATTGTATCGTGCAAGTTTTTGCATAGGTAAGGTATTGCTATACCCTAAAATGTTTGCAATTAACAAAGCTTGCTCGACCAACCATCCATCACGCAGCTTACTCCAGCGAACCAACTTAGCTTTAAAGCCCACATTAGCACCAACAACATTATCCGTGTGCTGTCGATAAAGCATGTGAGACTCGCAATTAATTATCCACTTATACCCGCGAGATCTTGAAAATGCATAAATAAACCAATCATGTAGTGCAACCTGCTTACATTGCACTTGGTTTGCAATTAGAAAACTTTGTATTTCTAATGCAAGCTTTTTTGTTAACACAAACGTACAGCCAGGCCCAGCCGATTCAAACATGTAATCCCACTGTTGTTGTGATTGTGCTTTATTAATTAACTTTTGTTTACCATTTTGCCAAAAGGCCGTTACATTACTTGAGTAAGCATCTACGTTGTTTTCTAGAATTTTTTTAACCGCATGGGATAACTTATCTGTCTGCCAAATATCATCTTGGTCAGACAATGCTACGTAATCCGAATGTGAAAAATCGGCATCTCGCAACAACCTAAAAAAATTAGCCGCAGCAGTAGCCATTTTTTTTCTGGGTAATACAATCAACTGGGAACTCTCAGTACACGCATCACTCAACAATTGTAGTGTGTGATCAATTGAACCATCATCTGAAGCTACAATAGAAACTTCAACATTGGACTGATTTTGAATGCTATACAACTGCTCATTTAAATAAGCTTCACCATTAAAAGTGGCAAGCAACACAGTAACTTTAGGATTAGATTTTAACAAAAGCTACTCGCCTTAAGCTAACAAGGATTAACCTGCGTAAATACTTTGCTAAAGAATATAAGTGCAATATCACTACAGAAATAAAGCCAATTTTTTTACTTTTATATAACCACCAGTAATTACCTAACTCTGACCTTTCCATTGCCCACATGTGTGAGCTTAAGCCAGATGCACCATAAGCTTGCTTGTAAATTGCAACTAAAGCTAAATTTAACTTGGCAACTTGCTGGTTATCAAAAATAATTTGAAGCCACAATAAATGGTCTTCCATATAGCGCTTAGTTGAATCAAATCGAAACGTGACATCCCTCTTCAACATCACAGATGGTGTAACGAATGTATTAGAAACTAACAAAAAGTTTTTTGAAATATACTTGACATCCGCCTGACCCAACGGCCAATCCGGCAGCTTATTATCAAGCATAATGTTAACATTATGCCCGCACAACACTGTTTGTGGGTTTTTTTGCATAAATTGGTATTGAATCTCAATTTTTCTAGGATGCCAAGCATCGTCAGCATCTAACAATGCAATATAAGGCTGGGTTGCTACACTCCACCCCACATTGCGCGCGTGAGCAGCACCTTGATTCTTATTGAGTGCAATTACCTTTATCCATCCCGAGTGTTGCTTTTCAATTGCATGCAAGATACTTAGCGTGTCGTCACCACTAGCATCATCTACCAAAATAACTTCTACAGGTTTTTGTGTTTGCTGAGCAATAGAGTCAACAGCACGCTGAATAGTTTTTGCACAGCGAAAACATGGAACGACAACAGAAACAAAAGCAACGTCAGGACTCATGTCTTTGTCCAATACGCAGGCAATCCCATCATACGTCGCCCAAAATCCAGAACTTTTCTAGTTAGCTTATCACCTAAAATTTTCCACAATAGTAAACGAATATAAACACGCAGCAATGCCAATATCCAAACGAGTCCTGGCCACCTTTGGCCATGCATTACTTGAGCGCAGCGCATTTCACGTAATATAGTTAATGAATATTCAGGATTACTACTAACACCACCCTGGCGCATACCTGTAACAATTACATCGGATACAAAAACCGCATTGTTTGCATTTAGCTCTCTCAGCAATAGCTCATAGTCACCCACAATACGAAATGACTCATTAAACATTCCATGTAACTCGAACAGGTTATTTCGATGCATCACACCTTGATGAGGAATCGACATCATATGCTTAAAGCGATCTTTTACTTCCCCCCAAGGCTCACCAACCGCATGTAAGTTATCACCATTAGAGGAAAGCAGCATAACTTGACCATAAACAACTCGAATATCAGGAGGGGTGAGCGCTAATTGCTGTGCCATTTTATCTAATACCAGCGTATCCCAAAAGTAATCATCCGCACCAAGAAAACAGATCCAATCACCATTGGTTTGAGTTAAGCCTTTATTCCAAGCGTTATAAATCCCCTGATCTGGTTCTGAAACCCAATAGCTAATATGCTCTTGATTCTCTTTCAGAAGATCAACGGTACCATCTTCAGAACCCCCATCAATAACAATTAACTCTTTGTTTGGGTAAGTTTGTTGTGCAACGCTGTCGATACACTGCTGTAAAGTCTTAGCACCATTGAAAACGGCTATGATAATAGTAATAAGGGGAGTGTCTTGATAACTCATGGTTTTAAAAATAAGGTACCCTTTTGTACGCTTTCTACCATTTTCTGTACAACATCACGCATTTTAAATTTCGCCTGCCAGCCTAAGTTACGGTAGGCCTTGTCAGCACATCCTTGGCTCCAAGCTAAGTCGGTAGGTCGAAACAATGTCGGATCAGAGCACACATGATCATGCCAGTCCAAATCGAGGACTGCAAAAGCCTCTTTTACAAACTCTTGAAGTGAATTAACTTCACCGGTTGCAATAATGTAATCATCCGCCATGTCTTGCTGCATCATGCGCCACATGGCATCCACATACTCAGAAGCCCAACCCCAATCGCGCACAATATCCAAACGCCCCAGATTAAGCTTTTCCTGTGAACCTTGAGCGATTCTGCACGCAGCAGAAATTATTTTTTTAGTAACGAAGCGCTCTGGACGTAATGGTGACTCATGATTAAAGAGTATTCCATTACACGCGAACAAACCGTAAGCCTCACGATAATTTGCAACCAGCCAATGCGCAGATGACTTAGCTACTCCATAAGGGCTACGTGGCTGAAATGGTGTTTTTTCGTTTGCCGCAAGGCTGCCGTTATCTCCAAAACATTCACTTGATCCTGCATGATAAAACTTAATTGATTTATTTAAAAAACGAATTCCTTCCAGCAAATTCAAGGTTCCAAGTGTAATACTCTCTAATGTTTCTGCAGGTTGCTCAAAAGATAATCCGACAGAACTTTGACCTGCCAGATAATAAACCTCATCAGGATTAACACGGGTAAGCACAGTCAGCACGCTACGAAAGTCATTTGGCGCCATTGAAAGCAAATGAACCTGATCTTTGATGCCCATTACATTTAAATTACAGAAACTAGCAATCTGAGCATCTCTGGATGTACCCCATACTTCATAGCCTTTTTCTAACAACTGCTGTGCAAGGTAAGTGCCATCTTGCCCACTAACACCACAAATCAAAGCTTTCATGCTAATACCTTACGATAAACATCTAATGTTTCTTGAGCACAACGCTCCCATGAAAAAAGTTTGATACGCTCCCTACCTCTGCTAATTAACACTTCTCGCAATTGAATATCACCGACCACTCGTTCAATTGCCACCCGTATTGAGCCTGGATCATAAGGATCAAACATTTCACCAGCATTACCCACCACCTCAGGAATAGAGCTCACATTACTACAAACCACAGGGCAATCAAAACTCATTGCCTCAAGTGGCGGGATGCCAAAGCCCTCATATAACGATGGATAAACAAAAGCACTTGCTGTCTTATAATATGCAGCTAAAAGCTCATCATTGCCAGACACCTGAAAAACTCGGTCGGCTGAAACTCCCAATTGCTGTATTAAAACATGTTCATTATCGTTAAAAGCGCCGCCGCCAAAACAAATCAAATCAAAATCACTTTTTAATTGAGAAGACGCCGCATAAGCTTTTAGTAAACCTTCAAAGTTCTTATACCCACCTCTACTCCCAACATACAGTAAAAATGGACGTAATGGTTTAATGGCTATAGCTGATTTACTCTGTGAAGTTAATGTAAAGCCAAGATAAACCACAGATATTTTTAGGGGATCAACACCAAGTATCTCTATTAAATCTTGCTTAGTCTGTGCAGATATACATATTATGTGGTCAGCACGAGCCACAGCAGAAGCTTTTTTTCTGCTTGTATGATCGCTTTTAACAAAATACTCACTAAAACGTTCGTGAATCATGTCATAAACAGTTAAAACTACTTTGGAAGTGTTTGGCACTGTTCCGATTACGGAGTAGTAGGTTTCATGCACAATGTCTGGATTAAACTTACGTACCAATAAATTAAAAAACAGCCGATTAATAGCAGCGTAGATTTTCCCTGTTTTCGGCAACTGTGGAACCGCAACACCTTTCACATTAAGCTTAGCAGGCGCTTTTATCAAGTATTGATTTACGTGTAATGGTGCAATAACAGCAACCTCTTGCTCACAAGCTGATGCTAATTGAGCAGCAAGCTCATATGCATACCTTGAAATCCCACCATACACCTGCCAGCCAAATACTTGATAATCAAATGCAATTTTCATAAATTTAGTCTAATAAATACCTTTAATTTAGAACAATTAAAAGTTAATGATTTTTTTAACTCTACTAATCACTCTACGAGCTAATGAAATAGAAAACTGATGGTCAGCTGTAAATTTATCAGCTTTAACATTTACATAAACTCCATCGGAATGTTGCAATGGAAATGTTATCGACTCTACGGGCATATTGGAAAAAATACTGTCAGCTATTGTGTGCGTAGCATTCGCGCCAAAACCAATGTTAGAAATCAAATTGATATTTGGCATAACACTAATCATGCTATTTGCCCACGATGCAAACACCCATTGATAATCCCATGTATCAATCTTTCCAGAATGCGTTGCCTCAAGAGCATTATGCCAATAGGTTTTTATAGCCTTGTCAGCAAACAAATAATCCAGATACTTATCATCCCGAAACTGGGGCCATAATTTCATACTCACATCATAAGACTTCCAAGCCCTCCTCCACGACGCCCAGCCCCATATATGGTTATAACGGGAAAAGTAATAACTTGCATCACCACGCTTATGGCCAAATTGAAAGTTATCTCCAGAAATCATCGCTATACGCTCATCATCTCTATATTTCTCCAACATTTCTTCGCAAAACCTGAAAAAGCTGGGGTCTGGTAAACAATCATCTTCTAGAATAATTGCCTCAGGCACTTGCTCAAATATCCAATTTAAGCCGCTTGAAACACGATTTTTACATCCTAAATTAACATCGGAATAGTTAATTAAAATCTCGCAAGGCCAGTCTACATGTTTAACAATTGCACGTGTCTCTGCACACCTTTCAGCTTCACCAACTCTATCTTGACGAGGACCATCAGCAACAATTAGCAGTTTAGGAGGCTTTGCCTTTGCAATCTCAGCAAATACGCGAGCAGTGGTATCTGGGCGATTAAATATAATAAATGCAACCGGGGTATTAAGCTGCCAATCAGACATCTAAAGTCTTTCTAAAGTAAGCAATGGTTTCCTTAAGGCCATCTTCCAAATTCACTTTAGGCTCCCAACCTAGCTTTTCTTTAGCCAATGAAATATTTGGTTGACGCTGCCTAGGGTCATCTTGCGGTAACGGTTTAAAGGCAAGTTTGGATTTTGAACCAACTAAACGCAATACATTTTCTGCGAGCTCTAGCATTGTAAACTCACCAGGGTTACCCAAATTAATTGGGCCTGTAATATCTGGCGTAGTATTCATTAAGCGCACAAAACCATCTATCAAATCGTCTACATAGCAAAAGCTGCGAGTCTGTTCACCGGACCCATAAATCGTAATATCCTCACCTTTAAGTGCCTGCACGATAAAGTTGCTGACGACACGACCATCATTTGGATGCATTCTGGGGCCATAAGTATTAAAAATACGCGCAACTTTAATCTCTAAATTATGTTGGCGGTTGTAATCAAAAAACAAAGTTTCTGCGCAACGCTTACCTTCATCGTAACAACTACGAATGCCAACTGGGTTAACGCGCCCCCAATAGTCTTCCGTTTGCGGGTGAATCTCAGGGTCCCCATACACTTCAGATGTAGATGCCTGAAAAATCTTAGCTTTAACTCGCTTGGCCAAGCCGAGCATATTGATTGCCCCATGCACACTTGTTTTTGTAGTTTGCACTGGGTCAAATTGATAGTGAATTGGGCTCGCAGGGCACGCAAGGTTATATATTTCGTCAACCTCCACATACAAAGGCATAGTCACATCATGGCGCATTACCTCAAAGTAAGGGTTGCTCATTAAATGAGCGACATTTTGCTTGTTACCAGTGAAGAAATTGTCCACACACAATACATCATTACCCTCATTCAATAAGCGCTCACATAAATGAGAGCCTAAAAAACCTGCACCACCTGTTACTAATATTTTTTTCATTTCAACTAATTCTTTTTAAAAAATTACTCATTAAAAAACCAACTTTGTAAGCACAGATTACCTAAACAGTATGCTGCTAATTAACTTGCCAACATTATTGACAATGACTTCTCAAACTCCAAGGGAGACACTCTGAAATCGGAAAACTGTGTTGGAACATTTGCATTAACTTTTTCAGCTAAATAGTAGTAATAATTTAACTGCAAATCTGATGCCAATGAAAAATAACAATTATTAACTTCATCCCCTTTTAATCTTATTTCCATAATTTTAGATCCAGAGTTCATCCAAAGCATGTGTGTAAGTCCTGCACCATGCAAACCAACTAACACTTCAGCACCCATCACTAATCTAATTTGGGCATCAAAGTCCAAGTCTTCCATGGCAACAATAGTGAATTTATATTTTTCTAATATGCCAGTAATTTTCTCTTCATTTAATATTTTCCGTTTTAATGCCTTTGATCTTGTAATATAAATTCGACTAAAGTCGCTTTTATACCCATATTTACCTATAAATCTATCTCTAATATTTCTAATAAGTAGCGGCCTATAGTTGCCAGTAGGTGATATTTGAGGAATGACTATAAGTTTTTTTACGAGTCTAATTTCATCAGCCTGTAAAAAATTAAACGATATATTGTAAATACTCGATGCAACAGTTACTAAGTCTATATTTATATTTTTAGGGATAATAAAGTTAACTCCCTTCAGATCAACACCATACGCCTTCATAGCTTCTATCTTTTGCAAAACATCACAGAACCAATGAAAAAAATTATATGAATTTATGTCAGTTAATAAAACTGCATACTCCGCACTCCTAATTTTTCTAATTTGGAAAATAGGGAATAAGGATTTAATATAAACTTTAACCTTATGCTTTAAATTCTGAGCACTAAAATAAACGCCATTAACAAAACAAAATCCGTTAGGAAAAAGTAAAACATTTTTGATGATTTCAGGATATACCGCATTAAAGTACTTATTAAACTCAACAGAAAATAAACTCACATCCTCTAACTTTAAGTTTTTAGGTTGCACGCGCGTTAGGTGCTCACTTGGGTAAGAAAAACCCTCAACCTCCATCACACTCATTGCAGGTTGCCGAGAAAAAAATCTCATTTTATACATTTTAGCCCGAACTATTAAAAACAAGAGATGATTATCTTTAGTTGTGCATAATCCTGCTTACCAGCAGGAAAGAAATTGCTGACACATAATAGATCACAGGATTCACTTAACAAGCACCCGCATAAAGGAGAGCCTGAAAAGTCAGCGCCACCTGTTAATAGTATTTTTTTCATTTTTACCAACACTTTTAAAAGTTACACATTTATCAATGAACTCTATTTTCTCCAAGCTTTATATGCACCAATTGTAGATCCATGATGGAAAATAGGTGGCTCAGAATGCATACAAAGAATTTCAGGATTATTTTTTTCAATATCTATAAACAGTTTGTTAATCATCCAATCAATCGCTATAAGTCTTAGCCAAGGGCTACGAATCAATTGATCTAAAAATTCGGAGACGAGTAATCTACTAAGCACATATACACACGTAGTATTAGTTACAGGTTTAGAATAATGTGTAAAACCTCCTTCTTTAATGGTTTCAAGCTGTGAGATTTGCAAGTCTTTTATATCGCACCCACCAGCCAAATCCACGTAAGTGAATTGACTGCCCCCTCTTTTTGTTAACATATCAAAAAGGGCCGACAATCTTTCAGCACTATTATCTTGAAAAACCGCATCATCTTCAAAACAAACCAAATACTCACAATCTGTTTCTGTAAATGCATTCCATGCACGTATATGCTTATCCGTCAAAATTGTTTCAATGAAGCTATTTCTGCTTGCTGCCTCCCTTAAAGCTCGTTTAGAACAATATCTTTTAATATTATTCTTCAAAAAAACACCCCCCACTCCCAGAAGAGCCCGCAGTTTAATTTTTCTATAGTAGCCCCAGTTGTGACTAAGTTTTTCGTATAAGAAGCATCTAAAAACAGTCATCCATGCGCGATGAGCCACAATTTTTGGCTGTGCTGAAATATAAACTCGTTTTACATCAAACTTTAAACTTGTAACACCTATCAGATTTTCTAAGTGTGGTAGCAAATAACTATTACGTTGTTGATTGTTATTGTGAATCAAGGCAAAGCAGACACCAGTCTTTTGTAATGGCATTAATGTTCCTTTAATACTTAAAATTAATTATTTTTTAACATTAACTAAGCCAAGCAATATAGAGTTAGTTTGCATCCAAAATAACGGCCTGTTTACCTTAAAAAAATAATTAGATATCCACACACAAAAGCATTGTGACAAGGCTGTCGCCACGGCCGCACCAACACCACCGTAACGCGGTATTAAATAAAAATTCAGTAGAATATTTATGCTGGCTCCTAGCATAGTTTGATAGAGGGAAATTTTCATTGTTTTCTCATTTATCGTCCAAGGTGTACAAGCAACACCTAAAAACACAAACACTGCTGACCATATATGTACAGCTAAAATAGCTCCAGCATTACTATATGATTCGCCATATAAAAGATGAATTAACCAATTAGCTAAGAACGTCATTGGAATAGCGACTAGATAAGCTATCTTAACTAAGTTGTTAAATAGCTGTTGCAATCTCAATTTATATAAATCATACGAGTATGTATGTGCGTTGGATATTGCAGGTGTTACTGAACCCACAATAACCCCTGGAATTACATACCAGACTTCTGATAACCGAAGCGCTACGGAATAAAGACCAACTTCGCCCTGCCCTAACATTGCCCCCAACATCACTTGATCAATACGCATATACACAGAGACAGCAACGCTTGCAAAAATCAAAGGCCAGCTTTCTTTCAACAACTCTCTTGCAACGCTACTGTCATAACACCATTCACGAAAATTATGATGGTTCATTTTGTAAGCAAGTAGTAAAAAAAGTGACGTTAAAGCCACCTCACCGAGCCCAGCCCACGCAAATGCAATAAGTGGCGCAGCTGATACTAATAAAACCAATTTCACTATTGTGATTAAAATAAATGCTGTGTTAGCCGCATATACGGTAAATTTAGACTGCACCTTTGCCTGAAAGTAAAAATCAATGACATTGACCGACTGGAAAATAAAGCCAACTGCGGAGAGCGCCACCAGCCACAAAGTAAGTTGCTCACCAGTATGTGTCAGCACAATAGCTATTAATGCCAACAGTAGAGCAATTACGGCCCCCATCAGCTTTAGCGTAAATGCCGTACCTAGTAGCTCATGTTGGCGCTCTGGATTTTTAACGAGATTTCGGACAACAATCCCATCAAGCCCTAACGTAGCAAATGCACCAAATATCCCGGCAAAAGCAATGGCAAAGTTCCATAACCCAAACTGCTCAGGTCCTAAGTAACGCGCAACCCAGACACCAACAAAAAGCCCAACACCCATACGTAAGGCTTTGTCAGCAAATAGCCAACCAGTGTTGCTAAGTATCGCTTGTAAATTTGAACGATGCTCTATTCTGTTGCGCAGTGAAACAGGCAAATAACGCAGCCAACGAGGCTTGGGTTGGGCCAAGGTAATTAATCCTTACCAAATAAGTCACGGCTATAGACTTTATCAGCTACATCCTTAATATCATCACTAATACGGTTAGCAACAATCACATCTGCAAGCTGCTTAAAGTGATTAAGATCGTTAATCACTTTAGAATGGTAAAACTCGGCTTCATTTAATGCTGGCTCATAAACAATTACTTCAATGCCTTTGGCCTTGATGCGCTTCATAATCCCCTGAATGCTAGAGGCTCTAAAGTTGTCCGACCCTGCCTTCATCACCAAGCGATGAATACCAACGACTTTAGGATTTTTCTTAAGGATACTTTCTGCAATAAAATCTTTACGCGTTGTATTGGCCTCTACAATTGCGTGAATAAGATTTTGTGGCACATCGCTATAGTTGGCCAGCAATTGTTTGGTATCTTTAGGTAAGCAGTAACCACCGTACCCAAACGATGGGTTGTTATATTGACTACCAACTCTAGGGTCTAAGCACACACCCTCTATAATTTGCCTGGTATCGAGCCCATGCGTTGCAGCATAGGTATCTAACTCATTGAAGTAGGCAACACGCATAGCAAGGTAGGTATTAGCAAAAAGTTTAATGGCTTCAGCTTCAGTACTGTCTGTAAACAAGACTGCAATATCTTGCTTGATTGCGCCTTGCTTCAGCAAACTGGCAAAGACATCGGCACGCTGAGAGCGCTCACCCACGACAATCCTGGACGGATACAAATTATCGTACAGCGCTTTGCCTTCTCGTAAAAACTCAGGTGAAAAAATAATATTATGCGTACCATACTGCTGACGTACCTTAGCTGTATAACCAACGGGGACTGTTGATTTAATCACCATTAAAGCTGAGGGATTAATCGAAATAACATCTTGAATAACGGCCTCTATTGAGCGTGTATTAAAGTAGTTAGTTTCAGTGTCATAGTCGGTTGGTGTCGCAATAATTACATAATCTGCACTTGTGTAGGCATCATGCTTATCTAACGTTGCTCTAAAATTGAGTGGTTTACTTTTTAAATAGCTTTCAATTTCAGCATCTTCAATTGGAGACTCTTTACGATTAAGCATCTCAATCTTTTCAGGCAAGATATCAAGAGCAACTACCTCATTATACTGCGCCAATAAGACAGCATTTGAAAGACCAACATAACCAGTACCAGCGATAGCAATTTTCATCTTTTTATTACTCAACACTTACGTTTACATTAAATCCATTGGCTTTTAATAAAGCATGGCGCTTAGCTTCAGATAAGTCTGTTTTAACCATTTCACTGCACATTTCCTGCACGGTGATTTCAGGTACCCAACCTAATTTGTTTTTAGCTTTGCTGGGGTCACCCAACAGCGTCTCCACTTCAGTTGGGCGGAAATACCGCGGGTCAATTTGCATTATCACATCGCCCACTTTTAGTGCTGGGGCATTAGTCCCTATTACTTTAGTAACAATCGCTTTTTCATTTACACCTTCACCTTCAAATCTAAGCTCAACACCTAGCTCAGCCGCGCTCCACTCAATAAATTGGCGCACTGTATATTGCATACCCGTAGCAATTACAAAGTCTTCTGGTGTGTCTTGTTGCAGCATCATCCACTGCATGCGTACATAATCTTTAGCGTGACCCCAGTCGCGCAAGGCATCAATGTTGCCCATATATAAGCAATCTTCTAAACCTTGAGCAATATTAGCGAGACCACGAGTGATTTTACGCGTTACAAAAGTTTCGCCACGGCGTGGGCTCTCATGGTTAAATAAAATGCCATTACACGCATACATACCATAGGCTTCACGATAGTTGACTGTAATCCAATAAGCATAAAGCTTAGCTACAGCATAAGGACTGCGCGGGTAGAATGGTGTGGTTTCCTTTTGTGGGGTCTCCTGTACCAAACCATAAAGCTCTGAGGTTGACGCTTGATAAAAACGTGTCTTTTTTTCTAATCCGAGGATGCGAATGGCTTCTAAAATTCTCAAGGTACCCATCGCATCTACATCAGCAGTATATTCTGGGCTTTCAAAACTAACAGCTACGTGGCTTTGTGCGCCCAGGTTATAGATTTCATCTGGCTGTGTTTCTTGAATCAAACGAACCAGATTACTAGTATCAGTAAGGTCTCCGTAATGCAACTTAAAGTTCGCATTCTCAATATGAGGGTCTTGATATATATGATCGACACGTTGCGTATTAAAAGAGCTGGCACGGCGTTTTACCCCATGCACGATATAACCTTTTTCTAATAAAAACTCGGCTAAATAAGAGCCATCCTGGCCTGTAATCCCAGTGATTAGGGCAATTTTTTGCGACATACGACTTCCTTATTCCATTCTAAGCACGCTTGCGTGCGTTACAAAATCTTCATACGCTTTTGCTAAGCCAGATTGCAAATCCACCTGTGGCTTCCAGCCCAATGCGTTTAATCGGCTACTATCCATCCACTTTCTGGGTGTGCCATCTGGCTTGCTTATATCAAATACAATCTCACCTTTGTAACCTACCACCTGCCCTACGGTCTGTGCAAGCTCACGAATAGTGACATCCTCGCCATAACCAACATTGATATGGCTTTGCATCGGCTGTGTTTGTGCATCATAAGTATTTTTATCTAAATTCATCACGTAAACGCTAGCTGCTGCCATATCATCAACATACAAAAACTCACGCTTTGGCGTGCCTGTACCCCAAATAGATACCGAAGGTGCACTAGCTATTTTCGCCTCATGAAACCGCCTGATTAAAGCCGGTATTACATGCGAGTTTTCCGGATGATAGTTATCTCCTAGCCCATACAGATTAGTTGGCATCACGCTACGGTAATCAACCCCATATTGACGATTGTAACTTTCACAGAGTTTGATACCGGCTATTTTTGCAATGGCGTAAGGCTCATTCGTAGGTTCTAAAGTACCTGTGAGTAATGCATCCTCTCGCATTGGCTGCGGCGCCATTTTAGGATAAATACAGCTAGAACCTAAAAATAAGAGCTTTTGTACGCCATGCTGCCATGCCTCATTAATGACGTTAGCCTGCATCATCAAGTTTTGATAAATAAACTCTGCAGGAAAGGTATTATTTGCATGAATACCACCAACCTTTGCTGCAGCTAAGTAGACCTGATCAGGCTGTTCATCCTTAAAAAAATTGCGCACAGCAGCCTGATTAGTTAAATCAAGCTCTGCATGAGTGCGGGTAACAATATCAGTTAAACCTTTAGCCTTTAGCGCTCTTATAATTGCAGAGCCGACCATGCCGCGATGCCCTGCAACATATATTTTTGGATTATTTGTATTCAATTAATTAACCTTATTGCGCCCATAGCTATCATCAAACCGGATGATATCATCCTCACCAAGATAAGCACCCGACTGTACTTCGATAATCTCCAGAGGCATACTGCCAATATTAGCTAATCGGTGTGTTTCACCTAAAGGAATATAGGTTGACTCATTTTCGTGCAGTGTAATCACCTTATCACCACATGTTACCTCTGCCGTACCTGTCACTACCACCCAATGCTCGGCACGCTTGGTATGTTTTTGCAAACTCAAACTAGCACCAGGGTTCACTTGTATACGCTTAACCTTAAATCGCTCACCCACATCAATGGTGTCATACCAACCCCAAGGACGAGACACTTTTCGATGCAGGATGCGCTCTTCTCTTTTTTGCGACTCTAGCTGATTCACAATTTTCTTCACATCCTGACTCATGTATCGGTCAGCTACCAAGACTGCGTCAGCAGTTTCAATAATGACTAAATTATTGACCCCTACTGTACTGACTAATCGGTGGCTTGCATTAATCAACGTATTACTTGTACTTTCAATGATCGTGTCGCCATTAGACACATTACCATTAGCATCTTGCTCCCCCACCTGCCAAACGGCATCCCAAGCACCAAGATCATTCCAACCTGCATCAAGCGACACCATCTTAATCGGGAATTCAGAACCTGGACACTTTTCCATCACTGCGTAATCAACAGATTCACTTGGTATGTTGGCGAATAAAGCAGAGTCCGGGCGCACAAATAAATTATCTCGCACACTATTTACAAAGGCATTTGAAGTGGACTCGAAGATATCTGCTCTAAAGTGCTTTAACGCCTTGAGCCATACGCTGGCGCGCACAACAAACATGCCACTATTCCAAGAGTAGTCGCCAGAAGCACAATAAATTTGTGCAATTTCATAGCCAGGCTTCTCTGCAAACTGTGCTACACCATACTCATTATGTAAGCCCGCAGCACCCTCACGCTTAATGTAACCAAACCCAGTCTCTGGCTTATTCGGCTTGATTCCCAAAATCACTATCACACCGGATGCAGCTACCCGGATACTGTTTTGCAAGGCCTCGGTAAAAGCCGCTCCATTCTGCACTGTTTGATCAGCAGGTGTAACGACAAGAATCGGATCATCACCGCATGCGATTGCTTGCAGTGCTGCCAGCGTCAGGGCAGGAGCCGTATTGCGCCCTACTGGCTCAAGCAACAAACTGGCTGACAATTGAGAAAGCTCTCGTAGCTGATCAAGCACCAAAAAACGATGCTCTTCATTAGTCACAATTAACGTCTCACCAACTGTGATATCAGCCGTAGATAATTGATTTAAGCGGTCAACAGCTTGCTGAAATAGGCTATTAGTACCAGAAAGTACTAAAAACTGCTTTGGAAACCCAGTACGTGATAGCGGCCACAACCTTGTGCCGGAACCACCGCAAAGAATCACAGGCTTAATATTGATTGATGTTTTGCTCATAACGATTATGGTTTACTTTATACTGTCTACTAGATTTACATGTGCAGATAATTGCATAAGGTCTACGTTCGCCTCTTGCTTCAATGAGTTTATTTCCTCACTAAGCATCTCATACTCATTAATTTTTGCTTTTAGAAAACGAAGCGTTATCGCTGACTTTTCTTCAATACCGCTCGGCGTTAGCAAATACATGTAGGCCAACTTGTTTTTACTATTTTTAAAGTTGCTTACTTTTAGTGTGCCTTTTTCGATAAGCGCTTTAAGGCAATAATTGGTTTTACCAAGACTAATACCTAATGCTTTTGCCAACTCTCGTTGGCTAATTTCAGAATCAGCAGCAACTAATTTAAGTATTTTGTACTTGTATTCGTCAGTTAGCATAGTTAAGCGCACCACAAACCGTTCATTGATTGAACGCGATTGTAGCAAAGAAATATATGAATGGAAACTATTGATGCCACTAGGTATTTTGGTGGCACAAAGCGCGGCATTAACCAACACCTGTAAACAGTAAAGAATAATTCAATTAGTTTGGAAACTCGCTTCCTGTTAGCCCACTAATACTAGATAAGCATGTATCGCACAACAACTTAGCTCTAGATTGCGTTTCAGATTCTGCATAGCAACGCAACTCCGGAGCATTACCCGATGGGCGTAAATGCACTATATCACCGTTTTCAAATGTGACTCTAAAGCCATCTACCTGATTGACTGAGCTCACTAACCCAGAGCTTGTAGACATTAGCTTTTGCGCAAACTGATGATTTTTAATTAATGCGCTAATTAATTGAGCGCTTTTATCTATAGAGAAATTTTGCAATCTATCACTAGCTGTATAGCGATGAGGTAACGAATCTACAAGCGCTGAAACAGGCTGCTGATTTTGCTTTGATAGAGAAAGCAACGCTAAAATCGGGAGAGTTGCATCACGTGTTGGAAGCGCCTTTAGCACCCGACCACTCAAGATAACATTACTGCCAAGTAGAAATCCTCCATTAGCCTCAAAACCAACTACATTTTGATTATCTGATAATACCTGCATGGCATCGATGACGTAGGGTGATCCTATTTTGGTACGAGCAACCTGATTAAACCACCCTGACTTTTCGGTAAGTGTGCTGCTACTAACTGGTGTTACGACCGTCTCTGCTGATAAAAACTTTGCACATAAAATACCAACAACATCTCCACGAAGCCAATTACCATGCTCATCACCAATTAATGGTCTATCAGCATCACCATCCGTAGATACAATTGCATCAAAGCTATATTGCCTTGCCCATTGCTCTGCCTGCAAAACATCTTCTGGCCTAACGGCTTCAGTATCAATCGGCACAAAATCCTCACTACGACCTAGTGAAATCACTGTAGCGCCTAATGCTTCTAGAGTTTCACGCAAAATATCTCTTGCAACGCTCGAGTGCTCGTATATCGCAACACGCATGCCAGCAATCGTCGAATTTCCAAAGAAATCGACATAGCGCTTTAAATAGTGCGATCTGACTGTTGAATCTGGCTCAAGCAATTTTTCAGTTAAACTAATATCCGTTTCTGGCAAACTCACTGAGGCTTGCTGTATCAATAACTCATCCGACTTAGATATCTCCCCAGTTGCTTTATAGAACTTAATGCCATTACGATCAAAAGGAATATGACTGCCTGTCACAACAATAGCGGGCAGTTGATACTCATAAGCATATGAAGCAAGTGCAGGTGTAGGTAACTCACCTGCATACACAACCTCCCTACCAGAATCTATGATTGCTTTAGCGCATGCGCTTGCTATATGAGGGCTGCTCGGACGCAAATCATGACCTAATACCACTCTTTTATCGAATACTATATCACCAACAACAGCATTCAAAAAAGCCGAAACATATGCATAGCAAAGCTCATCACTCATTTGCTCAACCAAACCACGTAAACCACTTGTACCAAAGCGCACGTCTGTGGTTTTCATCAAAGAATCAATGCTAATTTTCCTAGAAGTCATTTGTATTTAGTTGTGCGTATAAATTTAATATTGCATATATATAGATCTGAAAGGTGCGCGATGCTAATAAGCACTACCTGTAAATTTCTTAATGTCCCTTAACTGCCTTTTAGTTGGCCGCCCTGCCCCTCTATCTCGCTGAGCAAAGTCGTGCTCACCTGTGAGTTTTGCATTTTCGCGTTTAGCAATACTTTCAGCAGTTTCGGCATATAACAGCGCTGCTTCTGGTGCCCCTCTGCGCACGTTGGATAATGCTTCCACATTGACTTCAATTTCGAAGTCTCGATTACGAATGTGAATCACTTGGCCAATACGCACTTCTTTTGCCGGCTTTACGCGATCACCATCCACATGGACTTTGCCTGTGTCGATAGCCGTTGTGGCAAGGCTGCGTGTTTTAAAAAAGCGCGCGGCCCATAGCCATTTATCTAGTCTGCATTTGTCTTCTGCTTCGTTTGCCATTTTCAATCAACTTAATGCGTGCCTAAGCAGGCCGTTTAGGTGAGTTAGTTTCCAGAATTGTTTTAAAGTCTTTAAGCACCACTTCTGCCATGACATTCACAGATTGCAGTTGATGCCCGGTTAGGTAGAGAATGCCGTCAGCGACATTATTCATGGTGGCAATATGAAACTGGCCTTGCTCAACGGCTTGAATCACTTCGTCACTGAGCACGAGGTGACGCATATTACGCTCGGGCATCAATACGCCTTGCTTGCCATCCAAGCCTATTTCCTTACAAACCCTGAAGTAGCCTTCTATTTTCTCATTTAGGCCGCCAACAGGTAGCACTTCGCCGTGTTGATTTAATGCGCCAGTCACCGCAATACCCTGCTTAATCGGCACTTGTGCGAGTGACGACAACAGCGCAAACAACTCTGCGCAGGAGGCTGAGTCACCATCTACGCCGCTGTATTCTTGCTCAAACACCAGTGAGGCTGTGAGGTTAAGCGGGTTTAAATGCGCAAAATTAGCATGCAGCCAACTTTGCAAAATCATCACACCTTTATCATGCGTAGGCCCGCTCATTTTCACTTCACGGTCTATGGTGAGCACGCCCCTGCTACCTGGGTAGCAGTTTGCAGAGATACGCACTGGAGAGCCAAAACTTGCCTCAGACAAATCAATATGCGTTAAGCCGTTAATCTGACCAATGCACTCCCCATGCACACTGATGATGAGCTCTTTGTCTACGATAGAGTCGCGCATATGCGCTTCAATATAGCTGTGGCGTGCATATTTGCGCGCAATGGCTGATTTAACATCTTCAACCGTCACAAGTTCAGCGCCTCGCAGGCTGGCCGCTGCTGCACTCTCTAAAAGCAACTTCTCAAGTACTGCAAACTTGGTGCTTAGTCTAGTTTGGTCTTCAATCAAGCGATGCATAGCCTGCAACAATGCGGCAACAGCTTCTGCTGTTACATGGCGGCAGTGATGCTGCTGGCACTTATGCGCGATAAAAGACGCATATGCGGCATAATTTTCAGGGCTGGCTTTAACCTGATCAGCAAACTCTATCTTGATGGGAAAGTAATCAAAGAAGTCAGGCTTAACGCCTAGTAACTCATAATAATCCTCACGTGTGGCAATCAACACGATTTTCACTGATACCGGTATTGCAGCCTGCGCACTAATCAGGCTGCTGCCTTGATTACTACTACTGCTTAAATCCTCAATCTGCAAAGTGCCATTACGTAAGAAGCGGTGTAGTTTTTCAAGGATATGTGAGCCATTTTGTTCATCGGCAAGTATGTCGCGTAAATGCAGTAGCAATGTGCCACCATCCGCACGCATTAGATTACCTGCGCGTAAACGCATGAAATCTGGAATATTGCTGGCCTCGCTGGCGCCCTCTATCCCGCCAAACAAGGATTGCAAGCTAGGGTCGTTATCATAAAGCACCGGCGCATGCTGTGTAGCGTGGTGCTCGACTAGCACATTGGCACGGTAGCGGCCAAAAAAGCTCTCAGACATTAGCGCCTCAAGGTTGCTTTCCCCGTCGGGGCTTGTTGTAGGCTGCCAGGTTTCCAGTGTTTCTAATATATCTTTTTGCAGCGTACTAAAATAATGCACTGGTATTTTGTCTGGCTCGATTAGTGTCAGACTAGCTTTCACCGTATTTAACTGCTCTTCGATAAATGCCTGCAATGGCGCGATGGAGTTTTGCTGTACTTTAGCCTCTAACAAGCTGGCAATATCTTTGGCAAAAGCACGTACAAAGCTATCCAGCGCCTGTTTAAGCTGCGTGCCTGCACCAGCAGGCAACTTAATGAACAAAGGCTTACCGTTTGCTTCAAACTGATACAGCGCGACTAAATCACTGGCAGCTGGCCATTTTTTTGCAGCCTCATGCATTACGCTTAACATTAACGTGGTTCGGCCTGAGCCTGGCTCACCTAAAGCAAGTAAATTAAAACCAGTCTGCTGAATGCTTAACCCAAACTCAGCGGCTTTTTTAGCCTCGGCTTGTGCCACCCACGCTTGATATTGGGCGCTATCGTGCGCCTCAACAATGAGCTCAGATGTATCAGCAAAGGTAAATTGCTCCAATGCCACATTAATGGTTAGCGCTTGAGGTGTTAATATTTTTTGCATATTATTTTTCTATACTCCAGCGATCACGCGCCGTATCGTCTGTTGATTTTGCCTCTACCCAGTGCTCACCCGTTGAGTTTGCTTCTTTTTTCCAGAATGGCGCTTCTGTTTTAAGATAATCCATCATAAACTCACAGGCAGAGAACGCATCACCACGATGCGCACTCGTCACAATTACCAGCACAATTTGATCGCTGGGCTGCAATCTACCCACACGATGCACAATCAAGGCATCCATGATATTCCAGCGACTTTTTGTCTGCTGAATAATAGCCGCAAGCGACTTTTCCGTCATGCCGGGATAATGCTCAAGCGTGAGCTGTGAAACCGTATCGCCATCATTTAAGTCGCGCACTAAGCCAACAAAACTTACCACCGCGCCGATATCTTTGCGTGCTTGGCGCAACTGATTAATCTCAGCGCCGATATCAAAATCTGCTGTTTGCACTCTTACTGTCATAGTTTTACCGCATTAGTGTAAAGCAAACGCATTAACCGCCCGTCACTGGCGGGAAGAAAGCCACTTCATCACCATCATTAATGACGGCTTCGTCGTCAACAAGCTCATGATTAATGGCCGCGCGCACCTTCAGCTTACCCATGAGCATTTGCCCCCAAACGTCACCACGTTTAGCGAGCACTGATTTCAACTTTAAAATAGTCAGTGCCTCATCCGGCAACTCTAAGTCTTCTGTAGAGTATTTAAGCGTTTCTTTCAATCTTGCAAAATAAAATAATTTAATTTTCATTGGGTTACTTAACTTAGTTAATCTGTTTTATCATCAATCACATCTAGCAAATCTGGTGTGCTTTTCGTTAATTCTACACGTTCAATTTGCGCAAATCGCTGCGAAATCTTTTGGCTAGAAATATGCACGTCTTGTGCGTTTTCATGCGCTTGACGAATATTATCTGCCAGCTTTTTCATACGCAGGTCAAAACGTCCAAAATCTTTACTGAGCTTACCTAGCTCTTCTTTAATGACGTGTACTTGCTTACGTGTTTCTACATCTTTCAACACCGCTCTGGCCGTATTCAACACCGCCATCAAGGTGGTTGGTGACACCACCCAAACACGTTTATTCATGGCATACTCAATGACATCAGCATGGTATGCATGCAGCTCAGCAAACACTGCTTCTGCCGGAATAAACATAACAGCGCCATCAGAAGTCACATTGGAAATAATGTACTTGGTCGCAATGTCATCCACATGTTTTTTAACATCCAATTTAAACTGTTTTTCGGCAAGCAGCTTTTCAGCCTCACTAAGTTTGTTATCCAGCATGCGATGGTAATTTTCCAGCGGGAATTTACTATCTACGGCCACCACGCCTGTTGGCTCAGGTAAAAACAATGCGCAGTCGGCACGTGTGCCGTTTTCAAACGTATGCTGCATTGCAAAAGAGTTGACGGGCAATACATTGCGCACCAAGGCTTCTAATTGCACTTCACCAAAAGCACCGCGTGAACGTTTATCACCCAGCAATTCCTGCAAGCTGACCACATTGGTGGTTAAGCCATCAATTTTCTTTTGCGCTTCATCGATGGTGGCCAAACGCGCCATCACATCCATAAAGGTTTGGTTAGTCTTTTTAAACCCTTCATCCAAACGCTCAGAAACCTTGCCGCCGATTAACTCTAACCGACCATCCACCGACTTAGTTAACGCCTCAATACTTGCCGTAAGTTGCAAGGTGGCATTGCGCATAGTTGACTGAATCAACTCTTGCTCTGCTTTACCCTGCTCGGCTAATGTCGTGTGCAGTTTTTCCAGCACAGTTTCGCGGGTTTGGGAGAGACTATTGTTTTGCGCCAGTTGCAAAGCCTGCATTGCATCTCGCGTTGCTTGCAGTTCTGTTGCCACACTAGCGCGCAAGCGCTCGCTGGTTTCGTTCGTGGCGCTGCTTAACCTGTCGCCAAGTTTGTTGAGGCCATCGTTAAAATCCAACAGCATGGCACGGTGCTTTTCTTCAAGCTGCTGCAGTATAAGCGTATTGTGATCAAGCTTGCTTTCACGCCACATCTGCAATAGAAGCAACACAAGAATAGCAAGGACAATAATTAATATAATGATTTGTAGCATAGGCTAAATTATACCCGATGCTTGTTTAGCATCTGTATAAATTCGCGGCTTTAACATAGATTACGGCATAAACTTACTGCTTATGATTCTGCATACAAACGGCTATCTGCAAAAAATTTTAAAAGAGCGTTTTTAAAATGCGCAGGATTATGCCAAACTTAACTTCATTACCACTCTCGTTAGGCTTATCGTGCTTAAACTCAAATTACTGCTAAACCAGCAACTAGCCAATATTACGCGCAGGCTGCATAACAACTTTTATTTGTATTTGAGTGCACTGCTCACAGTGCTAGTTTTATTAGATGCCAGCGTGTTTCATGTGGGTGAAAACATGCGCGACCGGGCGTTTGACATGATGGTAAAAAACCGAATCCTGGTGCCCAAACCAGACAAAGACATTATCATTGTTGACATCAACGAGGCCTCGCTAAGCGCAATGTCTGCCGAGTACGGCCGCTGGCCTTGGCCTAGGCAGGTACTTGGCGAGTTCTTGGAAAATATCGAAGCACAGCAACCTAAAGCGGTCGTGTTTGATATTCTGTTTAGCGACCCTGACATCTACAACCCAGACAGCGACGCCTATTTTAATGAGGTGATTGCCGGCACAAAAAACACCTTCTTCCCCATGCTACGCTTGGCAGAGGCAAGTGACAATTTAAGCCAGGTCACGCCCAATATGATTCCTGGCATTAAACGTACGGGGCCAGACCAAACCGGAACAACACAACCGATTGCTATCGTACTGCCACACTTAGCAGCAGCGCTTAACTCTGGGCATTTAGGAACACACAATATTTACCCGGACAAAGACGGTATCGTACGCGAGTACAGGCTATGGCATGATGAAAGTGGCTGGATCTTGCCATCTTTACCTCTTGCGGTAGCCAACTTCACGCAAGCCAATTCAGCCACTCTGCCGCAAAACATGCTGATTAACTGGCGCGGAAAACCATTTACTTACCAATTTGCCACGTTTAGCGATGTGTATGCCGACATGGCAAGCAAAGTGAAAAAACGTCCGGCTAATGAGTTTAAAGACAAAATAGTGATTATCGGCTCTACCGCACCATCGCTATTTGACCTAAAAGCCACCGCCATGGCGAAGGCACACCCCGGGGTGGAAATATTAGCAACCGCTATAGATAACGTTAAACATGATGATTACCTAAAAGTGTGGCGCGGAAAAACGCCGTACATCCTGATGAGTTTAGCGCTCGTTTGGCTAACTGCACTGGCATTTTTCCATAATGTAGATCGTGACAAAGTCACCAGAATTTTCAGTAGCAGCCAAATCATACTGATTACGCTGTCTTACCTGGCGATTAACTTCACCGATACTTACCTGGACTTAACCGGACCAATTACTTGGGCAATTTTGTATTTCAGTGTGGCTAAAATATATGCGCTGGCTAACGACCGGGCAATGCAGCGCTTACTTGCTAATGACGTAGAGTCAGGCAAAAAAGGTGCAGCGATTCTACTTATGCCGATTATGTTTGAAACACGAGAACCATTGAGCGATAGCCTGCTCAAAAAATTACAGTATAAAATTGAGCAGCGCCTCCAGCGCCACGCCACGGTAGAAATTTTAAAAGGGACACAAAGTGGTATATGGGGGTTATTTAGCGACATGATTATCGTCAGCTGGGCTTATGCACACGACAACGAAGCTGAGGCAAACCAAGCCATGCAAGATGCAACAAAACTTGGCACACAATTGGGCCAACTAGTGCAAGGGACTGGTATTCCAGAGGACACTACTGCGCGTTATACACTGCATAACGGAACATTAAACACAGAAAAACCAATGGCAAACCAATGGCGCGGTTTGTTTGCTCAAGCCATTATCAAGTTAGATATTTTAGAAAGTGAAGCCCAATGAAACATTACTTAAAACATGCACTCATCCTGAGTAGCTTAGTGCCCCTGCTGTATGCTGGCATGAGCGTAGCCGCCGAAAAAGGCAGCGCGCTTAAGAATGACAGCTTACGTAGCGAGCCATTCGCTGATGCCAAAGTCACCGGCAGCTTTGCACGTGGTGAAAATTTAGAAATCATCAAAAAACAAGGCGCGTGGCTACAAGTGAAGTCGGCAAAAGGTTCAGGCTGGGTAAGATTGCTTTCAGTCAAACGTGGCACAGCCAGCACCAGCAACCAAGCCGCCGGAGTGCTTGCCGTTGCCAGTGGCAGAGCGGGTACCGGGCAAGTGGTATCCACCACCGGCGTTCGCGGTCTGAGTGAGCAGGAGTTAAAAGCGGCTAAGTTTAATGAAGAAGAAGTTAAAACATTAGAAAGCTATACATTAAGCGCAGATAAAGGCCGTGCCTTCGCCAAAGCTGGCAATTTAAACAGCATTGCATTTAAGAACTTAAAAGAAGCGAAAGGCGGTACTCAATGACCTCTAACTCAACATTGACCAGCATCATGTCTACCCATAAACACCGCCTGATCTCTACCCTGCTTGCGTCACTTCTGGGGCTAGCTAGCCTGCAAAGTGCTGCTTTTGATTTAAAAGGCGCGCTAAAAGATGCTGTAGAGAAAGAAATCGGCCAAAAGACTGACAGCCAAACTAGCCCGACCGAGGCAGCTAGCAGCACAGATAGCGCAAAAGCTAATAGCTCCACAGCCAGTTCAGAACCAGCCTTTAACTGGAAAAACCCCAGCACTGCTGAAGAAATCAGTCTGGGACGTGAAATTGCGGGCAATCTGCTAGGCGCAGCACCGTTAGTCAAAGACGCAGCGTTACAAAAATATGTCAATTCAGTCGGCCGTTGGGTTGCCTCACAATCTGAGCGCCCAGAACTACCTTGGCGCTTTGGGGTGATTGAGAGTGAAGACCTCAACGCGTTTGCTGCACCTGGTGGCTACATCATGCTGACCAAAGGCTTATATCGTAAGCTTCAAAACGAAGCACAGCTTGCCGGTGTTTTAGGGCACGAGATTGCCCATGTCGTTAAAAAACACCAACTCAAAGTGCTGCAAAAACAACAGCTACTGAGCATGGGCGCTGGGTTGTTAAGTGACAAATACGCAAAAGACAATGCTCTTATTAGCAAAGCCATTGGTAGCGGCGCGGAAATCAGCGCACGTAGCCTAGATAAATCAGCTGAATATGAAGCTGACCGCCTAGGCTTAAGTTACGCAACACGCGCCGGTTACGAGCCTTATGGTTTAGCTGAGGTATTGCAGACACTGGGGCAATCCAGCAGCAATGATGCCAGTGTTGCCTTGTTGTTTAAAACCCACCCTCACCCAGATGAGAGACTCACGGCATTAAGTGACTCGGTAGGCACACAGTTAGACAAAATAACCAGTGGCAAAACGCTGGAAAATAGATTTTATGTACTGAAGTAATGAGTGATGTATTGAGGTGAAACGATAGCCATGCACACACTACGCAAATTGTTCTTATTGAATGGTGGATGTGCCAACAATACCAATAAACAAGCGAAGTTTAGTGTTGCATATCCGCTTTGTTTGATCCTCCTCAAACAAAGCGGTAATTATTGCTTTAGCTGTTTGACATCTCAATGCGTAAGGATAAAAATGTCCTTATAGATTGTAGGAGATTGTTTTATGGCTACGAAACAAAAAGACATTAAACCTGGCGGTGCTTTAAAAGAAACTATCGCCAGACCCGCTAACAGCCCTTCAAAAAAACGTAAGGTGTCATCAGGTGATATCGCGCCTGACACTACCACTGTAAGCAGCATTGAGAACTTCGCAGTGAGTGAAAGCATCGCTGCGGCACAAGACTCCAAACTCGAGGCTGTGCAGGATATTATTCAGCGCATTTCCAGCAACGAGTTATCTACGCTGCCTGAAGCACTGCATACCATACTCAAAGGCGCATCCCCCGATGATGCCGCCGCACTGAGTAAAGCGCTCACGGTGATTAAAGACTCCAAGGCCATCAAGGCACGGTTACGTAATGACCAAGCGTTAGCCAAAGACTGGCGCGATGGTGGCTACCCTTATCAAAATCTGCTCTCACGCAAATCTTACGAGAAGCAAAAATATCGCCTGCAGGTAGAGTTATTAAAACTGCAAGCCTGGGTAAAAGAAACCGGCCAGCGTGTGGTTATTCTGTTTGAGGGACGGGATGCGGCGGGCAAAGGCGGTACTATCCGACGCTTCATGGAGCACCTGAACCCACGCGGTGCTCGTGTTGTGGCACTTGAAAAACCAAGCGAAGTCGAGCGCGGTCAATGGTATTTCCAGAGATACGTTTCACAATTGCCCACCGCTGGCGAAATCGTACTATTTGACCGCTCATGGTATAACCGTGCGGGCGTTGAGCGCGTGATGGGTTTTTGTAACAATGACGAGTATCTTGAGTTTATGCGTCAAGCACCGGATTTTGAGCGCAACCTCACTAGATGCGGCATCCATGTCATCAAGTTCTGGTTCTCTGTGAGCCGCTCAGAACAACGCAGACGTTTCAAAGAGCGTGAAATGCACCCTCTCAAACAATGGAAACTCAGCCCGATTGATTTAGCATCACTCGACAAATGGGATGACTATACAAAAGCCAAAGAAGCCATGTTCTTTCATACAGATACGGCTGACTCACCGTGGACCGTCATCAAGTCGGACTGCAAAAAACGGGCACGCCTCAACGCGATGCGTTATGTGCTGCACAAACTACCTTACACCAATAAAGATGTAGATGCGATTGGTAACTTGGACCCACTATTGGTAGGGCGAGCACATATTGTGTATGAGCGTGGTGAGCATAACCACATTATCCTTTAAGCTATGCGTTGGTTAGCTAGCCAGAGGTAGAACCAGATAGCGTACCTCAACGCAAGTGCTGAGGTGCGCCCTAGTAATCGGTGTGACCGTTATATCAAATCACGTACACGCAACTCGGCTTTGATATAAGCATAGTAAATAGGTGCTGCCACAATGCCTATCAGCCCGAACGCAGCCTCCATGCATAACATGGCAATCAGTAATTCCCATGCGTTGGCACGGATTTGGCCGCCCACAATGCGCGCATTTAAAAAATACTCAAACTTATGAATAATCACTAAGTAGAGTAAAGAGCCCAGCGCCACCGCCAAGGTTTGGCTTAAGCTCACCACTACGATCACGGCATTTGAAATAAGGTTACCAATCACCGGAATCAAACCAACAACAAAGGTAATCGCAATCATGGTTTTAACCAATGGCAAATGAATGCCCATTAACGGTAATACCACTGCCAGATAGATTGCAGTGAAAAACGTATTAATAGCTGAGATGCGTATTTGTGCAAAAACCACGCGCTTGAAAGCATCGCTTAACAATGCACAACGCATGTAAAGCGCCCCGGCAAACGGTTTAAAATGCTCAACTGTCAACGCCTCGCGCAGTGCCAGCATGCCGCCAACGATCATACCAATCAAAATATGTGCGGTAACGCGCCCCGCCTCTTTGCCAACCACTTGCAACTCGCCAGCATGCGTGCGCAACCATGTAGTTAGCATCTCTTTAAATGTCAGTGCATCCGCAGGCAAATGCGTTAATAACCAGCTCGGTAATATTTTTCTGGAGTCTTCTAATATTTGCGCCATTCTGGCTAGAAGCACGGTTAAGCTGCCCGCGTCTGAACGCAAAAATGCCGTTAAACCAGCACCGGCGAGTGATAGCAAGCTCACAACAATAAACACCAGGATGCCGACCGCCCAAATCTTAGAGTAATTACTCGGGCGCTTACTAGGAAACCTGCGCGAGATATAAGGGGTAATCATGTGTACGAGTTGATACACCAGCAGCCCAGCTAACAAAGCAGGTAGCAAGCTAAACTTAAGCACAAAAAATAACGCGAAGCCGGTTATTAGCCAAGCTGAAATATCGTACCCGGTTGCGTTGGCAACCAATGACTCCTGCGTAATCTTAGCCATATTCACCTTAAATCAATCACTTAAAATACACCGGTCAACAAAACAATAACCAGTTGTTTATTAATAGCTTTTAATCGAAAATCTATTCACAAAATCAGCGGCATCAGCTGCCGGTATTGAAACCATCAGATCAATATTCTCATTAAAAGCTTTATCCAAGATACCGCCATTACATTTTGATAATGCTTTTGTGACGTAATCCATTTGATTATAGGCGATGGTGAGCCTCACGGTCTTCATTTCTACATAATCCGCAACCTTAGTCGCATCCAGCGCCAGTTTAGCCGTGCCGCCATACGCACGTGCCAAACCACCTGTACCCAGATTAATGCCGCCGTAATACCTAATTACACCAACACAGGCATTAATGAGATTGCGCCCTTCCAATAGCTTTAACACCGGCATCCCGGCTGTGCCCGAAGGCTCGCCCGCATCTGAAAAGCGTTGCACTATTCCGTCTTCAGTCTTTAATCTGAATGCATACGCTAAATGGTGCGCGGTTGGGTGCTTAGCTGCAAAGGCGCGCAAAGCCATACCCACTTCTCGTTCTGAGGTACACGGTACCGCCATAGCAATAAAACGTGACTTAGTAATGGTCTGCTCAGCAAACCCAGTTTCTATTAATATTTGCAACTACTTACGCCCACCTAGAATACTACCTAAAATACCACGAATGATTTGCCTGCCCAATTGTGAGCCAATAGCGCGCGCTGCGCTTTTGGCGGCGGCCTCTAATATACTATCACCACGGCTGGCGGGCTCTTTTTTACCTGAAGCTGCCGCCTCTTCATCCTCACCATCAGCTGGCGGCGTAACCTGCGCTTTTAAAATCTCATAAGCAGATTCACGATCCACCTGTTTTTCATAAATATTATTCAGGATGGATGTTCTGATTGTTTCAAGACGCTCAGCATCGGTAGCAGGGCCAATTCGGCTGCCTGGTGGGCAAACAAACGCGCGCTCCACCGGTGTTGGGATGCCTTTTTCATCCAAGAATGAGACCAGCGCTTCACCTACCGCTAGCTCAGTAATCACACTTTCCACATCGAGCTTAGGATTTACTCTAAAAGTGGTCGCGGCAGATTTCACTGCTTTTTGGTCGCGTGGCGTAAAAGCACGCAAGGCATGCTGCACACGGTTACCTAATTGCCCTAAGACCGCATCAGGAATATCAAGCGGATTCTGGCTCACAAAATACACCCCCACCCCTTTAGAGCGAATCAGGCGGACGACTTGTTCAATTTTTTCCAGCAACACGGCTGGCGCGTCATTAAACAGCAAATGCGCTTCATCAAAAAAGAATACTAGCTTGGGTTTATCTAAATCCCCGGCTTCCGGCAGTTTTTCAAACAGCTCGGACAGTAGCCACAATAGCAAGGTTGCATAGATACGTGGTGAGTTAAACAACTTGTCACTCATCAGGATGTTAACGACACCGCGCCCTTGCTCATCGGTCTGCATCAAATCATCTAAGTTAAGCGCAGGCTCACCAAACAGCATGTCAGCACCTTGCGTTTCAAGTTGCAATAATGCACGCTGCACTGCACCCACACTGGCCGCAGAAATGTTGCCGTATTCCGCTTGGTACTGCGCTGAGTTCTCAGACGCATGCTGCATCATCGCACGCAAATCTTTTAAGTCTAAGAGCAACCAGCCTTTATCATCGGCAATTTTAAATACAGCGTTAAGCACGCCAGCCTGCACATCGTTCAAATTCAGCAATCGTGCGAGCAATAAAGGCCCCATTTCTGCAATTGTGGTGCGGACAGGATGCCCTTTTTCACCAAACATATCCCAAAATGTGACTGGGCACTTAGCATAGCTAAAATCAGAAAGCGCCAACTGCTGCACCCTAGCCTCAACTCTGGGGTTAGCCCCGCCTTGCTGAGACATACCAGAAAGATCGCCTTTCACATCCGCCATGAACACTGGCACACCATTTTTTGAGAACCCCTCAGCCAGCGTCTGTAACGTAACCGTTTTCCCTGTACCTGTTGCGCCTGCAATCAAGCCATGACGGTTTGCCATTCGCGGCAGGATAACGCTAGAAACTTCATTATTTTTTGCAATTAAAATGGGGTTAGTCATGAAGTGATTACCTAAACCTTAGTAATAAATGTTAATAAATAGTAGTGGCGATGACCGACATGCCTGATAAACAGAGCAACTGTTAAAAGTCACCCTTGCGTGCTCTGTCCAAAATTTCAAGCAGCTTGGTTTCTAGTTCCTGTGCGGATTTTTTTGCACGCTCAGTTGGATGCTTAATGCTTTTTAAATCAAAAGTAGGACGGTCCATCGCGATATACAGCTTAGGCTTGTTATTCACATCAAGCTTTTCATAAATAGCCACCCTGCAAGGGGCAAATACTAGAAACTCGGGGTGGTCTAAAATAATCTCTGTGCCCATGCTCAAGTTGCAAAACGAGCGTACTTCTTTGATGCCTTGCGGATCAACACCACGCAGCTTCATATGCTCGCCAATCGGAAAGTTGGCTGGGTTCACAAAGTTCATGCCTTCGGAAATGCTTTTCAAGCTCTCTACTACATCTTTATAACTCACGTTAGCATTAACCGGCAGCTCATAAATGGCACTGGAGGGGTCGATTGCAGGCATGCCTGGCCGCACTTGGCCAATCAGAGCATTATCTTTGAGTGCCATGTTCGGCTGCTTGAAACAACAAGCAACCATGCCTAAACTCAAACTTAGTAAAAGCACAGCGTAGTAGCTTGTGTGCGGGGTACGTCTCTCGCTTATCATTCGCATGGTGACCACCTACTCTAAATTAATCAGCAATCTTGAGTGCCTGATTTACCGCCGCACGGTTAAAATGCGGTGCGATCAGTTCAATAAATCCATACATATATCCACGTAAAAATGCATCTTTACGCACGCCTAAATAAGTCGTGCTATCGGCAAATAAATGATCAACGTCAATTTTCGCCAAATGTGTATCACGTTCGTTGTCATAAGCCATATTGGCAAGTAAACCTACGCCCAAACCCAAGGTGACGTAGGTTTTAATCACGTCGGCATCAATCGCAGTTAGCACTACATTGGGCGTTAAGCCTGCATCAGCAAAAGTCTTAGATACTAGCGTACCACCAGTAAATGCAAAGTCATAGGTAATGAGCGGGTAATTTGCTAGCTTTTCCAAGGTCAAAGGCCCACCCTGTAACAAAGGGTGATCATGAGGCACAACAACGCAGCGGTTCCAATGATAACAAGGTAAGCATAACAAGCTCTCGCGCTCACTAATCGACTCAGTCGCAATGCCAATATCGGCCTCACCACTTTCCACCTGTTCAGCCACTTGGCTAGGATTACCTTGATGGATATTTAGCTTAACGCGCGGGTAATTGGTCATAAAAGCTTTAACTGCGGCAGGCAGTTTATAGCGCGCTTGCGTATGCGTGGTAGCAATGGTTAAGGTGCCAGTTTCCACATCACTAAACTCCTCGCCTACACGCTTGATATTTTCAATATCGCGCATCACTTTGTCAGCCAACATAACAATCTGCTGACCGGGCACAGTTAAACCGGTTAAGCGCTTGCCATTGCGTTTAAATATCTGCAGACCAAGCTCTTCTTCAATCAACTGAATTTGCTTACTAACGCCGGGCTGTGATGTATACAAAGCATCGGCTGCACTGGTAATATTCAGCCCCTGCTTCACCACTTCATGCAAATAACGTAACTGATGTAATTTCATTGGATTAGCTTCTTTTAAACAACCTATTAATAAGATATTTCAAGCGCACGCGCTAACATTATTAACGCGTAAAAACACGCACACCTTATATAACCAAACGATATATCCATAGAATAACATATTCTTAAAAAAAACAAGAACGCACTGCTATAGTACGCGCCTAAATTTAGTTAATAACGGATACTCCACATGGAATTTGGTTATGTAATCTCAGGCTTTGCAGTAGGTTTACTTGTTGGCGTCACAGGCGTAGGCGGCGGTTCATTAATGACACCCTTACTCGTTTTTTTATTCGGTTTTAAAGCTGCGGTAGCGGTAGGTACAGACTTGCTATACGCCGCCATCACTAAAACAGGTGGTGTATTTGTGCATCACAATACGCATAAATCTGTTGATTGGCGAGTGGTAGCATGGATGTCGGCTGGCAGCTTACCTTCTGCGGCCATCACAATTTTTGTGATTAAACACCTGATCCAAGTTGAGAAAGATATTTCCGGCATTATTACCCATACATTGGGCGTTGCATTGATTCTAACCGCGATAGCTTTAATAATCCGCAGCTATTTAACACGCAAGAAAATACGCGAAATTGAAGATAGTGTGATTAGTAGTGGTCGTTTTAACAAAATTCAGGTCCCAGCAACCATATTTACTGGCATAATACTGGGTGCGCTAGTTACAATTTCATCAGTAGGTGCAGGTGCGCTTGGCACACTGGCGATACTCTTCCTTTATCCTAAGATGAGCACGCTCAAAGTAGTAGGTACTGATTTAGCGCATGCAATCCCGTTAACGGCGGTTGCTGGCTTCGGTCATTGGACGCTTGGACATGTCAACTTTGAACTGTTAGGCACATTGCTCATCGGATCTCTACCTGGAATATGGGTAGGTAGCCATTTGAGTGTAAAAATTCCAGAAAAAATACTACGCCTAATTTTAGCCACGCTACTACTTGTGATTGGTTTGAAATTCGTTTTAGTTTAATTTTAAAGTTAGTTTAAAAAGCACTATATATATGTATAAATATGATGAAATAGATCAACAGATTGTTGATGAACGCGTTGCCCAATATCGCGACCAGACTCGCCGCTACTTAGCTGGCGAGCTATCGGAAGATGAGTTCCGCCCGCTACGCCTTCAAAATGGCTTATATATCCAACGTCAGGCGCCGATGCTTCGCATTGCGGTGCCTTATGGCATGTTATCTAGCGCACAATTGCGCAAACTTGGCGATATTTCAAAAAAATACGACAAAGGTTATGGTCACTTCAGTACACGTCAGAACTTGCAATTAAACTGGCCTAAACTAGAAGACGTGCCTGAAATCCTAGCGGATTTAGCTACAGTTGAAATGCACGCCATTCAAACTTCAGGTAACTGCATCCGCAATATCACTACCGATCAATTTGTAGGCGTTGCACCGGACGAAGTGATAGACCCACGCGCGATTGCTGAAATCATGCGCCAATGGAGCACATTTCACCCTGAGTTCGCTTTATTGCCACGTAAATTCAAAATTGCAGTTTCTGGTACTAAAAATGACCGTGCGTTGGTACAAGCCCACGACATCGGCTTAGAGTTCTACCGTGACAGCAGCAACCAAGTAGCAATCAAGGTATGGGTTGGCGGTGGCTTAGGCCGCACACCAATATTGGGCACCGTAATCCGTGAACATCTGGAATGGCAACATGCCCTTACCTATTGCGAAGCGATTATCCGTGTTTATAACTTACATGGCCGTCGCGACAATATCTACAAAGCACGTATCAAGATTTTAGTGAAGGCTCTAGGTATCGATGAGTTCCGCAAACAAGTGGACGCGGAATGGGCACATATTAAAGATACAGAAAACACCATTAGCGAAGCTGAGTTAGCACGCGTGGCACAGCACTTTGACGTGATGCCGTATGAAAACGTACCAGCACATGACGCAGGTTTTGATGCGGCGGTTGCTAGCAACCCTGCGTTTGCCGCATGGGTTAAACGTTGCGTGCATCCACACAAACAAACTGGCTACCGCGCAGTTACGCTTTCACTCAAGCCGCATGGTCAAGCGCCTGGTGACATCAGCTCTGAGCAAATGTGGACAGTGGCAGACCTTGCTGACCAATACAGCTTTGGTGAGTTACGTTCATCTCATGAGCAAAACCTGATATTGGCCGATGTTAAATTAAGCGACCTATTTGCATTGTGGGAAAAAGCACGTGCTAACGGTTTAGCAAGCCCGAACATTGGTTTGCTGACAGACATCATTTGCTGCCCAGGCGGTGACTTCTGCTCACTAGCAAATGCGAAGAGCATTCCTATTGCTAAAGCGATTCAAATGCAATTTGATAACCTTGACTACCTGCACGACATTGGTGAGATGGAATTGAACATTTCAGGTTGTATGAATGCCTGCGGTCACCACCATGTAGGTCACATCGGTATTCTTGGTGTAGATAAAGATGGCTCCGAGTGGTATCAAGTGTCTATCGGTGGCAAACAAGGTAACGACGCCAGCCTAGGCACTGTAATCGGCCCTTCATTCTCTGCGGAAGAAATGCCTGGCGTGGTGCAAAAACTAATTGAGGTTTACCTCAAAGAACGTACGCCTGAAGAAAGATTTATTGATACTGTGCGTCGCTTGGGCG
>Ga0208751_100028_pt1 | contig 51016 bp, 41 predicted proteins | sample LakWasMet22_HOW5_2_FD_183868 | JGI IMG/M metagenome (GOLD analysis project Ga0208751, IMG submission 183868) | Freshwater sediment methanotrophic microbial communities from Lake Washington under simulated oxygen tension - Sediment Metagenome... | ecosystem: Environmental > Aquatic > Freshwater >... | reverse complement strand
AGGCCGGATTTGAGCAAGTTTTTGTTATTACCGGCGGCATGCAAGCCTGGGAAAATGATTACAAATTACCAATAAAAGTAAGCAGCAAAAACAAACCTTCTTTATAACCTCTAATCTGAGCAAAAAATCTCATGGCCGAAGAAAATACCCCAGTAGAAAAACAATTTTCCATTCAAAAAATTTACACCAAAGACCTGTCCTTTGAAACGCCAAACTCACCGAAAACCTTTACTTTAAAATGGGAACCGGTTGTCGATTTCAACTTAGGTACGCATGTTGAGACATTAGAAAATTCTTTATACGAAGTTATTTTGACCGTAACAATCACAGTTAAAAGCGCAGACACAACCGCTTACCTGGTTGAAGTTAAACAAGCCGGCATTTTCTCTTTAGGTGGGTTTACTGAACAGGAACTAGGCCCCATGTTAGGTAGCTTCTGCCCTAATATACTTTTCCCTTACGCCAGAGAAACTGTTTCTGACATCGTTGCCCGAGGTGGATTTCCACAAATGCTGTTAGCCCCTGTCAATTTTGATGCGCTGTACGCCCAACACCTGCAACAAGGACAGCAAGCAGGCAGTTCAGAAACCATCAACTAAATAGCATAATGAGCCAAAAAATATCCGTTCTGGGCGCAGGCTCCTGGGGGACCGCTTTAGCAATGCTGGCAGCCAGAAATGGTTGCCAAACAATGCTATGGGGACATAAACCCGAGCATATAGCCGCGCTAAAGACTGCTCGCGAGAACAAACAATACTTGCCCGGCTTAGCTTTTTCTGAAAACCTGTCGGTTACTTCTGATTTAGCTGAAGCCGCATCTTTTAGTGATTTAATCCTGGTTTCAGTGCCCAGCAGAGCCTTCAAAGATACCTTAGTCAAGCTCAAGCCATTAACAAACAGTAACGTACAGATTGCCTGGGCAACTAAAGGTTTCAATCCGGAAAATGGAAGTTTACTGCATGAAGTGGTAAACGAAGTTTTTTCTACTCAGACTCCGGCTGCCTTTCTCTCTGGCCCCAGTTTTGCTCGTGAAGTGGCTGCCGATTTGCCTACTGCTATCACCATAGCGTCTGCACAAACCGAGTTTGCCGGCCAGCTGGCAGAAATCCTCCATAGCGGTCGCTTCCGTGCTTACACCAATTCGGATTTAATAGGTGTAGAAGTGGGCGGGGCGGTAAAAAACGTCATGGCTATTGCTGCCGGCATTGCTGATGGCTTAGGTTTTGGCGCTAACACTCGTGCTGCATTGATCACCCGCGGCCTGAATGAAATTATTCGGTTAGGGATTGAACTGGGCGGTAAACAAGAAACGTTCATGGGCTTGGCTGGCTTAGGCGATCTTCTTTTGACATGCACTGACAATCAGTCCCGGAACCGTCGTTTTGGGCTGGCGTTAGGTCAAGGTAAAGATAGAGCCACAGCTTCCCAAGAAATTGGGCAGGAAATTGAAGGTGTCTCAGCGGCGAAAGAAACCTTTCTATTGGCACAAAAGCATGGCATTGACATGCCAATTACGGAACAGACTTATAAAGTTCTGTATGAAGGCCTGCCCCCCTTGACGGCGGTTGAAAATCTGTTGGCCCGCGACCAGAAATCTGAATCCTAAAATAGGTTAATTGTCAGGGAAGACGATTAATAACCTAATCTCTTTGCTATTCAAACACCCGGAAAAAATTAAGCGGCGTTTGCTTAAAAACCAAGACCAACGCCGCTTAACTTTGTAACACCGTCAGCTACTTAAGCGCTGCGCCTGCAAAAGACAATTGTCGCCATGCTTCGTACAAAATAATGGCAACCGTATTAGATAAGTTCAAACTGCGACTATCGACTTGCATTGGTAAATATAAACACCCTTCAGCACCCAGCTCAGCAAGCACACTCGCAGGAAGACCGCGAGTTTCTGGACCGAACAAAAAAGCATCGCCGGATTCAAATTTAACATCACTGTAAATCCGCTTACCTTTTGTAGTTAACGCAAAAATGCGTTTAGGCTGCACAGTTTCAACAAAATCAGCCAATGTTTCATGCTCTATAACTGCCACCCACTCATGGTAGTCTAATCCGGCGCGACGTAATTTCTTATCGTCTAACTCGAAGCCAAGAGGTTTTATTAAGTGCAACTGCATCCCTGCATTAGCGCACAATCTAATTATATTAATAATTATGATGACATAAAATTACAAATAATTTGAGGGATTAATACTTAACACTATGATTATTATCTTTTTTTATTTTAAATAAGGCTTATTTTTTCCTCAATATTTCGTACTAATGAAATTTTTGCACATATTTTTAGAAAAAATAGCGTTATCTCTTCAAAAAAATTGTCCTGTACTCACAATTTACCACTTCACCTCAATCACTTTGCATACCAAAAGTACTTAAATTTTCAATTTCTGATCATTTGTTAATAATTCAGACGGTTGCATTCTCAGTCATTTAAAATTGTAAAACCAATCATGTCACCTCATATTTTTTGAGCCTTTTTTAAGTACGATTGCCCTTTTTAATTTTGGTAGAAACCATGTTTCATATTGCTCTTTTTGAACCCAGGCTCCCCCCCAATACCGGCAACATCATCCGCCTAGTCGCTAACAATGGTTTCAGCCTTCACTTAATCGAGCCATTAGGTTTTGATTTAGAAGAAAAAAATCTACGCAGAGCCGGCCTTGATTATCACGACCTTGCCAAAGTTTCAAAATATCCTAACTATTTAGAGTTCGTTAGAGCTATGGGTGAGAGGAGAATCTTCGCGTGTACGACAAAGGGAATGAAATCCTATGATCAAAATATTTATCAGCCAGAAGATATATTTCTGTTCGGATCTGAAACAGCAGGCCTCCCCAATGAAGTACTTAACAGCATTGATTCAGATCGACGACTGAGAATTCCTATGATGCCAAATAATCGCAGCCTCAATCTATCTAATGCAGTTGCAATCATCAGCTACGAAGCTTGGCGTCAGCAAGATTTTCATCAAGGACAATGATTTTTATAAGGGCTTATCTTTCCTTGTAGCCAAATTATTTTTTTTGATAGCGTAATTTTTCAGTCAGATTCCGTTGTAATAATCGATTAATTTCATGGACCGGACATTGAAGAGTTTAGCTCCGCACTCCCACAGCTTTTTGAGCGAAATGCACCTCATTGTTAAAGGGACAACCCGTCACAATAAAGTATCGTTGAATACCTCGGGGGTTGTCCCACGAAAACTTTTCATAAACGGGCAACCATGAAAAACAGCCGTCTTTAATTTTTTAGCGGCATAAAATAATGCTGTTTAGACAAGCCTAATAACGCCAGGGGTCAGGCATTAACAGCGTCTTTTAAGCTTTTTCCTGCTTTAAAACTCGGCAGTCTTGCGGCAGAAATGGTGATTTCTTCGCCGCTTTGTGGATTGCGGCCTTTACGCTCTGCACGTTCTTTAACTTCAAAACTGCCAAAACCTACCAATGCCACTGAATCGCCTGCTTTTAAAGCGGTTTCGATGGATTTTATGATGCCATCTACGGCACGACCTGCGTCGGCTTTGGTTAAATTGGCGTGTTCAGCGATGGCAGTGATGAGATCGGATTTATTCATGTAAGGTTGCTCCGTAAGTTAAAACAGTTAGGGTAAATGAGTTGTGTGGGTTTTTGAATCTAATTAATAAACAATTTCATATTTCCCAAATTTCCTGAAAACTTAATCCATCCGATTTAGGAGCCAAATTTGTTTGTCTATTTTAATAGTCAAGGGAATTAGGAAATCCACACTAAATCATTGATAGCGTATTTTAATTGGGTTTTAGCTTGCATTGATGAAACTTCAAAATCAGTATTTTATCTCCAGTCATCACAATCCGTTTTTGATAAAGCTAAAGAATGGTTTGGAGTAGAGAAAGTTATCATTCTGATAACTTAGCAGGTTAAAATTATAATACATTGCGTGGGCGAGACGACTCATCATGCATGATCTCTTATTATTTCTAATACTTGCTCGATATATTTCCCTTCATTACTCCCTGTGCCTTGCCTCAAGAAAGGCGGTATCATTTCTTTAAACTCCCATATAGTTTGGGGGCTAAATTCTAATAATGCTTCCAGCATTGCAGGTCGTAAAAGACGCTTATTTTCTGGAGTGGTGGACTGCTCTTTACGAATAATTTCTGCGTCGAAAAGTTTCAGCTTTGTTATTAAATCAGAAGGTTCATTTATAAAAGGCTGAATAATTTTCTCATCAATTTCATGCTCATAAATGATATTTTGCAAAATCTTTAATTCTGAAGGTTGCTCATAATCAGCTGTAAATTCGGTTTTTAATTGATTGAGTTCACGTATCAAAGGCAGCAGTTCTGCTTGAGGATTTTTAAACCAATCTGTTGACCAAATACGGTGTATACGCCACCCTAAACGTTCTAATATCGTTTGACGCAAACGATCCCTATCTCTCGCCGATTTTGCTGAATGATAGCTAGCACCATCACATTCGATGCCTATTAAAAACCTGCCTGGTTTGCCAGGGTCTATGACAGCTAAATCAATAAAAAAGCCCGCAACACCGACTTGCGGGACTGTTTCAAAACCGGCATCACGCAAACTATTTGCAACAGCAATTTCAAAATCACTATCAGGAGCTTTACCAGTATGCTGAGGTTGGTGGATATATCCAGTTTCTGCATAGGCCAGAAAGTCCTTAAAGGCTTTTACACCTCTACTTGATCTTTCAGAAACCAAAATATCTTCCGATCCCATAGAACTGAAGATGTGCATGCGTTTTTTGGAACGAGTAAATAACACGTTTAGACGTCGCCAACCCACATTCGAATTAATAGGACCGAACCGTTGCATGACTCTTGTGCCTAATGACTCTGGGCCATAGGTAAATGAAATATATATGACGTCTCTTTCATCACCTTGGACATTCTCAAGGTTTTTGACAAACAGAGGTTCATCCGTGTCCCGATTCAGTTCTAACGCCTCTTGAAACTCTGGGAGTTGTTTGCTCAAATTTTCAATTGCCCGTTCTATCTGTTCCCGCTGTTTGGCATTCATGGCGACAACACCTATAGACTCTTCTGTACGCGACAAAATATGTTGAGCTACTGCTTCGGCGATGACTTGTGCTTCCTCGATATTACTTTGAGCCACAAACCTACCTTGGGGTACCCGAGTAAGCTTTATGCCATAGTCAGGTGACTCATTATAAGGGGAAGGAAAAACGACTAGGTCACTGTTATAGAAAGAATGATTCGAGAAGGCTATCAAGCTTTCATGCTGAGACCGATAATGCCAGCGTAATCGTCTAGCTGAAAACATTGGCAAAGCAGCATCCAAAATGCTCTCAGATTCTTCTAGGGCTGTATTGTCATCTTCATCATCATTAACCGCTTTATCAAAAAAACTGGTTGGCGGTAACTGTTTTGGGTCGCCTACGATCACTAACTGTTTGCCACGAGCTATTACTCCTAAGGCATCTTCGGGCTTCATTTGTGACGCTTCATCCATAATAACCAAATCAAACAATATTTCACCCGGAGGCAAATACTGTGCTGCCGACATGGGTCCCATCATGAAGCAGGGTTTAAGAGATAATAAAGCCTGTCCTGAACGCTTGATTAATTGCCTGATGGGTAAATGGCGAGTCTTTTTCCCGCATTCATGCTGCAGCAAAGCCAGCTCAGAATAGTTACTTACCTTTCCGCCTAAATTACCCGAAGGTATCTTCTTTTGTGCTGCTTTCCAGGCAACTTTTTGCTGTTGGAGTACCTTCAGTTTTTCGTCATAGCTACAAAATTGTTGTTGAAGCGCTTTTTGACGCCCCCCGGAGAAGCGGGTTAACTCTGGATGCTCCTCGATAATTTTGCGGGCGATCAAATCATAAATGGCAAGATAGTAGCCTGCTTTTAGATCTGTAATTTGCGTTGTTTCCAATGCGTTTATTAACCCTGAAAATCCCTTTTCTTTAACCCTATTACGGATTCTTGCGAAATCCAGCCAATTGGCTAACCATTCTTTTTTCGACAAGGCATTCTCATTTCTAGCCAACACAAAAGCTAATTCATTTTGATAGCCATGCATCCAAACTTGATAATCCAATTGAGTCCGTTCGACGAAGAGTTGATATGCTTCTGGAATAGCATCCAGTTTTAAACGAAGTTCTTCTTCAAATTGTAAAAAGCTAATCAATCGCTCATAAGAAGGATTTTTATAAATTGCCGCTTTCAATGAGGTTACAGTTAAGCCCGCTATCGTTTCGGCAAGTTTTAGGGTTGATTCGGCTTGAAATAATACCTGTTGATTATCTTGATTTTCCCCAATATTTAGCAGGATTAAGCCGCTGCAAATTTCTTGAGGAGTGTCATTGTTCTTCCACAGTTCAATCAAATCCTTTAATTCCTGTAGACTTGCAACTAACTCGGCCATGTCATTGAGGTGCAAATCTTCTTTTATAAACAACTGCTGACAAGGTCTAAGACATTCTGCTAGTGAATTTTTTAGCTCATGCAATGCAGAATCGGAGCTCACTAATGATTTATCGGTTTTTTTCAATGCCGAAAAATGTATGAAAGTATTTTGCAACCGAGAAAGCTCTTCCAAGGCTTCATAAATTTGATCTTTTAAACCTTGATCAACTAAAGACTGAATACCCCTAACTACGTTTATTGGCATATTCAATATCGTTTGGCCTAACTCGACTTTGGGGCCGAAACCAATACCATAATGGTGCCTAACCGCTCTATACCATGACCGTATCGTTTCAATTTCGTCGATAGCTGTATTCAAGCCAGAATAATGTTCCCCCAGCAGTTCTATAAATCGTTTTTCAGCCTCCAACAGCTCTCTGCCTTCCACATACAAAACCAATTCATTGATCTGGTTTTGTAGACTTTGGAACTTGATTTTGGGTTTTGCCGACAGTTGCTTTAAATCTCTTCTAGCTTTGCGCCAGCTTGGTTTAAACCATCTGAATGTTCCCCCATTAAGCAAGTATTCTTGCATTAACTTTAGTTCTTTAGATTCTAGGTTTTTATCTAACTGAAAGTATTCATTTAACTTTTCATGAAGCGGAACCAATTGGGAGAGGTAACTTTTTAATTTGGGGACAATATCATCAAGCTCTTCTTCATCAAAAATTTCATCGCGTTTTTTCCAAAGTGAAATTGGCAACTGCGTTGTAAATTTTATAAGTTGATGAAATTCTTTTAAGCCATCCTGACTGCTTGAAATATCTTGTTTAAATGAATTATCAAAATACTTAGCAACTTCCTGTATGTTGTTGTCAATAGTAATCAGTTTTTCAAACAGCTGGTTTATTCTATAAATATTATTGGCTAAATCTGTTAACGAATTGTCTTTGCTGATGCCTAATCCAGAAAAACGCATTTGCGCTTCTGCTAATACATCTATTTGGCTAAGGTCATTCAGCAAATCACTTGCAACATGTGGCTTCAATGAAGCATAAAGCTTCTGAATTGATTTAAAGATATCTATATAGTTACGGAAATGTTGAATACCTTCGCCTTGAAGGTTCTGGATAATTTCATAAACTTCATAACCTGTTGGTTCTATAAATGATGAAAGATCAATTTGCAGTTTATCTATCTCATCAAATGAGTCGATGCTTAATGTATCAACTCCAATAGCTTCTCGAATTGCATACATGGTGTTTTGCAATTCTCTTAGACGACCACTCCATCCTGATAGCAACTCGGAAACCTGTTTTGAATCGAAAATTTGTAGATCAAGATTATTTACGCCTGCCCAAGGATGAGAGTGTAATTCAATTCCATCTTCAAATTGGTTAGCAACCTCGTAATAAGCTTGTCCGTAAATGTGAATCTCATCTTCATATTGTTTTTGCAGTTCGGAAGAAAACTCATCCCCATCAAAGCTATTGGGATGAAGTGAAATGGTGTCTATATCGCCAAGCTGTTCCCGATAACGAGTTGCGATCATTAATATTTCATGTATGCTTTGGCCAGTTTTCTTCCACGGTTGGTTAATCAAGTTCACATAAGCATTGAGCTCTTCTTTTATTTGCTCATAACGTGAAATATCAGCGTCTATATCGGTGGGTAATGTAAAACTATTCTGCTTTACCAAGCGAGCATTAATGTTTTGCAGTACCTGACTTTTTTGCGTGTTGTGACTGTGCAATTCCAAGCAAAAATCGCCTAACCCCGCCTTATCCAGTCTATGTTTAACAACTTGCAGAGCTGCCAGTTTTTCTGCAACAAACAATACTTTTTTATCTTGTGAAAGCGCTGCAGCAATTAGATTGGTAATGGTCTGTGATTTACCTGTACCTGGAGGTCCTTCTATGACCAAGTTTTTGCCATTAATCGCATCAATCAATGCACTATGCTGCGAACTATCCGCATCGTCGATCAACGGATATGTATCATGAATTTCAGGGACTGAATCTATTTCATATTCTTCTGAGAAGTGAGAGTCACCATCTGCCTCAGTTCCTGATGTAAAAAATTTTTGTACAATAGAATGATTGACGATGTTGCCATCTCCCAGTGGCCAACGCTCTGGATCTAAATCAAGGTACATTAATAGTTTGCCAAAATTTAACAGCGCTAGTGTGCAATATCGCCGGACTTTCCATCGAGGCTGGTTACTGTCTATTAATTGTTTTATTTCATAAAAATACGCTTCCGGAGATATTGAATCATCCACTTCAGGGAGCGCCAAACCAAAATCCAATTTTAGTTTTTCACGGAGCGATAAATTAGGCAGAATATCTTCGCCCGTATAGTTAAGTGTATAGACGTATGTGCCCGTTTCCTTATTTAGCTTGCCTCGGTTTAACTTTACTGGGACTAAATACAGTGGAGCCAGCCTGGATTTATCACTGTCATGACTTTCATACCATTCAAGAAACCCAAAAGAAAGATAAAGAATATTCGCTCCGGTTTCCTCTATTGCAGTCTCTGCCTTATTTCGAATTGTTCTTAGCTGAGACTCCATCTCATATGGGAACATCAGCGTTTGAATCGACTTATCTTGATGCTTTTCAGGCTCTTCCTGGTCTGACGGAACTGGCAATTCATAGTCCGTTTCAAGGTTTAACCATTTAGCCCATTCAGTTGCTGTGGGGTCCTTCTTTATTCGATGCTCTTGTTCTGTGTCACTATCGATTTTAAGATAACTTGCATCAATTAATTGATCTCTGGTGGGTTCAGGAATCGACAAAAAATCCAATTCATCTTCTGAGAGTAAAAGACTACATAATTGATCCGGGAGTTCATCAATAATGCGAATATAGCCACCTCTTCCGTGACTAAAATTTAACAACCGATTTCTTGCTGTCAGGTCAAGCAGTCTGTTTCGAATTTGTTCAAGTGAATCAAGACTAAAGTCCATGCTTAATTATCCTTTGATTTGCTATTTTATATATTAGTCAATAATAGACATCTAACCTGGTCAGATTGTCGCATAGGATCTTTCGTTAGAAAAAATTTTGAACAAAAAGTAACCGACAACCAATCAGTTTGCGTGCAATTAAGCGCCTCATGTGCAAAGGGTTATGCCAATGTATTAAAAGCTCCAAGTGTCGTCTTATTTTTAAAAAAATACAGAGTTTGAGAGTCTTAATTGGGTCAAATAATGCGGGTACGGAAGGCAGGTAATTTTTCTTGTTGCTCGATGTGATATTTCGGCCAGTTGTAGCCACTCGCCCTGTATTTCCAAATGACAGCATTCCAACAGACAGCAGACAGTTAATTCTAAAAAACCAATTTGATTTGTCATGCAAAAGTAGACTGCCGGTTCTTTTTACGAAAAAGAACGAAATCAACTCCGCCGAACAGCCGATTTTGGAAAATTGAAAAAAGTAACGTGGTTTGCTTGATCTACACTTGGGTTTAATTTGCAACTAAGTATTGTTACTTAGCTTTTAGCTATAATCGAACTGTCCTAGATCATCAAGAGCAAAGAAATAAGTTATATGGCTAAAATCCGCACACATTACGATAACCTAAAAGTTGCAAGAAACGCCCCAGATAGTGTGATAAAAGCGGCCTATAAAGCTCTTTGCCAAAACTATCATCCCGATAAATTTCACGGTGGCAAGGAAGAAGCGGAAAGAATTATGAAACTAATTAACGCTTCGTATGCACTTTTAATAGATCCCGTTAAACGTGCAATACATGATGTTTGGATTCAAGAACAAGAAAATCGAGCTACTGAGAAAAATCAGAAATCAAACTCCACGGAGTCAGAAATCGGAAAGCGATATAATCAAAAGACAGGGGAGTATGGAGAATACAACGATAACTCAACCTATAAAACTAATTCTACCCACTACAAACAAACTAAAAAGAATAGAATAATTTCCTTTCCAAATTTACTATTTGTCATTCTATATTTAATGGAAATCGTTCTATTAAATGAAAAATATGCCGCTCCTTTGTACCTCATAATGGCGCAAGCATTTGGTGTTTGCATCGTTCCTTTTTTGCCAGGGCTTTACTATAACTTGTCAAAAAATGAATCAAACATTGCAAAATATATCTACATTGCAACTACTTTAATCATGTTCTTGATATTGTTTGCCGCAAAAGGTCAGGATAATCATGAAAAAGCAATGTCAGATACAAATGTTGGGAATGTAACTTCCGATCAAACACAAATACACTCTGCACAATCGCAGCAAGTAATATCTTCAGGTGTTAATAGTGCCCAAGATATATTTGATCAAGCAAATAAATTGTACGAACAAGAAAAATATTCAGAAGCTTTGCCTTTTTATAAAAAAATGGACCAATATTCAGGCGCGCAGATCCGTTTAGGTGAAATGTTCGAAAATGGCAAAGGAGTGACAAAGGACTATAACCAAGCAGTTTATTGGTATCGAAAAGCTACTGAATCAGGTGATGAAAATAGAGAATATGCTAGATCGGCACTAAATAAACTACTAAACAATGGGAATAAGGAAATTTCCAAGATAACTGAAAAAAAATATTCAGGTAAATTAATTTCATTAAATATTGTAGATCTTGAAATACATTCTATTCTGAAAATTTTGTCAGAATTTTCCGGTGAAAATATCATTCCTTCAAATAGCGTAGCTGGAAAACTGAGCATAAACGTAGTTGATGTTCCCTGGGATCAGGTGCTTAATATGGTTATGGAATTTACGGGCTATAAGAGTAAAAGAATAGGAAATTCTATTTACATAATAACTCCTTCTGAAGCAATTCAACGAGTGGACCTTTCTAAAGACAAGAAAGAATTACCCAAAGTACCTGTAGTAACAAAAACAAAAGATACAATTCGTGCGGAATGGGAGCAGGAAACTGAGTATGGCAAAGTACATAAAATAGCTGAGATTAAGGGTAACGGCCGAGTTATAGGCGAAGAAATAAACAAATCTAAGTCATCGACTAATTCTAATTATTACGGCAAAGGTGGAAATGGTACCGAAACAAAACCTAAATGTGAGTTTAAAGCCGCAATGTCAAATGAAGAAATTAAAAATTGTCAAAATTGAGTCTTATGTGTTTTGCCCCTGTCTATTGATAGAAGATTAAAGTGCCATAATGAAAAGTATAGAAAATTGTTTTAGCCGTTGCTTGTTAGGCTTTACAGTTTACATCGCACTACTTACCGTAGCACTTGCTGCCAACAATTTCGTGCCTATCAGGCTTCCTAATGGCGTACAAATTGAGCTTCCGAGAAACTGGACTGTTTTAAGCGATAATAAGCTTATAACTATTGATTCAGCAGTGCAGTCACGCATGGAATTAAACAATTTACTCGATGTTTCTCACGATTTAAACTTCGGGGCGAGTCACCTTAATGACAAGGGCAATGTTGATGCACTTATGAATGTCCGCTATTACCCAAAGCAGGAGGCAACACAGGCTGATGCTCGTGCTATTGGACAATTTGATATTAATGAGCTTGATAGCGCAATACGACAAGGGATATTTAAAGCTGGTGAAATATCTGGTTTTTCTGTTCTTGATTGGAACGGGACAAATAATCAGGTTATCAATGGAACTACCGTATTTATAACTGAATACAAACGATCCCCGATTAAAGAGAACGGTAACGTTACGGTTCGTCTTGTGCGAGTATTCAACGGAGTTAAATCCTTAACATTAACAATTTCTTATCACGAAGACCAAGAGTACTTATTACGACCAATTTGTGATCGTATTATTTCCTCACTTCGTAACTGACCGATTGTTATTATGTTAAAAACGACCCTAGAATTGAAACGTTAGGATTGGCTGTACTTTAAAAGTTATCTTATATTGAATAAAGTGCATGTTATCCAGCCACGGGCATTAAACTGTTCCTGATTAATTAAGGCAATCGAGTGTTATGAAAGATGAAATAAAGGGAAACGGAATTACAGGATTAATACCAGATTTTTTCCATGATGTAATTGCATATTTAATTCCGGGGTTTACTGTTGGCTGTTTGCTGTTTTTTAATGCATACATAGCAACGAAGGTAGTTCCATTTAATGTCTCAGACTTTGGTATAGCGACATTTTTCTTCATCTCTGTCCTTGCTTACGTTGTTGGCAGAATTTTGGAGCATGTTGGATACATAACGATTCATAATAAAAAATTACCGTTATTTGGGAAAAAAAGTAGCGTGCCTGGTCCAAAGTGGAGCTTGGTGTTTGATGAAGATGAAAAATCTTACACGACAGCGTTTAAGAATAACTTGGAGAAAAAAATAGAGGAGTGGTTAGAAGGTCAAGATGGAAAAGCCGTCATGGAAGAATGCAAGACTACTAAGAAGGATGATTACTTCAACCTAATCCAATTCTATTTGAGGGAGCGTTTTCCTTTAGTAGCCCTATATGAAAAAAAGCAAAACGCAACAATAGTTCTTACACGAAGTTTGTGCATTGGCTTTTTTTCAAATACATTTTTTTATTTTATAACCTTATTTTTGATGGTGCCATATGAACAAATTAAATATAGTCACAGTGTGGTTTTTTGGATTTTATTTAATCTCTTATTTTCTATAGTGTTCTATAGCAGATTTGTTTTGGATAAAAAGTATCATGCAATGTACATATACGAAACATTTATAGGTATGAAAAAGTTTCTAAAAAGTAGAAAAGAAAACCAGGAAGCAAAAGACACAGTAGGTGGTGATGGCTAACAATACCTTAAATTCGGGTATATTGTTCGTTACTCAGAATAGATGGAGTTAGGTGTTGCAATCATGCATATATAGCTAAACACTGTCAGGCAGCTATCCGTTTATTTGCCGCCATCAAGAAATTAAAGCTGAGCGTCTATTTAGGGTCGGCTGCACTCAGTGACGAATGCCCCCTTTCGGGAATCAGAATTCAATGGCAGCTTTCGGGCGATGAATCTGAGGAGCAGACAGTCGCATGCCGACCGAGCCTGTGTCAAAACGTAAAAGTAAACAATCTAATTTAAAATTTAATCCACTCAATTGCCAGAAATTAGCAATAAAAAGATTTATAGCTCCACTCTCTAATAATAACTTGGGCTACATGGGTTTGTTTTTTCCACCGATTATTTAATTATTGCGTTTTGACACAGCCTCGACCCCTTCCTGACATTCGAAGCTTTGCGCTCAGTGTCGGCAGGGATTCAATTAGCTGTCATTCAACGCCCAGGTTAACCGTCCGCGTTGAACCGCCAGTTAGATTTTTTGTTAAAGTTCACCATTCACGATAGCTAACATAAAGTTCCGCTTGACTTCATTGCGCTCTCTTTCAGTTAAACCCTTTTGGCTGTACTTCGAGACACAAACCTTTCGATTGGTCTTGTTGCTTTCCTTGAATGCGGAAAACTCGTAACCTGCTTTGGATTTGGATGTTGTGTACGTATATGTATTGTTTGCTAGCGTACCAAAGAATTCTCCGGTCGCCATAACATCCCAGTGCCCGAACATTGATATCTTCTCTAGTGCTCGCCTCATTTCTAATGCAGTCTGGAAGCGTTGGAGCGGATCTGGGTTTGTTGCTTTGGCGATTATTCGTTTTAGTGCTGGTGTGATGAATGGCAGGTGCCCGTCGGGCGGCGGGACTTTCCCCTGCGTTTTGAGTTTTTCAAATTCACTTACTCCTACACGCGCAATCAAGTCCTTGATTGAGCCAATGCCGTTCAGAAGTCTGTAAAGTGTTAACCCTACTTGATAGATGTCTGTTGTTACGGATATGGAGTTTGTTGCGGTCGTTTCCGGCGCACGATGAAGAACATATGCATTGGGTGCGGCGGCGGGAGCGAGGCCTGGCGAGACGCAAGAAATTCCATAATCTGTTATCAATGCCTCACCACGAGAGCCTAACAATATATTTGATGGCTTGATGTCATTGTGAAACAAGCTTTGTTCGTGCAGGTACTCAAGGCCACGCAATATATCAATTGCAAAGGACACAGCCTTGGGTGCGGTAATGAAATTTCCGGGGTTGACTTGGCCAACAATCGATCCATTTTGGTGGTGATCCATTGCAATGACGACAACGCGAGAGCCGGCGAAGTCAACAACATCCGCGTAATGGACTTTTACGACATTTTGATGATTTAGTCTGTTCCCGACTTGTGCTTCTTTAAGAATGATGGTGGCTGGCGCCATACGTTCGTCTAGCAATTTGATCGCGACATCGGATGAGAGTGTTGCGTCGTGTGCAAGCCAAACCTCACCAAAGTGGCCTCCGCCAATTTTTTGCTTGAGTGCGTACTTATATAACTGAGTGCCTGGGGTGAATGTCATTTTCTTAAGATCCAAGCTGCAATTATTGCGTCGGCCATTTGGTCATTCCATCCTGTGGATGTCTTGCCAACACGTTCCTCTGCGTGCCGCTTTACATCAGCTCGCTTGGTAGCCATTTGGCTGTAAAGCTTGGTTATTATTGGAATTTCCGATTCAGCAGCGCTAAGTAGAACCATTGCATCTAGGTAGTCCCCAAAGCGTGAGGAGCTATTTTTCGTGCCTGCGAATTCGGGAACTTTCAGCGCAATTTTCTCGATGTCGGTGTTTTGACGAATGATTCTTGAAAGTTCATCTTTCACCCACTTTAACTGGGCTTCCTGACATGTAATTGCTGCTGGCAGTTTTAATGCATTCTCCGTGCTGGCATTGAGAAGGGTGCATGTGTTGCCATCCGTATCAATGAGTGCGTACCGAAGTTGTTGCGGTGCGGTGCGAATTCCCAATAATTTCATAAATGCTCTTAAAAATCTAACGTTAAGTTGAGGGGCTACGCCGCTTCTGCGCAGTCCCACTCGAACGACAGGTTATGCCTAGCATTCTAGTATAGGCATTGTTGTTCTAGAAAATAACCCCCTAAGCTGCTTCAGCTTTTTGCATGGTATAGCGCCAACGAGTGTGGTGCCATCATATAGATCACCCTTACCAAGGTGCAGCTTTAAGCCTGACTCATAATTGTGGGCGTGGGGATTTGAGGGAAAGGGGTCTACATCATTTTTATGCACAACCCATTTCTCACCTTTGAACTTCACCTGCTCTTCGTATATTCCGCGAATGAGGTTGTCGGGAATTATTGTTTCCTCTACTACAACTTCTTCTTGGATAACTGGAAATCTTGACAAGTATTCGGTGTTTCTAATTGCGCCCAGTATTTTTTCGCTATTCCAATCTTCAAGCGCCAGTTCCTGAAAGTCTTTACCCGTCGCTTCCATAAGCGCAACGATGAGATCAGCTGGCGGAATTCTTATTGAAGTTTGTGACTCGACATAGGAACAATACTCTGGGGTTTTCCCCCACAGCTCCCTTATTCGACCTTTGTGACTTTCACTCAACTCTGGCATATTTTTTATGGGCATAACGCGGAAGCTCACCTGCCCGCGCCCATCTCAAAACTTGAAAACACGAAACAGCTTGCGGGCGCGGGTCGGGTGGAGCGCAATGTTAGGCATAGATTTACGCGATTGATGCGGTTCCGTTCATCGTTGCTTCCTAAAATCCTATTCAGGAGAATAGTTTCACTTCCATATTCTTTGGGTTTGTTGCATATAATATAATTTTGCGGATGCTTTAAACATTTTCTTGAACGGAAAAAACGGTATAGCATCGATCATGTCGAGCGCCAGATCAATTTGGTTTTTCCTATTTAACTCATTAAGGAGTTTCTTAAAGCGATCCGGTAATTCGACGGAGTTATATTTCATATTGAATTCATCTAGCTTTGCTTCTACAGATTCCAGTTCTCCAATTAGTTTTGAGACTTCTGATCCTTTATATTTTTCCTCAATGTCTTGAACGAGGTAAGAGCGTAATTTTAGGAGAAAAATCTCGTTGCTCCTGTTTTCGATGAAGTCTTTTATTTTTTGCTCTTCATCTTTGGCTTCCTTAAGACCTTGCAGTGTATCTTTTTCGTAAGTTGTTAAGACTTTGTCTACAGCGACAGATACATCCTGCTTGTCAAATGGTTTTGTGGAAAATAGTCCAAAAATACCAGCCAGTATCGCTACTACGCCTGATAATATTGCAAATAGCTTATCTGCTATGAAACTAAAGTAATAAGCAATGGAAATACCAATGATCGCAGCGAGACAGAGGAATGTTATAAATCGAAATAATTTGTAGGGCTGATTGAGCACTTCTTAACTCCCATTCGTTATGAAGATGTATTTTTTATTTTTGAGCATATCCTACAGTATGTTGCTCGCCCTACCTCTGCGCAGCACGAAATAGCTGCCTAACAAATTATTAAGCTGTTAAGAGTATATCTACCGCGAAACCTGGGTTGCAACACTAAATTTTTGAACCGCAAGAATTTTTCCCTTCCGTATATCATCCAAACTGCACTAAAAATCGCTTTGGCGTTTGTCGTTTGTCATATTGACCGTTTCCTCTCACTCAGTCAGGCGTTTGAGTCGTAGCTTGCTCAGCGAAATATTCCGGATAAGCAACGCACCGATTTCAATAGTAATTTCTTTATTAATTGTATTTTTGCGTTAGAGATAGAAATTGGCCGAACTAACGATGTCACAGTTGAAGTAGCCGCTCTTGCGGCATATCGTTTCATCTGTTTCAATGGCAGCTAATATGATAATTAGCGCCAAATATTACTTATCACCGGTGCTACCCAACTGCATGCCACATCTTAAACTCAGCAAATGCTGTAAGTATTTTTTTAGGAAGCTAAATTGTCCGATATCGGGATAAAATCCAATCAATGTTTACAGCACTATTTAGCTGTTTTTGAAAATCATCGGGAGCTAACAAACGATGTCGAGGCCATGGATGAATGCATACACTATTTTATGGATCAGCGGCCAGCCAAAAAAGGGCTATCTTGGTTTGATCGTGCGTCGGGATTAGCGGCTGCTCCATTCTGGCGAGAAGCACACATCCTCGAAGCGTCAAAACTATCCACTTTGGCTTTAAGTCGGATTCTGGGTCATGAAGGCGCTATTTCGATTGAGTTGTTAGAACATCTCGCTGAAAACGCTCCAGATACTCTGCGGTGGGCAATCCGCTATTCCAAACTTTTTACTCGTAACGATTCCTTACTTTGGAAGTCTCTGAGACAAAAGGTTAAAGGAGAGGAATGGCGTATCTTTATTGGCGTTTGTGATCGCCTACTGGAACAACTTGATCCGTTTGACCGACTGATTCAATCTGCTGAAGAAAAGCTTGCCCACCTTTCATTGATTGAAACGCTTTCTTATCTGAGTGTAATTGCCTACGATCAGCTAATACCTGGGGCTCCAGCAAATTCAGAAGCTAATGAATGGCGTGTCTATAGCCGTATCATTTCAAACAAACTGAAAACTTGTAGTCATAGTGATTTTAATCTCAATGAGGCTCGTCTTGGTCAGGCGTTAAAGAGACATCTCACGCCAATTATTTTTCCTTCGCCAGCTATTACTGATGAGTGTCGAAATAATATTGAAGCCTTTGCGGTCCTTATTGTCGCAACGAAAGAGCGGATGGATTATGAGGATTCAATAGATTGGTTTTGCTTTGATTCCGAGTGTCGTTATCAGCTCAAACCAGGCAATCCGGTTATTTATAACGAGACAGAGAACGGCCACCTAGCTTGGCAGCGTACAGAACGTAAATTCCAGGCACTAGGGAACTACTGGATGAATCGGGGAATGATTGAATTCATTGAGCGAGGAATGTTTGGTATTCAGATAGGTAGCAAAGAAAATCATGAGCTGAATACAGAGGCCTACGTTAAGGCAATCAGAAGTGAACTTCATTTGAAAGAAACCTTCGGTTTGGATGATGAAATTGCTCTCCCAGAAGGTCTTAGTGCCAAGCTTTTCCAGGCATTGTTATCGATTGAATTGCATTCTGTCTACTTCCAAAGTGCTTACATTAAGCCATTCCAAGATTATTACGCCAGCTGCGGTATCGTCGGGCAGGCATTGAGTCGGTTAGCTTTTCGTGGATTAGTCGAGGGAGAAAATCGCTTTCCAATGACGTGGTCTGACGAAGATGCAAAAGTTAAAAGAACTACCGGATGGACGGTTTGCGACGAATACCCTAAAGGCAGTAGATTAGCTGCGAAAGCAATCCTGAAATTTTGGACAAGTGATCTGAAAGAACTTTCTAACGGCCTTAAAGAACAACCAAAATTGCCGCTTCCAAAGCTATATGAACGGCCATTCTATAAAATTGGACACTACAACTTTCAGTTTCCCTGGGTGGTTGCCCAGCAGAACAATTTAACTGCGGCAGTTAATAATTTGCGGCGAATCGGCGCCCGACGGTCGGGGCAATTGAGTGAAACTCGTCGAATCGAATTGCGACTAGCAGAGTTGTTGAGCAACTTTGGTTTTGCGGTTGAGGTGGGTTATCAACCTGACCGTATAGATCAAGACGACTCTGGAGAAGTCGATCTAATCTGTCATTGCAACGGAGTGATACTTCTAATCGAAGTGAAGTCCGGTTACATACGGTCGACACCGCACGAAGTCTGGTTGCATCAAACCAATACTCTTCGAAAAGCTGCTAGGCAACTAAAGCGAAAAACGCCAACGGTAGTGGATGCTTTGACGAGAGATGAGCAACTAAGATCAAAGTTAGGAATTTGTGACACAAGCACAATTGATGAGTTTCGGGCTTGGATTGTCGATACATCCATCGAGTGTGATCAGCAGATAATTGATGGATATTTAGTAGTGTCATTGGAGGCTTTACAGATAATTCTCCGGGATGAACGTGAAATACTGCTTCCTATCGATAAAATCTCAGACGTTAAAATTGAAAAGCTATTTCCAAATGGTCTGTGCCCAAAAAGATTAATCGAGGTTGTCGAAAAAGGTGAGGTCTGGATGGGATTGGAGTGAATGTTTTTTCCAGATGACTGTTACAAATACAGAAGAATTTTAACACTCCAGCCGAGCTTCGCAATCGTTCAACCCGCTGATCTTTGGGTTGAATGGCTGATCAGCGGCATTCACCTGCCATTGACACGAAAAGCGCGACAGTCGGCACATGGCCGTTCAACGTCATTGTTATAACGAAAGCCCTTTCTATATCTCGACTATTTATCGATTCAATCATGCCAGATACTCGTTTGTTTTATGTTCATGACCCTATGTGCAGCTGGTGCTATGCTTTCAGCTCAAGCTTAAGTGCTTTGCAAAAAGACTTGCCATCTAATATTCGGCTGATTTACTTGCTTGGAGGATTGGCGCCAGATACAACAGAACCCATGCCGCCAGAGTTGCAGAAATCCATTCAACAAACCTGGCGTCAAATAGAAAGAACTGTTCCCACTACCCAGTTTAATTACGATTTCTGGACAGTAAACATGCCGTTGCGCTCAACTTATTCTGCATGCCGAGCAATTTTAGCTGCTAGAAAGCAAGGTACTAATTTTGAAATCAAACTTCTACGGGCAATTCAGGTAGCCTATTATCAGCAGGCTAAAAATCCATCGCTGGCAATAACCCTTCAACAATGCGCTGCTGAAATTGGCTTGGATGAAGATGCGTTTATTAATGACCTACTCAGTCCCGCTATCGAAAGGGAATTAGCGAGTGAGATTCAATTTGCACGCAGCATGGGAGTCACTTCTTATCCCTCATTACGATTGTTGCATGATAAAGAACTGTTTGCCATTACCATTGATTATCTAAATCATCGAACGATGATGGATGAAATAATTACCATACTCTAAAACGCATACAATATTTCGCGATTTCAATATTCAGTGCTACTTGCGTAAATATCATCCGGCTTCCATTGGAAATGGCTATTTGGATGTATACAAAATTTGTTGATAACCTTGTTAATATTAATTTCTTAACATCTATAAGTTGCTGCTTTCCTAAGTAAAGGCCTTAAATTGACTAATCATTGGACAAGCTATATTGAGCAACAATGCCAACTGCCAAACACTGTAGAGGAAGCTGTTAATTACCTACTCCTTATATTGCCGGACGACATTAAAACGGCAATTGCAAACTTAGATGACCTCAGTTTAATTGATCTTCACTTTACGCTGGGTCAAGCTATACGTAATGGATTTAAACTTCATCAGCAGGACAGCGTTTTGTCCTTAGAGTCGGGGGCAAGTAATGCTGACGATGCTTCTCATATTATTATTAAACAACTGTGGAAACGGCTTAATGAAATATAAACTTGGTTTATGGGCAGTTCCCTTGGTACTGCTGCTAACTGTGAATGTCAGCGCGCATCCATGCTGAGGGTTCCATACCAATCGGAAAACTGGAGAATACCATTGTCATAACTTCCTAGTTAATCGCGATACTTCTGTTGCCACAAAACAAGCGATCTCTACCTCATCTAGTGACAATTGCTGATATTGAAAAATTACGGGGGAATCAATTCCTGTTGTTGACTACGCTAAAACAGAGAAACCTAGCCAATCCTGGATGATTCCAAGGGGCTGTAATACCGGGTGATACTACTTTAGGAGAAAATAGTAATGTTAATAGGGGATTGTTTGACGAGATCATCGAGTTTTTATACTCTCATTGCCTTGATATTTTATTTCTCTAATGAATCACACTATGCACGCACTCACAGACAGCGAGCTTTTCAAAGCTCTGACTTATGCCAAGAGCATTGACGAAGACACAGGCGCAATAATAATTAAACAGTTTCAACGTAAGCAGCTAGCCTTAGCCCAAACTATTTTCGGTATTTTTCCAAATGTTGTTGCTGAGCTAGACCAAGAATTGTCTTATTTATTAATGGATCTGACCTTCGATGTGCTCTGCGTGTTCCAAAGCGCTTTTGGGCCTCTCCCCGATCAAAGTGAGATCGATGCAAACTGGCTAGAAAAGCAGGCCGTCCTGTTTGATGCGGAATTTCAAGCATTGATGACCGATAGAGACATGGACGTAAGAATACGCAACAAACTACAAAACCGGTTTTTACTGCGAGCTCAAGAGGACAATCCGCAACAAGGCTTGGTGAATTTTATGAACGCAGCAATTGATGAATTCTCCCTGGAGGGTTCTCATAGCTTAGACGCGCTACAGACGACTAAGGCACTAATTTCAGTCGTCATACGGTTGTTCGGTAATCTTTATAAACAGGGCCGCAACGCTTAATCAACTCAGACAACGCTCATCATTATGCCGAGGATTATTGACCCAGCCGCTTATAGGAGTAGCCATCATTGATGAAATAGCTTGGTTATTGAGCAATTCAAATACTTGGTTTTCGTCAGTACTTTTGTCTAACCACTGAGAATAGGAATCTGGAGTAATAATTACCGGCATGCGTTCGTGAATGGGCTGCATAAAGTCAGTGGCACTGGTAGTGATAATTGTGCAGGAATAAAGCGTATCTTGATCATGTTGCCAATGCTCCCAAAGACCGGCAAAAGCAAATAGCTGGTTATCTTGGCGGTGAATATGGAAAGCTTGTTTGTGGTCTTCAAGTTTCTGCCACTCATAATAGCCGGTGGATATTATGAGTGCGCGGCGATGCTTGAAGGCCACGCGAAATGATGGCTTCTCTCTGACTGTTTCGGCACGAGCATTGATCAGACGATAGCTATTTTTAGTATCTTTCGACCAGGACGGCACCAGGCCCCAGAATAAATTCACGGCTTTTAACGATTTATCTTCCAGCTCAACAATGCTTAAGATTTTTTGCGCCGGGGTGATGTTGTAGCTAGGTTGATAGCGTGGCAGTCGCTGCAAGTGAAAATGCTCAGCTATTGTTTCCGGTGTCGCTGTGAGGTTAAATCGGCCGCACATAGACTGCCTCCTGGACGGTTTTATTGTTGTAAATGGTGATCGCTAGCTGTGACTAATAGCCTCAGCCTCTAAGAGGCATGACATAGCTTTTTTCTTAAAAGAATAACACTGCCGCATTGCAGCCGGACCATTTTCAAAGAGTGGTTTTTTTAAAGACAAACGACAACAAGAACAAATAGAGAACAAGCGCCGTTTTTGGTGTACTATCTTGACCCCACTCAAGACACCCAATGAACGCCATGAAAAGTGCATATCTGCCGTTAAGCCAGCAACCGTCGGTGACTCGACAGCACAGTGAATATCTGAGCTCTGACAATTTGCAGTTGCCGATGTTGGAATTAAGTCAGTTACCGATGTTGATTGATTTACCCTTGTTTGGGTCCAAAATCCCCGCAGGCTTCCCTTCCCCGGCTGACGATCATCTGGAAGCTACCATCGATTTAAACCGGCAATATGTTCGGCACCCTGCCGCGACGTTTTTTGTGCGGGTGCAAGGCCATTCTATGATCGGTGCCGGTATTCACAATGGCGATATGCTGGTAGTGGATCGTTCTTTGGAAGCTCAATCGGGTGCCATTGTCATTGCGGTGGTTAATGGCGAATTAACCTTAAAGCGGTTACTGATGACGGGTGATGAAGTGTGGTTGATGCCGGAAAACCCAGAGTTCCAGCCCTTGCAAATTACCGACGGCATGGAGCTGCAAGTGTGGGGTGTGGTTGCCCATGTCATTCACTCGTTTTAAGTCATGTTTGCGATTGCAGACGCAAACAATTTTTACGCTTCCTGTGAACGGGTATTTCAGCCCAAGTTAGAAGGAAAACCGATTGTGGTGCTGTCTAATAATGATGGCTGCGTGATCGCGAGAAGTGCTGAAGCTAAATTATTACAGGTGGCCATGGGGGCGCCTTATTTCAAAATTGAGAAATATTGCCAGCAAGAAGGCATCGCTGTGTTTTCCTCTAATTTTTCCTTATACGGCGACTTGTCTCAGAGAGTGATGCAAATCATCGCTGGATACGCACAGCGGTCTGAAGTGTATTCCATTGATGAAATATTTTTAGACTTGTCGGGTATGCCTGGTGACCTAACCGCTTATTGTCAGGGAATATGCAGCACCGTTAAGCAATGGACCGGCATCCCTATTTCCATCGGCATTGCACCGACTAAAACACTGGCAAAGTTAGCCAATCGCCTGGTCAAAAAGGGCTTTTCTGCACACGGTGCCGTCTTGGATTGGCGAACATTAGAATGCCCGGATGAGGTTTTAGCCAGCATTGCCTTGGATGATATTTGGGGGATTTCCAGACGCTGGTCGGAAAAATTACAGGCATTAGGTATTCACAATGCCCTGGCATTGCAGCAAACCGAGCCTAAATGCATGCGGCAACACTTTGGTGTCGTCATGGAACGCATTGTCTGTGAATTACGCGGCAGCTCCTGTATTCCGTTAGAGGCCATGCCACCGGCCAAAAAACAAATACTGACCTCACGTAGCTTTGGTGAAAAGTTAACTGAGTTTACCGATCTGCGGGCAGCGGTCACCCATTTTGCCGCGCGTGCCGGGGAAAAGTGCCGTCGTCAGCAACTGGCCGCGCAAGCCTTGACGGTGTTTGTGCAAACCAGTCCGTTTGATACCCAGCATCCGCAATACGGCAACAGTGCTACCACGGAATTTGCGTTACCCACCGATGATTCAGCGACCCTGATTCGTGCCGCACATCACGGCCTGGAGCGTATATATAGACAGGGTGTTAGTTATCAACGGGCGGGTATTTTATTACCGGATTTGTTACCGGCAGGTGTCGCGCAAATGTCATTATTTGAGTCCGGTGAACGGTCGGCTCGCTCAGAACAATTAATGGCCACACTGGATAACATCAACCGACTGCATGGCAAGAAAACCATTCACTATGCCAGTGAAATCCTAAGCAACCGCTGGCATATGCGGCAACAATTTAAATCTCAGTCTTACACGACGAATTGGCGAGAATTGTTGACCATTACGATCTAACATCCTGAGTGCTGTCTAATTCCCAGCATATTGTTAAAGTTATTAACTATAAATCTTTAGAACATTCCCACAACACAAAACCATCAACCACCCCTTGTGCCGATTTCGCTGGTTTGGCATTCATTAAAGAAATTATCGTTGAGTTTAAAATCTTCGTTGCTTCTGGTTTGTTGGCACCCACATAGCGGCTTTTTCTTAACTGATGTTGTGGACACTTTTCCTTTATCCATCGCTGTGGGTATGACCTAACACTCAGGCTTTTTTGAGATAAAATTTCCGCAACTGCTGGCTTACCGCTTGCTATCTTCCAGTCAACTTTCTTGAGGGTATGAAGATTGCCGACTAATACCAGAATGGGCTTGGTAGCGGGCAGCTCAGAAAGTCGTTTTGCCATCCAGTCATCACGCTCGTATTCGGTATCGAACCCCGTATCAATAGCCAGAAGTTGTAAGCAACCAGACTGAGCGTCCAATGCTGCTATGTCTGTAATTAGTTGACGTAAAGCAGGGTGATCAATGGCTTCAGGAATCTTGATCAATGATGCCGACCCCGTCCCTTTCATAACGGCGTCGATGTTGGGTTTCTGTTTGTCGTCAATTTCAAGGCCAATAATTAAGCATTGATGATGATCAACAGAGACTTTGACCAACTCTTCTATGAGTTTAATTGACTCGGGGTGCTTATGCGTTTCACCGATAAAGGTGATACTTCCGGGAAGCATAGTTCTTGAAATTGGGGCCACTGCACTCGATTGGGCCCAACCAAGTGAAGGGATCAGCAGTAAAAGTAGAATCAGTCGATCAATCATATTTCCAGAGTATTGGTAACAACACTAAACCTATATAGCCTTATTTAACGAACGTGTACTAAGTGAGAAAGTGGCAGTATGAAAACGGCCAATTTCAGACGACTACTTTCTTCGGTCAGTGACAGCAGTTGAACTGATACCTGCCTGTGGGTTTAGCTATTCATACCAACATAGCAAGACCTGGTACTGGTTCTTTATGATAAAACGACCATGTCAGCACTCTTATTACTCAGAGATATTTCATATTTTTTTGATTGATTTACGGATCATCAATGATTGGTACTCGTTAATGTATATCTCATGGTCTTCAGTACCTTCTGTCAGGCCTTTATTGAGGCGCGCAAATATTGAATTCCCCCCTGAAAGGCCTAATTCAATATCACTATCAACCGTCACTTTTGCCATGATTTCAATCGAATCGCGATAATTCCGGTCTTCCATCCGGTTGCCATATACAACTTCCGTTAGGCTCCTGTAAACACTCCATAGCCGTTGGGCAGATAGTATATCAAGTTCATTGCTCAGTGCTGCTTGAACAATCAACAGAGCCAAAAGCTTGATTGACGGAGTTGGGGCCTTCTTGTTGAATCTCGCCTTACTTAGCCAAAATCCAGCCAGTGCCGATACACTGTGGAGTGAATTGTTGGGATTTCTAACCAATTCACTAATGATCGCTCCTGCATGAATTAGAAGCTGGCTGAATTCCTTACCAAAATCCCATATAGCACTAAACATCGCATTGCAAAGCTCATCAGACTGCAGCAAATCTATGGCATCGCTGATTGTTTGTGTGCGATCTAAATCTTTCGGCAAAATAGCATATTGGTAACGGCCGGGAATGCGCAGTCCAACCCGCCAAGAACAGAGCTTGGCGATCTTTTCAGCAACTTGGCGAGCCGATAATATTTCGGCTTGATCAGATGCAATTAGAAAATCTAAAGTACAAATCGACGGTAGGTAATCAGCAGCAGGAGGGTTTGCATAAAGTCTAAATATCACATCGTCGCTATAGAGAATATAACGTCTCGTCTTGACGATTTCTGCCACTTCCTGCGAGAACCATTGATCAGAACTAAAACTATCTTCTTCAGGCTCTTCAACGCTTGGTTGTTCAATTTGTTGAAATCTACTTTTTAGTTGATCAAGGAGCGCACGGCATTTTTCACGGAATGGACTGCCGGACATGGGCGATAGCATATGCTGGATTTCCAGCAAAGTCGCCTTTCCAATAGCAATGCGAGGGAATATGGTGAATAGTGGATCGAACAGTTCTAGATCATGGATCACTAAAAGCGTTGTCAGATCTAAAATGGGCGTTTTGCAGCGCATCTGCTCTAAGTTAACCTGTTGCCAATCGTCTAACACCATGACCAAATGCAAGTGATGATCAGTCCAACAAGATCGCTTGGCTAATTCCCAAAGTGTTGGTAGGTCAGGGATATAGTTCAAAACACGCAAAGGGCGCCAGGCAAACGGAATTGGAAGCAACCCTTGTTGCAGCTGGTTTTGGATTTTTATTTGCGAGCGAATATTCTCCTCATCAATGCCCGCAACTTCTTTGAGTATTTTTAGCATTTCGGTAGGCGGCAAGTTCTGCGGCAATGAGGCCCGGCGCAAAATTTTCGAATTCGGGAAACGGTTAACGAATTGTTCCAATCGCTTCTGAAACTCCTCCTTCCACTCATCTTTAAACGGCATATCAAGCGGCAAAGTTGCCGCAAAGATTGTCATCAGATAAAGCCCTTCCTGAGCCTCATCTGTCGGATCGGCGAGCTGCCCAATTTTCCAGGCAATTTCGACGAGCCTCGGGTTGGCAGGATCGCTCAAATGGATCAGGCTAAATAAATTACGCAGACAGCTAAGCTTATGCTCTTTTTCTGTAGCATGTTCCAGAACACCTTCAACGCAACGGATCGCATCGGTAGAGAACCCTGAAACTGAAGCAATATTGATGTAGGTGTTTAACGCAATATGATCGGGGTCGGGCTTATTTATCAGTTCTTGCAACCGTTGATGGGCTTCTGCGGTTTTTCCGAGCTTATCCAAAGCCAGAGCACCAATTGCCAGAAGCCTATCACTATCATCGAATTGATGAAGGGCTTGATTAGTCAATTCCAGCAGTTCATTCCACTTGCCGAGGGTCGTGAAAGCCTGAGCGAGGCGCAGATAATCATCCATGCCGAGCAGGTGATCCGATTCTAAAACTACACTCAACTCCACACAGCGTTGTGCTGGGTCAGCTTGCATGACATCAAGTTCATGGAATAGGTGCTTTGCAATTAGGACAGGGTAACCAAGCACTTTGTATTGGGCCTCAAGCTCCGCCAAACATGCTTCTTTGGCGAGGAGTTGTTGATCCAGCGTCCTGAAATATTGAAGTATTGCAAGTTCAATTGCTAAATCTTGACGGGTGGCCATAGCCTCGATCCAGGACTCGGCAAGATCACTCCGTATGCCCCGTTCCGCCGAAAGAATCGCCATTCCGTACGCATAGCCAAGCATAGGGTCGTTGATAGCATCCAGGTCTTTTAAGCTTTCGAACAACTCTACACAATCCCGATATCTTGCCGCTTGGTGGAGCAATACGACCCGCCTAAGCATGGTGTTTATGTCGGGAGTCAGTCGTTCGTTGGCTTCCAAAGCCAACTTGAAATTGTTGGCCTGAACGGCGAGAGATTCAAGCGCTCTTTGAAGCGTTTGAAGAGTTGGTCTGGCTTTTGCGGCTTCGGCAATCACAGGCAAAGTAGATTCTTGCAGACCCAGTATTGATGCGCTTGCGCTCCAGATGTCTGCGATAAGTTCAAGATTGCTTGGCCAACCGGCTTTCCGAAGTGCCATGATAGCCGCCGAAATATTGTTCCAAGCTTCACGGACCGCGCAAGCGTTCGTACCGGCAGGGCCGCTGAGAGGCATGCGATCTTCAGTATATGTCGATGCCTTCGGCCCAATTGCAAGTGAGAACTTGGCCCTAGCTTTCAAAATGTAGAACAGCAGTTTTGTGGATTCACGTTGCTGACTGAACGCTAAACCTTCTTCGCAAATAGCTAGGGACTCAGGCCACCTTGCTTGCATAGAATAAATGATTGCCTGAGCCGTGAGCTTTTCGATGCCTTCGGATTTATCGGCTTCAAAAAGCGCCTCGTCGTAGCGACCTTCTGCCGCGATTAGCCTTGCTCGTAGCGCAGTAGTAGCGGGACTCACTGGCTTTATTCTGGAAAGTGCCTCTGAAAAGTCACAGTCCTCTTTAATACGAAAATGTAGACGGATTACTGCTTCGCCCCAGGGGATAAGATTACGCTCTACATCATCGGTCAACCTACAAGCTTGCTCAAAAGCAGCGAGAGATTCTTCATCTTTAAGTTCGAAGGCGCGAAAACGGCCAACCATATGCCAGTAATCGGCCTCTTCAATAGGTTTGGCTGTCGCCAGAAATTTCTCAGCTTCGACAAGAGCAGTCTGGGTATCAGCAGCATTTCCTGCTCGTAACGCCATCCGGGCATTTTGAATAAACCAAGGAAGGGTGCCTTCAGGCGCTTCGACCCATGAAGAATCAACATCATCAGTTAGAGCATCGATGAGGGAAGCGCTTCTTTGTTGAATTCCCGGAACGATCTTCTGAACGCAGTTGATTTGCTCTTGAATCGTTAGAGCGGGTTTGTTTTGCTTAACGGTGACAACTAGCTGCTCTCCAACTCTGGCAATCCTTCTAAATTGGTCTATTTCAGCGCTTAGATTCGTATCATCATCTAAGCGATTGGCGACAGGAACATGGAAGGTGATGGTCTTTTGATCTTCGGGGATTCCTTTTGCGCGAACTCGTTCCAAATCATCATGTATCCACAGATAATACAAATGACAGTTCTTCGGTTTCTCGTCGACGCTCAAATCGCACATAACCAAAAGAATCGGCTCTGTCGCACGGCAGTAGTAATTGACCGTCGACACGTCAAGCGTGACCGAATAAAGCGCTCCTTCGACATTCAGACAAGGCGATGTTTTCCCCTTTAGCTGAGCTCGGAAGATATCTTTGACTTCGCCTTGATCAACCGTTTGGATCTGAAAGTCATAACCACAGTCATCATCCCCGTCTAAAGACTGTGCTTTCCAAGCATCAGGTATATTGGCGTGGAAGCACTTGGTCGCTAAGCGACCGATTTTTTGAGAGTCACATTCTTTCGGTAATGAATTCGTTAGTTGCCCAGTCATAATGCGGTTGCTGAATTGAATTAAGCTGCATTATGCAGCAAGGGCGGGAATGAAAGGCACCCAAATATAAATGATCATGCATTGAATTTGCGCTAGAGAATGGGTAGATGTGATAGCCGAAACCCATTAAAAAACATTTCGACAATATTGCATCAAATTTTTCTATCGGCATTTGGTTTGATGGGGTCGCTTCACTCAACCAATCCTATCGGCTGTTAGCCATTTTTCAACAGAATCAGTCCAATTGCAGTCATTCATATTTTAAAACGAGCGGCGGCAACGGGTCCAGGCTGATGATATGGACTCCTCATCCCCCCAAGGTGCCATAATGCACCAATACTGATTAACTTAACTAGGCACAAGAGGAGCTTGAAATGAATCATAGCGTCATTGGTTTAGACATAGCAAAGCATGTATTTCATCTTTATACGATCCAGGCAGACGGCAAGACCTACAAGAAAATGTTGAAACGCCAAGAGGTGTTGGTCTTTTTTGCCAATTACCCAAGTAGCCTGATTGGTATAGAGGCCTGCGGTAGTTCCCATTACTGGGCGAGGGAGTTGATTAAACTGGGTCATGAAATCAAGCTGCTCAATGCCCGACATGTTAAGGCGTTTGTCAAAGGCAACAAAAATGATTTTAATGACGCCGAGGCCATTTTCGATGCCGTCTCAAGGCCGAATGTGCGCACCATAGCGGTTAAAACAGTGGAACAACAAGATATCCAATTGATCCATCGTTTTCGGCAAGAAACGATAAAAAAGCGAACGGCGCTCGTCAATCAACTAAGAGGCCTATTAAGTGAGCGGGGCATTGTGATCGGGCAAGGAGTCAGTCAAGTGAGGAAGCGTTTGCCTGAGCTACTTGAAGACGCGGAAAATGCTTTAACGGTACTTAGTCGCGCTGCTTTTGCTGAGCAATACGAGCGACTGTTGGAGCTTGATAAGGACGTAAAGCGCTATGACCAGAAGATGAACCAACTTTGCCAGGCGAACGCACTGAGCCAACGGTTGGCCGAGGTACCGGGTATAGGCCCACTGACGGCGACCATAGTAGCCGCAGATTTAGGGGAAAACCGGCATTATGTCAATTCCAGGCACTACGCAGCGAGTCTTGGAATTGTCCCCCGGCAGAACAGCAGTGGGGGCAAATCAACCTTATTAGGCATTAGCAAACGCGGTAACCGTTACATTAGGACCTTATTGATTCACGGTGCCCGGGCTGTGCTACGAACTTGTCAAAACAAAAATGATACGCTTAGTTTATGGTTACAGAACCTGATGCAGCGGCGTGGATTTAATGTTGCTGCGGTAGCGTTAGCCAATAAAAATGCACGCATTCTCTGGGCATTGGCTTATAAGGAAGAGCGTTATCAAGCGGTGGTCAGTGCTTAAAACATTCACTCGTTTACAACCGAGTAAAACCAGATTGCGGAGGTAAACATTCCTAATTGATGGCGACAACAGGTCAGACCGGTGCTTTTAAAGTCCGTTTTACACAGTGGTTCTTAGAAACCGACAGGCCGTTGAGGAAAAAAGCATGCGGATAGATTCATCAAGGCTCGAAAGAAAATTCTTTCCAATAAAAGCCGGATATACGTCAGCAATCTTGATCTCTGTTTGAAACATTAATAAAGGGACGATTTATCTTGCAATAACCGAGGAGTCCATATACGTGTAAAAACGTAAAAATCCAAAGCGCGGTGGAAAAATGGATTTACCAATCTCGCCAAATATATGCCTTGGTGGAACTATTTATTCAGAAAACACTTTAAATAACTCAGGGAGTGGGAAAGTTTTAAATTTCTGAAGTTTATTTTTGCGTTTTTACACAGCCTCGGTCGTTTGCGCACTGTCGACATCCCCAATTTGCATCCTTGCAGTCACAAAAAAATGCCGGTTTAACCCGGCTTTTTTATTTAGTTTTCAAAGTTATCCTTTCTTGGCCGCCCTGCGTGACCGCTGCTCCTGCTTCTGAATGTGCCCTTGTTGCTGCTCGATCCGTGCCTGGTGTTTTTCAATCACGGAATCGACAATAGAACACACCTGACGCTCAATACCTTCTTTGCCCAGTACGCTGTTATTCGCAAGGTCGTTGAAATCGGTGAAGCCTTTGGGATTGGCCGCCTGCTCGCCGGGTGTAAAGATAGGTAATAAAACTTTGCCTCCGACTGCCTTAGCGGCTTCTTCTGCCTTGCTGCGGCCAGGGTTGACGCCCTGGGTAGCTTCCAGGTGCTCATCGTCGTCACCATCCCTAGAGTGATTACGAGCTTAGCCCCTCAATCTTTTACGACTATTAGGGTGGGAATTGTTGACCATTACCTGCCTCCTATCCATGTAGCCTGAGCGGGTGACTCTATGCAATACAGGGTAAGAGAAGTTATTTCTAAATAGTTCTACAAAGCTTGCTGATTATTATGTAATTACGTAATTACACTTTTAATTATGTAATTACAGATTCATTTATGTAATACTGTCCTTGTCTAAATTGAACTCAATTTTTCAGGATATATCGCAATGACAAGAATCACAGAAGAACAAGTCCACGCGGCTTGCATGGAAATCTCCGCCCAAGGAGAGCGCCCCACGGCATTAAAATTATTGGATCAACTGGGAAGTGGCAGTCTAACTACCATTACTAAATACCTGGGCACCTGGAATGAGACTAATCAAGCGCAGACAATCAAAACAGAAACACTACCAGCTGTTATCAAGCTACCTGACGACCTAGCCAAAAGCGGTGAAGATTTGGTAAAAAAGGTATGGAATATCGCCAAAGCCATGGCTGATAAAGAACTTGAGGTTCACAGTGAAGCATTGAAACAAGCCGAAGCATCCACCCATGCCAAAGTCGAAGAGGCCTACAAGTTTTCCGATGCTCAAAGTATAAAAATTGAGCAAATGGAAGATGCACTAGCGACTATGAAAAATGATTTCAATAATTTGCAAAGTGACTTTATTCAAACTAGAGACAAGCTGAATGAGACTGAAAAGCTCAATGTCGGAGTATCGAAAGACAATGAATATTTGGCTCTCACCATTACAGAACTGAAGCAGAAAATTGCTGAGCTAGAAAATTTAAATGGTGCTCTTTCTGGTCAAGTTGTTGAGTTTAAAAATTTAAAATTGCTGTATGAATCAGCCGTTGTAGAATTGAAACAAGCCAGTCAGACTGCAGCCACGGCCGAAAAATTAGTTTCTAATCTTGAGGGCCAGCTAAAGGTTTATAAGGTCTTAGAGAAGCCTTAAGACAATCAATCTTAACGACTAAGACATGAGAGATCCTTACAATTTGCAAAGATTCATTGATGCGCAGGATTCGGTGTATCCGCTAGTTTGCACTGAACTAAGACAAGGATGTAAAACTGGGCATTGGATGTGGTTTGTATTTCCGCAAATTAAGGGTCTTGGATACAGCACTATTGCGAAGAAATTTGCTATTACTTCGCTTGAAGAGGCGCGTGCATATCTAGATCATCTGGTGCTTGGCAGCAGACTTAGAGAATGCACGCAATTGGTTAACCAAATTGACGGGCGCTCTATTGAGCAGATTTTTGGCTACCCTGATTATTTGAAGTTGGCTTCTTCGATGACGCTATTTGCAATGGCTAGCTCTGACAACCAAGATTTCAAATTAGTTCTACAAAAATACTTTGCCGGTAAATATGATCAACTGACGCTGGAGAGCCTGCCTGTGGAAGGCGACTAATGTTAGTGACTAGCGGCTGACGGCCATACAATTTTGCGACATTGAGTTTCATTTGTGTCACAGAAGCCGCCACACAAATATGACTGAGGGCTATAAAGCGGGAGACAATCAAACAGGGGAACCCCTGCTTGATTGATTTCTGTTTTAGCAACGAGTCAAGCTAGTTTTTTTATTTTCGGCGAGTGAATGACAGTAAACCTAAGCCGCTACCAAACAGCCAAATAGCTCCGGGAACTGGAACGGCCGAAATATTAGCAACTTCATTAGCTGATAGCGCCCCATCCCAGATACGAATGGAATTTACAACACCTGGTGCAGATTCTCCGTAGCCAGTGGCAGCATCATCTTCAAAAAAATGAATAATGTTATTGGTGGAGTTAAAAACTGCAAGTGAGCTGGAGTCTATAAACGTTAGTTCTTGTACGCCATTCAGATAGGCAGTGAAAACGTTTGTACTGCTATCACGGGTAATAACAACATCAGCGTTTGTATTGACTGTTAAAGATGTTGATCCGTTAGTGACTGGGTAGAAATTTAAATTATTATCGTACGTATAAAAGCCAGAATCCGGAATGAGATCGTTAAAATCAACAATTTTTTGCCAACCACTGAGAGTAGTAAAATTGAAGTTTAATGCTATCGAATAAGAATCACCTGCGGTAAGTCCGTTAGATAGAGTCAGCCCTTGATTTATATCAAAGGAGTAACTGCTAGGGCCTAATGTGCCGCCATCGGCTATCAACGCTGTACCACCTAGCGAATCGTTAAGAGTGTCCTGAAATTGATAGTTGTGAAGTAGTGTTGCAGCGTTCGCGCTTGCTGCACAAGACAACAGAAAGACAACTGCTATTTTTTTATATGCTGATATTTTCATCATGCTTTACTCTTCATTAAATTTAAAATGCATACATGTAAGTGGAATAGCTAATTGTGTCCTTTTATAACTTAAATCACACTGTATCTACACTATATGCAGGTGTTATGCCAAATATATTTGATCATAAAAATCAATATGTTATTTATGAAAAACAAAAAATAAATCACGAATTGTAAAAAAATCTGACAGTTCCCCCTTAATTTTACGGATTTTTAAAGTTTTTCTTTACATCCGAAGGCAATAAATGAATTGAAATCCACCACAAAAAACTATTTTTAGACCTCAAAAGCCTTACATGCTATGACTTTCTTTAATTATCCACCATATGTGGGTCGCTCATACAAAACTGTAAAAATACCTGACACTTAAATGACAAGAAGGACGCTGTAGTAAGCCCACGTAGCTCCGATTAACGATAGCGTAATCGGAGCTACGTTGACCTTGAAATGTGCTATTACGCAAGCTAATCGCACCCACATTCTGAAAGACAGCTTATTTGGCTAGAAGGGGTCGGTGACTGACTTTCTCGACTAGCTGCAGTCGGCCAAAACCCGTCATACATGTTTCTCAATAGCTGACCTTCAAATAGGCTTGAGCAGACCTTCACCAACTCAATTTATTGTTGAAGGTTACAATGAAAAGCCCAGTTTTATTTGGTCATTTGCTTGGCTAATCAAAATCCTTTTAATATTCAGACATCACGTTCTCAATACGTCGATCTGGCACTAACCATAGCAATGCGACCAGTACATAAAGCACTTGAGCTAACCATGGCGACCAAAACGTGCTTAGTGTCGCTATTAAGTAAATCAATGGTGAGGATTTACCCTTCCAGTCGCTACCGACAGCTCTTTTTAATAGCGAATTTGTCCCTTGTGAATCGATGATGAGGTATTGTAATAATATGTAAGCGATTGCTGCCATCAATAGAACCACGCCGTAAGCCATCGTAGGTATAGCCGCGAAGTGATTTTCCCCCATCCAGGCAGTCGTGAACGGAAATAACGATAACCAGAACAATAAATGCAGGTTTGCCCACAATATCGAACCAGTGACTTTTTGGCATGTTTGCAATAAATGATGATGGTTATTCCAGTAAATGCCTACATAGACGAAGCTCAACACATAGCTTAAAAGCACAGGAATCAAAGGAATCAATGCATTGATGTCCGCAGTATGGGGTACTTTCAATTCCAATACCATGATGGTGATAATGATGGCCAGTACCCCATCACTGAATGCCTCCAGCCGACCTTTTCCCATGCCTTACCTCGTTAACGTACTGTAGTGATGGATAGCTATTTTTACAGCCTATGTGTAGTTTCTTGATTACATAAACTCCATTTCTTGCACTTAGCCGGCATTATCATCTCGGATTACTTGATTTTATAAGTTCACTTTTTCTCACATTAATTGCACCTGGCTTTTAGGCTCCTCACATTAAGTGATTTTATCTTTTGGAATTTCTCACTTTAATTGATTCTATCCAATTTATAAAAATGAGGTTTTACTATCCGCTAAAGTAGCAATCTAAAATTTTTGGAGAAGTCCGCCGATAATTTTATCGGAAGCGGCCATTCAGGTTTGACTTAACAGACATTCAGTAAAATATACTTAGAGCCTGCTCAGTAAATATAACCAATTGATTTGTAATGATTAACTGTTCTATTTTGGTATAATAGTGCATGAGAAACGAGCAATTACCCTCAAAAAGCGTGCACCTATGATTCGAACCTCAAGCTCACAACAACTGACGATTGCCGAATTCGACTGGCCCTTTGAAACCGTACTGGACGCCCACAATCGTTGGGTCAAATTAAGCCAATGCATTCCATGGGATGCATTGGCCGAAAGCTACTATCAAGGCTTTACGGCAGATCGAGGTCGTCCGATGAAAGAGGCCCGCCTAGTGATTGGCGCGGTGATTATCAAACATAAGTTGTGCCTGTCGGATGTCGAGACAGTGCAACAAATCCAGGAAAACCCGTACCTGCAATTCTTTGTCGGGTTGCCAGGGTATCAATCAATTGAACCGTTCGCCTCGTCACTGTTCGTAGAAATCCGCAAGCGCATGGACGAAGCGGTCTTCGAAGGTTTCCATCGCGCCATTATTGACGCGCATGAAGGTCAAAAGCAGGTACCCGCTAAGCCAGACACACCGATCAACATTGCAGAGTGCAACGCGTCCGGCGTTGAACCCGTCGAGGCACCAGGCATCCTTCCTTCAGACGAAACCGGAACAGCAGCGATTTCTAAATCCGCCGCAACGACGCACCTAGGCCAATTGATTTTAGACGCCACCGTGGTTGAGCAAGCCATTCGTTTTCCCACGGACTTGAGCTTGTTGAACGAAGCGCGAGAATTGAGCGAACACATCATCGACATCCTGTGTGCCCACCTGAAGGTTGGCAATACACCCAGAACCTATCGCCGGAAAGCGCGCTCCGCGTATCTGTCCATCGTCAAACAAAAGCGCCCTGGCCGGAAAACCTTACGCCGAGGCATCAAGCAACAGTTGCAGTATCTGCGCCGTAACCTAGGCCATATCGAACAGTACCTGGCGCCGATTCCGCAAGGCCAGCCCCTGCCGTTGCCCGGCTGGCTGCTACATCGTTACTGGGTGATCCAGCGTCTTTACCAACAACAATGGGAAATGTATCAATCCCAGACGCACCGCTGCGACGATCGCATCGTCAGCATTAGTCAACCCTATGTGCGGCCCATGGTGCGAGGCAAGCAAAACAAGCCGGTCGAGTTTGGCGCCAAGCTCAGCGTCAGTTTAACCGGCGAGGGCTTGGCCCATGTCGATCATTTGCGTTGGGATGCCTTTCATGAAGGCTTGGACCTGGCTGCGCAGGTTGACGCTTACCGCGAGCGATACGGCCACTATCCGGAACGGGTAATCGCCGATCCGATCTATGGCACGCGCGCAAACCGCGACTATTTGAAACAACGCGGCATCCACTTTTCTGGCAAGCCGCTGGGTCGCCCAAAACAGATCACCGATGAAAACCGTAAGCAATTGAAGCAGGTCAAGGAGCAACGCAGACAGGATTATTTGCAGCGGATTCCCATCGAAGGCAAATTCGGTCAAGGCAAAAATGGATACCAACTCAACCATATCCGCTCCAAGCGAGCGAATACTTCTTTTGCCTGGATCAACAGCATCTTCCTGGTCATGAACCTGCTGATCCTGGAAAGGATCTTTTTTGCCCTAAGTCACTACTGTCTGGCTGGTTGTATGCGAGCATTAGGGCGAGCATGGGAACAGATGATTTTAAATCTGCGCATCAATTTTCAATCTGCCCGGCCGGATTGTCTATACCGCAATTTGATTTACTGAGCAGACTCTACTTAACTCAGTTCAAGAAAATGAAATGGATTAGATAAGCTTACTGAACGCCATTGGCCCGTCATAAAAATCAGTCTGTAAAAAAAACGAAAACGGACCGTCAGAATCGAAGGTTAACTTAAATTTGAATTGAGCCATTTTACACAAACCAGACAGTGAATATGGAGTGAACTTTGGCTAAGTGCAAGAAAAACCGATTATGAAATCAAGAAACTGCACCTAGCCTATATGCCAACAATTATGCATAAAATCATGCGATAATTTTTGGAACAATTAATATGTCAATATTTAAGAAAGACAAAATACTTTTTTTCATTCCGTTTTAACTGCCTTAAAGAAACTGATGATTTCCTTATTCCGGCCAGGCCATTCTGGATGTGGGCCATTGCCTTCGCAATACCAAGTCTGTACGTCGTTTTGACAGCCACTATAAGCCATACAGCCTTCAACACCTGGAACTGGGGTGGTAAATGGCAAAGGTTGCCCTGTTTTGAGATCTAGAGCTTTCTGTTCAAGTTCTTGTTTGTAATAGTTTTCCCAGCCCAAGAATTTACTGGATTCTGGTACTTTTCTGTCACTGGTCTTGTAGGTTTTGGTCGTGCATCTATTGCATTTTGCCCACCATTCAATAACTTCTTTGCCGTAGTTGGGAAACAGTTTGTCGCGACTGCTGTGCATTAGCATGACGGGTGTTGGTTTTACACAATTTCGGTCTTCTAAATCTGCACCCCGAATACCGGCTGCGCTGGGTGCAATTGCGTTTGGAATGTGTTTAGTGCCGTTGAATATGGCGGTTCCGATTGTCACCGTGCCGCCATCGGAATGTCCGGTCAAAAAAATACGTTTTTTATCGATGCACCATTTTTTCTGAACAAGCTTAGGTATTTCGGCCAATTGGACGACGGATTCCGGCGATAATGGCCTGTGGTCAGCATATGCAATAACAAATCCTGCTGCAGTTGCCTCGCTGGTTAAGTAGACCTGTTCTTCTGTTTCTTCACGATCTCGTCCGGCGGCTGCATAGACCATCAATAATGGGTGAGCGACGGTATCTTTATAGTTTGAAGGCGTTCTGACTGAAAAACGGATGCCGTCTTCGGTTTTTTCATCATTACTGGATCCGCCTATTCCCGGTTTTGATCCAGGTTGACAACCCGTCGCTGACATCTCACTGCTATAAGCTGTTTTACTTATATTGAGACCTCCCTTGTTTGATTCGGCGATACTAGAATCCTGCATATAATAGGTTTTGCTGGCACCCGTAAATCCAACCATAAACAGGCCGAATGCTATGGCAAATGTCACGAGCAGCTCGGGTTGTTTCTCGCGAAAACGCAACCATTCCGGCTTGAAAAGGCCGATAAGAAAGATTGCAAAAGAGCCAATAATTAATAATCTGAAGAAATATAATATTAAAGTACTCATAACTTAACCTTAATTATTTTTAAATGGTTTTTTCAAGACTGATAAACGGCTGTCGATTTTATGGCAGGCTGCGTTCGTTTACCGTGTACTGTTTTCTTGCCGATGCCTACCCCCATCGTAAATCGGTTCATGCAATTCACAACCGCACACAAACGTACCGTGTCGAGCAAGGCACGTTCATCCCAGCCCACTTCATAGATGAGGTTGACATCAGCTTGTGTAATTTGGTCAGGTGTCAAGGTAAGCTTTTTTACAAAGCGCAAGATAGGCTTTAGCTTTTCATCAACTTTTGCGCTATCACTGTCCAATATTAATTGACCGTAGACGGACTCATCAATACCCAATTCCTTAAACAGCGACTTGTGTGCTTTAAAGCAGGATTCTGATTGGTTGAGATCGGAGGTATAAGCGATAATCAGTTCACGCATCCCTTTGCCCAAAGGTGAAAAACTACCTTTAATGTCTTCCAATAATTTAAATAACAGGATGCCAAGGCGCGGGTATTTTGCTAGTAATCCGGCGATATTTTCCAAATCAGGGCTTGAAGGCAGGTAAGACATTTTAATCTCTGGGCAAATGAAGAGGGGATAGACCAAACTGTCGGAAAACTCTAAAACTCGAAAGTTTCGACTTCCGCGATTAAAAACAAGGGATCGCCACCGCTGGAAATTTCAACAGCATGGGCGGCCGTTTCCTGTCCGCCAGGTGAACTCAGGCAGTCTTCCAAATCCCTCATAGACGGAAAATAAACTTCCGCAATACGATGATACGGTGCTTGGTCTTTTCCTGGCGCTGAAATAACCAAGTTGGCATCAAAGCGGATTTTGCCCGCCAACTTATCTACTGCCATTGGCACATGTTCATATTCGTAACGGTGTTCAAAGACGGCGACATCGGTGGGTGTTGGGTACATAACAATCAATTTTGCTGCTTTCATGACATTTCCTTTTCATAGGGTTTGATTATGGTGAGGCGATCATATTCTTTAATTATAAGGCTTGTAAAATACTAATTGCCTATGAAAGAATAGGCATTGGCTATATAATTTCGAGGAAGACTCTATGGAAATGCACCAAATTCGTTATTTTTTGGCGGTTTGCGATCACGGTAATTTTACCCGTGCCGCACAATTCAGCTATATTTCCCAGCCGTCTTTGACACAAGCCATCAAAAAACTGGAAGATGAGTTGGGCGGTGAATTGTTTACTCGCGACCGTTCTGGATGTTTGTTGACTTCGCTTGGTCGCTTGATTGAGCCTAATTTACGTAAGATATACAAGGAAACAGTCACAACTAAGGCTGATGCTATTCGTTTTACTCAACAGAACAATATCCCGTTGCGGATAGGCCTTATGGCAACAATAGGTGCACAACGCTTAAGCCCGATCTTTGCCCATTACCAGCATGAGTTTCCCCATATTGAATTTGAATTGATTATCGACTGTGAAACGGTATTATTGCAGCAAATGGAATCGGAATTGCTGGATTTGGTGATTAGCGCTCCTGTGCAATTGCTGGGTTCGCCCTACCAATCGACCTTGCTGTATACCGAAAAGTACGTGGTTGCGTTTAACAACAAACACCGGTTCAACCACTTGGGCAAAATCGACCTGAAGGAAATCCAGTCCGAGCCTTATTTGGATCGCTTGAACTGCGAACTTAGGGATACCCTGCGGGCAATCTGCCAAGACCAGGAAGTCAACCTCTACGCCGCGTACCGCAGCAACAGCGAGGATTGGATCGTCAACTTGGTGCGCGCTGGCATGGGCGTTGCGTTGATGCCGGAGTACAGCCTGCCTGCAAACGCCGATGACGTGCGTTGCCGTTATTTGAGCAATCCCGAAATCAGCCGCCAGATATATGCGATTTATTATCCGCAGAACCAGAAAAACACTGAAATTCAAAACTTGCTTGCAATTTTAATCCATAGGTAAACTCTATGTTTTCATAGGCAGTTAGTATTTTACAAGCTCGCCTGATTAATTATAAGATATATTCAAACACATGCGCTCATTAGTTCACCTTCCTAAAGCCAAAAAAAAGATGTGCCATTCTGATAGCTATATGACAAACCTATCATAAGCACCATAAAAACCAACTATTTTGATCTGAATGAAACGGCTTTTCTCAACTTCTTAGTCTAAATAGGATAATTTACGGCGAGGCAGGCCTGTATCTGAGGTGGCTCTTAATGAATGATGTGAAAAAACTCTTGTTAGCGCTTGAGCTCCTTTTTTATTGGTTCAATTCATAACATTTATATTAGTTGGAACCAAAGGTATTTGGTCTGGCTATTGATTTTTAATCAAGCAAGCGAAGCCTAAACCGAACAGGAGAAGTATTTCAGGTTTTTTCAACCGTATCAAATCACCTACGTGAGCTTATAGATAGTGGTAGCTAACGGCCTTAACTCGATACAGTCATATGAAAGGAGGGACAGAAGCAACTCGCCCAACATTATTTTTCGTGTATAAATACAGATACCGATTCGTACTGATTTTGGGGTTTATTATTACCGTTTTTCCTTCACTAATATTCCGTTTCTATAGCGTTTTCGGTTTAAAGAAATAGCTTTAGCGGCCTGCGATTATAAGTCTCAAGACCTGCAACACCGCTAAAGACCCACATTAAATGAGAACAACTTATTTCACGACCCTGACTTCTTTGCAAGTTAAAACCACACCGTTTAACCGCACGCCGAAATTTCTAGTTCAAATGCGGGAATGCGACTGTCCGCAATTAGCAGTCGCTGAATCTTTCTTTCTTGAATCTATAAGAATTGTGACCGTCTGTTATGACACCGATGCTGACGGTTTAGCGGCTTAGCAAATGGAAAATTTTACTTGGTCTACAAAAGAGCAATGTGTCTGACGGACCATGTTACTGAATGGCCGCTTTAAGGAAAACGAGGGTATCAGCTTGGTCGTCAGCTCAGGGTCGACTACTGCCCGACAATTTAAATGCAGTATGTTGAGTCCGCCAAGGTGATTAATAGTAGGTCATTATTTTTTATTGAAAACTACGGTAACTAACATGCAGCTTGCCATTTTAAATATAAAATGCCGCATTACCTCCTAACTAATTTTTAATGGTATTAAATTTTCAATCTTAAATTAATGTAGACGCCAATACTGGTAGGTCACATCAACTTCTTCCCGAATTTGATTCCGTATTTTCCAGTTTAACCAAACATGTTCTATGCCTGGATTAAAACCGGGCGGCCCCACTAGGTAATAGAGTCGACCGCTATTTGTTGTAATACACATTTTTTTGCGGTCAAACAATTGAATTGCTGATGTGACACGCCCAGAGTTCCTGCTGGCAATATAGCCGACAATATGTTGAGTTTTATCACTTCTATTACCGCCCGTGACTTCTCGAATTGACCAATCGCGTATGGATACCTCGGGTTCATCATGTATCGATACAAGTCTATAAATTGGCATTGCTACCCTCACTTTATGCTGTTTAACAGCTTCACGCGTATTAAAATTATTTAATAAATTACTAACAGCTACTGCCTATAGTCCTTTTATATTATTGGGTAAGCGAATAAGTGCCACCGGTGTATTAAGCCCCTCATCGCTAGCTTTCAAAATAAAATCATATAGTACATAGCTCACCATACTGCGGGGGCAATTTAAGTTTCGCCGAAACGCATTGACTACCCAATTCTGGGCTCTTGCTTTGTCTGCCCATCGCTCACAAGCACCAATCATATATTTTGCTGCCTGTCGCTCTGTAGCAGATTGTTTAACTAAAAAATCAGCGGCATATTGAGCACCAGAATGAATAATGCGAAAGCATTGCCCCACCGAGAAATCTTCCAACAGATTTCTGATCAAAGCGTCTATGCCGTGTTCATTTTCATTAGGAAATCTTCGTTCACTGGCACAGAACACATAGAATTCTTTACATTCTGCAAATGCTAGATCAAATACCAGCGCTAACAATTGCTCATACCATCTGACAGGCCAATTGCCGTGAGTGATTCGGGCTTCAATATCATTTATCAGCTCAGACGAAACGGTTTTGGGTAGGTGCCATTGTGCCGCTGAACTTATCGCTAGTTGATTAGCTAGGAAAGAAAAGTTTTTTGAATTTGATTGTTCATAAATCTGGAGTAACCCCGCATCGATGAGATTGGTCAATATTTCTTCCGTAAAATCACCCGATGGGGCAAGCCGGGCTGACGATTTTTTTGAAGGGCTTAACGACAGGCCGTTTGGGGTTTCCGCGCTGCCATAGCACCTTAACAATGATAGTAGGGAGACTGTTTGTTTCAGCGTTAAATCAGCGACCTTAAATGGTCCATGGGGTATTTGGTAGTTTTTTCTACCCATCTTGGGGAGCTTTACTGATAAGCGGAGAACATTATTCTTATTAATTTCTTTGCAGTAAGAACACACACAGCTTCCCTTTGCTCGATGTTTGCAATGCAAGCATCGTAGGCCGAATTTGTATTCATTCCGAATGGCATTTCTGGAAATTCTCGGTAAAACCATCATCGCGCCACAATTTGGGCAACGCTCCGAACTCAGATCAGGCGGAAAAAGGGTATATAACTGAACAGGTAAGCAATCCACATTAAATCGCCGAATCAAGTCAGATACCGGATTTTTTGCGTAATACTCGTTGATCAAATTAATGACGTGCTCTGGCGTTAAATGAGCTAGTTTCGGGTGAATGATTGAATCTGACATGAAGCAATACAGTCGGAGGAAAAAGACAAATAATAACTGATTTTTCTAATTTGTCACTCATAGAGCGTGGCCTCATAGCATCCTAGTCAGTAGCATAAAATTATGCATGACAAAATCTCATCGATGCCTGACCCACGAATACTCTTCGGGGAGCGCCTTATTCATTTACGTAAATTACGTGGCTGGTCTCAGGAACGCTTATCCCTGGAAAGCGGAGTCGCGCGAAGTTATTTGGGAGGCGTAGAGCGAGGGCAACGCAATATTGCCTTGATTAATATATGCCGATTGGCGGAAGCCTTATCGGTTTCTCCTGCCGAATTGTTTCAATTTGAGGCTAAATAAACTCTTTTGTTCCACCCACTGTCGAAACGATTAAAAGAAGCGCGGGTAAGAATAGGAATACCACAAAAAATCGTTTGGAATTCTGGCGGTTATGCAGCTGGACTCAATTAAATAACACAATAAGAGAATTGCTTATGAAGTTCCGCTGATTAAGCTAACAAAGCCCTTATTTGACCAGTGGTTACGAGCATTAAAATAGATTTATCACCACCGAATAAATCACAGCAATTTCTAACACAATCGGAAGCACGTAAAAGTATGGATTATGCTTTATCGCTAAAAACAATGCTTTAACGTTGCCACCACCAGATGAAAATTGCTTCTCTGTCTCAAAAACAGGGGAGTGACTTGTATTAAAATCATCCAAAACAGATCATGGCATTTGAAAATATGTTATACATCCATTCCAAGCTTACGTTTAATCGGCAATGCTAATGCAGCTAATATATTTTTTGCCTGCTCTGTAGCGTTACGTTTTTTGAGCTCTTCAAGTTCAGCTCGTGTACTCTGAAGTTCTTGTAATATCTCGTCCTTTTTATGTTGTTTTGTTCCGGCAGAAAGAGTTTTGCAATGAGTCTCCAGTTTTTTTTCCTTGGCATTTTCAAGTAATTGATTGATTTCCTCCAAATAGCCTTTCAAATCAACTGAGTACTTAGACGTGCTGATCAGTGTAGTCGTCGCAACATTTATGCTGCGCGCAACTTCTGATGCACTAATGTGGTAAAAAGTTTTCTTTTTATAATCCTTTGCTTGATTGTGTACAGCAATATACTTAAGTCTTTCATCTCTTAATTTGTTGATGCTCTCGTATGCTATTAGCGATATATTTTTAGATGAAACCCAATTCGGCAAGGGAGTATTATTTGTTGCTGCTTTTGCGCGCTGCTTAAGATCATTTAAGCCCAAGATACCCTCCCTCTTTCAATGCATCCTTCACTTCATCTAGGATGTCCTTGTCGGCTCCCAGTTTTTTCAGCTGTTTGAGGGCATTTTTTACTGTTGTATTCGAAGCTATACGGAATGGGTTGGGAACCCCTGGATTTTTCAGAACCTCCATATCATTATAGATACCCAGCATAATACCTTCGATATTGCTTTCTTGCGTCAGGTTGTTTGTACATCCAAGACATAGTGCCGGAGATGCGTTATGTCGTTGGGGAATACCTTGATCTGCACATTTTGCATACTCTTGATTACGCTTACGTAAAATACAAAATCCCCACGGGTTCGCCTTAATGTCCTCAATCTCTAGTAACCCATATTGCTCAATAGTCGTTTTGAGATTATCAAGTGACACAGTTTGGGTCTGCAAAAAGAGTCGGCGTAAAAACCTATCCATCGCACCTGCATAGCCCTCACCTTTTTTGCTAACATAGTTGATAAGAATGGAAGAAATTACTTGTCGCTTAACTCGATCATGCTGTCGACGATTATCCTTATTTCGAATATATGCTAGCCACATGTTTAGACTTATATGTTTGAAGTGGGAGCGAATCATCCAGCCAGCATCACCATCAAATCGCCTATAGACAGCTTCAGCCCACATATGCCGGAAGGCATGCGGTGTCGGATAAAGACAATTTGCAATTATTTCATTGCTCACAGCAAGTGTAAACGCTGCATTTATTTCAATTTCGGAGTTAACTTTATTAATTGCATCTTTAGTTTCAATTGAAAGATACTTATCCAGTAAATCGCGCTGCTCGGATGCTATTTCTCCCTGGCGATATTTCCACACGTATTTTCGCCTTGCACCCGAATTCAGAAAAAATGACACCCTATCGAGTTCAGCCTTTGCACGGCGATGCGCCTCACGTAACATTGGATCTCGTGCTAATCGCTCCCAGTGCTCGTTATGAGAGCGTATTTTTAGATCATTAAACCTATATACATCACTATCATTTTGTGACTCTTGATTTTTTAGCTCTTCCAGCTCATCCATTAAAGCCAACTGCTTAAATGGCTCATAGTTATGAACAAAATGAACCCACAGCTCCCCAATAGTGTCCTTAATAAATTCAGCTGATTTTTGTGGTTGCTTTGCAGCAGCAGTATATGAGTACAAGCATGGAGCAGCATCACCGGCATTTACCAAGTATGCAAGCTTAAGCGCACTGCTATACGAAGCATAAGTTATTTCGCGATGAACATTGGTATTGCCATTTGTTTTCGGCACTTTCCATTGCACTTCATAACGCACGGGGCATGCGTATTGGTCGAGTAAATCCAAGTTAGGACGAATTTTAATATTACTTAAACTAAAACCAAACTCACTTTCACGCCAGCCTGTAAGGGCAACGAAAAGGACAATGCCTGCATCTTCAACATATCGTATTAAATTGTAGACATTTGTACTTATTGTTCCCTTTTCTACTATTCCGGCTGACTCAAAAAATGATGGTGTTAATGGTGTAACATCTACTTCGCTAAAAAGTCGATTGTATGATTCATCAATACATTTGTTGATGTGATGTAGATCAAAATTTCCTCCTATCACATTAACTAAACAAGCGAACTCCAAGCGCCTTAATTCGCTATGTTTAGATGATGAATTAACATGTAATGTCCACCAAATCTCAATTAGAGTTTTAAGCCACTCTCGCTGGTTGATATTAATCGACTCGTTACTAATCTGGTTCCACAACAAACCAGTTTCCTTATCGCTGAGTAATTCATCTAACGCGCGCAGTGGTCGTAAATTTTTTTCAAAGCTTATTAAGGTAAGTTTTTGTAGCTCAACTAACCAAACAGCTTTAAGTTTTCCACGATAATTTGGTTTTAATTCACTAATCTGTTTGCCCGCTAAAAAATGCACGATAATGGGCGTTAAAAAAGATTTCAAATTTTTTCTATTAACATTACGGCAGGCTTGGCTAGCGATATCAGCTGCTTGGCTCAGTGTAGCTTTCAGCGCGATGGCCACCCCAATATATCGATGAAAATAAGCATCGCAATGCTCAACGTAGTAACGCCCATAATCAAGCGTCAGATGATTAAAGCTACCGCCCTCCTTCCAATCGCGATACGTTAAATCACCGGCACTAAGCGTCTCAATGGCGTTTTTAAGTGACTTTGAACCTATGGAATCTATAATGTTTGAACTAAATCCAATGAGAGGTAAACGGTATTTTTTAAGTGTTTTCAGCCAAGTCCCACTATCAATCCCCTGTGCATATGTAGTGAAATTTTGCGGTGTGAGCCTTTTTGTCAAACGCCCCTTATCAATATTATGCATCAGTAAATAACTTATATAATCTTCTAGATCCTTATTACCAAGATGTTGAATGTTACGTTCAGCTAGATAATTAAGTGTTTTAGCGATTGAATCAAACTTGGCTCTATAAATTGTTGTACTCTTCAAACCATGAGTACTTGATAAAAACAGTATTTTCGCTAACCATACTGGGTTTATGTGCGTCTTTTCGTTTATGAATGGAAAATTATCTTTTATGTTTTCAAGTGAAGAAAAGTCAATTGATGTCCCCTCAAACTTCCATTTTAGATCATCTAATTTGTTTTCAATTGATCTTCCCAAACTACTGAGAATAGATTCCAAATCCTCACGATTTACCTGCTCTGGCAATACTACCGATGTTTGCTGAACTCGAAATGACTTCATGAGCCGACACCTCCCCGTAATTCATTTGAAAAAAGCTCAGGAAGTATTGTCTTTGCATCAACATAGTCACTGCGGCCTTGCGTAATGACTGAAGCAGACAAGCGCCCCTGCAACATATACTCCATCCATTCAACCGTTGGGAGAACTGTACGTTCAAAAAATGGCAGTGCGTGGTTTATCAGCGCGTGGTATTGACGCTCAACTTCAGCGATATAATGCAACATAACAACAACTGTTTCTCGCGTATCCAATACAACAATATCATCAGAATTTGTCCCTACTACATCTGTATTATCAACACGCCCAAGCCGGTTAATTTGAATCTCACTTAAATCCGCACCATTATCAACTGAATCTATAACACGGGTTCGCAATATCTGGTCATAAGTATCCTCACGTGCAGCATCAAAGTTCGGGCGGTACACGTAACTTTCTATGTCTTGCAAAACCATTCGTGTAATTCTGCCGTTGCGATTGACCCAATCTTGGTTAGCATCAGTCAGATAACTATTTTTTTCAGTTTCGGATGTATGTGAGTTTTGATTAATCAGGTCGCCGTCTCGATATCGATCAGTTCGAGCATGAACTGCGCTGTTTTTAATAGCCTGAAATCCAAACAGCAATATCGGCATTGCTCGTTCGACCTCGATACGATAATTTTTTACGCTTCGACTTGCCCCAACTTTAAGTTGTGCATGATCCCATGACGAAAAATTGGACCCTTTTCCTTGAGCTATTGCGTTAAATACTGTCAAAAATAATAGACTGCTTTGACGATGTATTAAATTTTGACTTATCAGATTCTGTATTAAGGGCGACGTGAACAATCTATCAAGCCGCCCAGGCATGCTGGCTGGAGAAAAACCTAAGGTATTATTTTTATAAATTTTCGTGTCAAAAAGATTCGAATCTTCATACGGTAATTGATCCATGTAAGCAATCAGGGCTTGTCCCTCTATGTGTCTAGCCTCTAACATTGGCGGCTCGTGTACAGCATCACTACGCCCTTTATAATATTGACACTGTAAATTAATGGGTCTGCCATGATTGTTTTTGATTATCACAAAATCATTTCGCTTAAGCTTACCAATGTCGGAGGGTTGTACCATTAACCAGGCACATAACCATGCGCCCAGCAGTTGCTCTACTCTGCTTCGTAGATCCCATGTTTTACCTTCAAAAATGCACGGAGACGTAAAAAGCTCTGCACGATCATGAGGGCGCCGATATGAAAATATTGATCCATTTTTTGTTGACTTATGCCACTGAACAAGGATCTCATCACGATGAACCAGATCCACACAATCTAATATAATTAGTTCTGTTAATGGGTCGGCAGGTTGGCCATTCACAGTCAGATTTCCGAGACAAACCAACAGGTCACGACAATAAGACTGATTAAAGCTTCTATTCTGTGAGACGGTTATTTTGTTTAGAACCGGTAACTCATGTGGATCATTAAGAAGCGCTCTGGCCTCTTTCTTGCGTTCGAGAATGAATAGTAGCGTTGTGGCTACTACAATACTAAAACTATCCATTAATCTCTTTGGGCTTTCAAGCTTCAGGTAATCATCATTGCCTACAATTTCGCGCAGCCAAGGCATTGATGCAAAAAAACTGCTCAAGGTGGAAATATCACGCTCATCTGAAACAGACACTTTTGTATTGTTCTGTAAATGCTCAACATAATGAATCATTTCATGATCAATGTGCTCACAGTGAAGTCCATTTTTCAATAAAACAAGTAACACTAGCAAGCCTGAAGACTGTGGTTTTACCTCCTTTTCATTAACTCGCCATGCTTGAAATTCATTAAGTATTTCATATTTATTATGTTGCGTAATTGTCTGAATATTCAGCCATAAAAATAAATTACAGACATTTTTCTTATAGGAATATTGTGATCTATTATCTAACTTTTTAAACCATTCTGACTGTAACGCAGCCACAAATACTGTATATAAATGTTTAGCATATTGACTCTCATGATTTAGTTCCAGCATTGTGCCGTTAAGCTCTAAACGCACCGGCAAAGTAATTAAATATGTTGGCTGTTGGGGAAGTACTCGATCAAAGTCACTTGCAGTGTCGCCGAACGCGAAATCTAATTCGTGCTTAGCATCATTCATTTTGACTTTTTTCAATTAAGATCATCTGTTGTCGTATTCTGATATATCGCTTTGTGCTAGATACATTACTATGACCAAGTCGCTCGGAGACAACTGTAAGTGCAGCACTCTCCGAACGAGTTTCTCTCCCTTCGGGACTGATTAACTCGGAATGATAAAGTTCAGTAGCAAAAGTGTGTCGCAGATCGTGATAGGCAAGAGATGAATTAATGTGCGAATAAAATTCCTTCACTTCACGAAATACATTAGAAGCATGACTAGGGCATATCGATAAACCTGCTCCACCGTTGTCTGTTCGTACAAACAATGTGTCACTGAAGCGTCCAGACTTTTGCATTATCTCTAATCTTTCATTGTCATAATAGTGCTTCATTGACGATAGCAGTTCTCTATCGATATAGATATTTCGTGTTTTACCCCCTTTTGTATACTTCCCATTCAGCACAAATTCAAAACTTTGTTTCGATGGAAATTGACTCAACTCATCAAATAGGCATAACAATCCTTTGTGCGTTTGCGATTTTGCTTTGTGCTCGCCCAATACCATTCCTGTATTCTCTTCAGTTCGCAATCCAACTTCAAACCCCATTCTTAAAATAAGGCGGTCTCTATTATTACTACATGCAAGCAATAAGCTTGAACGTTCAGAATGACTTACATAGTTGATTTTTTTTTGACGAAAATCATTTTCTGCCATGAACTTTCGTGTTGTTCGATTTACATTTGAAGCTAGAGCATCTTTGATTTCTAGTTCAAATAAGAAAGAAAAGTAGGCTGAAATGGCAGCCTGATGTGCTGCCAAAGAACTACTAGAGCTTAATCTATTAGATAAAACCGAATTTAAGTAATTATTAATAAATTTACTATTTACATGCTCTGAATTATGAACCGACGGAGTCCCTTCGGCTTTATGTAATTCATTGATATATTTAAGAAATTGAAAAAAATGCCCGATGTAATTTTCAACTGTATTCTCAGAGATAGGTTTTAACTCAAAAGTTTTATCAATCGATTTGGGTTTTCGAGTGTTACCCCCTGATCCCTTTGAAAAGAAAGTGCCTCGAGTACGCCAGCCATAAACAGAACTCAAATTGGCTAGATGAATAGTCCAAAGCAAAGGCAAGACTATTACTGCACCCTCATCATCAAGCAGTACATGAAGCTTGTCGATATGAGTCTCTTCAAAATCGATGTTGCGAAGGATGATTCGATTCATATAACGCTATGCTCATGATTGTTACCAGAGCATAGCCTACTATAAATAACGAATAAAAAAACGAACCGACCCTAGAATACTAACAAAAATACTCAGCTATCTAGGTCTTTATAATACCTGTGTTAGCGGGTATTTCCGGCTCAAAGAGCACTACATGAAACATCGATCGAGCTAGTTGTCTGGATTAACAGGGGTCAACTTCCAAATATCATTGCTGTATTCAGTAATCGTTCTATCGGTTGAAAACTTGCCACTGTTGGCGCAATTCAGAATACTCATTCTGGTCCACAACTCTTTATCTTTATATGCCGCTTCTACACGTCTTTGAGCATCAACAAAACCACGAAAATCAGCAATAGTCATCCAAGGATCATGGGGACTTTTTATTGACTCCACAATACAATCAAAAATACCTGGCTCGAACTGATTGAAATGTCCACACTCCAGTAACTTAAGAACTCTCTGCAAA
>Ga0208751_100020_pt1 | contig 56993 bp, 60 predicted proteins | sample LakWasMet22_HOW5_2_FD_183868 | JGI IMG/M metagenome (GOLD analysis project Ga0208751, IMG submission 183868) | Freshwater sediment methanotrophic microbial communities from Lake Washington under simulated oxygen tension - Sediment Metagenome... | ecosystem: Environmental > Aquatic > Freshwater >... | reverse complement strand
CCAGCACTGCAACATCTTTTCAGGGCACGGTAACGCTAGGTGACTCAAGCACTACGGCGGCGGGTAATATTGGCGTAGCTGCAGGTATTTATGCGGAAGAAGAAGTCGTAGGACTAACAATTAACAACTCAGGCACAATCAGTGGCGTGGGCACTTATGCAAGCGGTATCTACACTCGCGCAGTTGAAACTGAGATTATTAATAGCGGCACAATTTCTGGCACAAAGATTGGCGTGGCTCAAGTATCGGATGGCAGTGAAGTTAGGTCGATGAAGCTAGAGAACACCGGAACCATTACAGGTGACATCATGTCTGTGAATGGCTCCGCGCTACGTTGGTGGTCTTTATCTAACGGCGAAGGCACTGGTGGTGCCACTCTGGACTCTAGATTAAATATTAATAGCCAAGTTGGTCAGGCAGATAGTGAAATTACAAATAGCGGTACTATCACTGGTAATCTTTATTACAGCAACGGCACACATTCACTCCTGAATGAAGACGGTGGAACAATCACCGGTAACATTGATCTTGATCAGCGCAACACTTATGGTAATGCAGGCGCCGGCAATGGTAATGGCAATATAGTCGGTACTAAAAACTTTACATTTGAAAATGCTGGTGAGTTTGCTGGCAATATTACTATTCGCACGGCAACCGGCAGCTCTATCAATCTTGTTCCAACAATCACAGGTAGTGGAGCTGGCTCTAGCTTGAACTCACCATCATCTGAAATCTCAGGCTTGGGTGGGGCACTGAAAATTTTTGATGGTACGTCAGCAACTGATGGAACAAACTCTACAGCAAGCCTTGTGACGATAGCACCTAAAACTTTGGTAACAGTGCATACGGGTGAATACTTTAAAGTAGCTGATAATTTGTATGGCACAGCCCTACCTCAAGTTGATGCAGTGAATACACCGCTCGTTAATTGGGTTGTAGCTAAAAATGCAGGTGATAATCTAGTGATTGGTGTTAATTCTGTGAATAGCGCATCTACAGTTGCAGGCATCAGTGCAAAAAGTGCAAAAGCAATTGATGCTTTGATGACGGGCAACACTTCAATTGGCGCTACTGTACAAGGCTTAACTTCTGCTGCTGCTATCGAAAAAGCTGGCCAGCAACTGCGCCCGGAAGCAAATAATGCATCAATGCAAGCTACTTTAGCTAACGTTAATCATCTCACTTCAGTGATTGGGCTCCATCAAGACGCAGTGCGTGTTGCGGGCAATGGCAAGAGCGGGGTTTCTACAGGTGAATCTGCGCCGACTTCTGGCTTTTGGATGCAAGGCGTGGGCTTTGTCGGTGATCAAGGCAGCCGTGGCGGTATCAATGGCTACGATGTAAATAGCGCTGGTATAGTATTTGGCGGCGATACGCTAATAGAAAATAGTGATCTACGCGTAGGTGCTGCGCTAGGATACACTGCTACCAATGTTAATGAGAAAGAAGCAAGAACAGGAAATAGAACAGATATCGACAGCTATCAAGCCACCTTATATGGCTCTTGGAATGCAGGGGCATGGTATCTGGATGCTGTTTTAGGATATGGTCAACATAAGTATGATACCAAGCGCGCCGTGGCACTAAATAATGCGACGCTGACAGGTAGTCATGACGCTAACCAGTATCTGGCTAAAATTGGTGCCGGCTATCCGATGCAAGTTGGTAAAGTAACATTTACACCGATGACATCACTCACTTATGTGAATCTTGATCAAGATGGATACTCTGAAAAAGACTCATCTAACAGCGGTGCTGGATTGACTGTAAAAGGTACAAATGTAGACTCATTCCGCTCTGGCTTAGGCGCTAAAATATCTGCCCCTTTATCTGAAGGCGATCTCAAATCCTCAATTGAAGCACGTGCAATTTGGAACCATGAGTTTGCTGATACCAAGCAAGATGTCGCTGCGCGCTTTGCGGGCGGGACAAGCTTTACGACCAACGGTGTGAGCCAGACTCGTGACACTGCAAACCTAGGGTTAGGTTTGAGTATGAGTGGCAATGGTCAAACGTTATCAGCAAATTATGATGCCGAGGTAAGAAGTAGTTATGTAGGGCATACAGCTTCAGTTAAATTCAGATATGATTTCTAATCACTAGAAATACTGCGAAGAAGTAAAACACAGCCGAGCATGCTCGGCTGTGTTTTTTTGTAGATACAAACTTGTACTGGAACTTAGAATGTATAAGCAATATAAACAAAGCATACTCAACAAAATGCAATTGTGGGCAATATTGGTTACTGTCACGCTGAGTAGTTGCTCAATAGTGACACCTAATCAGCGCCCAGAACAACTCGCAGTTAACTCTGGCATGAAAAAAACTATATTCCTAGCCAATGGGTTTGCACTAACAGCTTACTCCCGTACAACAGACAAGACTCAACCAATAAGTATATATATTGAAGGTGATGGCATGGCATGGCTTTCACGTTATCAACTTTCACGGGACCCTACCCCAAAAACAGCTACCGGCCTTCAGTTGGCTTTACTTGATTCTGCAGAAAATGTTGTTTATCTCGCCCGGCCTTGCCAGTTCAATGACTTTGATCAAATGCCTTGCGACAGTTCATATTGGTCTGATCAACGCTTTTCAGAAAAAGTGATTGATGCGATGAATCAAGAGCTGGATCCATTTGTAAACAAAGAGCAAAGGCAAAGAGTTAACTTAATAGGCTACTCAGGAGGCGCCGCAGTAGCTGTTTTATTAGCGGCACGTCGCCATGACATTCAAAGCTTAAGAACAATTGCTGGTAACTTAGACCATGCCTACTTGAATCAACATCACCGAGTAAATGCAATGCCAGAGTCGCTTAATGCTATTGACGTTGCGTATAAGATTAGAGACATACCGCAGCTGCATTTTACGGGCACTCAGGATAAAGTTGTGCCTTCGGACATAGCTTTACGTTTTATTGATAAACAAAGCAACTCTCATTGCTCTACCATCTTTAAGGTTGCAGCCAGTCACCAAGATGGTTGGGCTGAGCAATGGCAGCAATTATTAAAGATGCCAGTACCATGTGCAGACTAGACTTAGACTTATTCGCGAGTGATAAGAAACTGTCCTCATCTGGATTTATTGGTAGGAGATGCGAGGCTCGAACTCGCGACAAACGGATTAAGAGTTACTATAACCAATTGATTTATATAAACTAAAACCCGCCAACACTCGCTAACTATCGCCAAAAATAATCATAATTGTCACGTTACTATTTACAATAGCACATGATATTTAGAATACTCAATTAAAGTTGTAAATGTCCCGCTTGATGAATCAGCTCAGGATATCTGGAGATTGATAGTGGATAATGCTCACCTTGATTGTAAGAGCTAGGAGCCTCTTCGCTTAGTTTACTTAAAAACCCATTAAGGGTGCTTTCATCATATGGTCGGCTGTGCAAACTAATCGCATTTATATCCATATTATCTTTATACATAAAAATAATTTCCAAGACGTTCAAGCTTGATCGTCTTCTTCCATTATGAGGTGTAGCTTTCCAGGCATTTATCGTAGCGTTTTTATCAAAGTCTGCTGCCACAGTAGTTCGCAACTCTAAGTCTAGGCTAGTAGTTACAAATTTTGTGTAGTTAACCTCGTTTTGTTGTCTATAAATTATCAAAAATAGCAAAAAGATTAAATGAATATTATCTATGTTCGTAGTAAGACTAATTGCTTTCAATTGCCTAATAACTTGAACCTGATCCCTCAGAGATAATTTAAACCCTTCTGTAAGCACTGCAAAAGTTTTTGCCACTAGATTTATACCTGGATAAAGAGCTGTATCCAATGGCACTATAAATTTGGAGGTTGAATTTAATCGATACGCATCGACTAAGTAATTGGCGAAACTTTCACGGTCAGGCTCTGGCAATACATACTCTTGATCAAAAAACCTTCTTAAGTAAGTACTCGAGTCAAACTCACTCCCATAAATTGCTTTTATAGAGTGTACTAGCTGGCTTTTGTTAGTGGCTATAACAAAGAAAACCCCATTGACTCCGAACAGGTGCTTTATCCCCTCGAGTAGCTCGATAGAATATGTCGGCCTACATCTATCAAGTTCATCAATTAAAATAAAAAATGGTAATTTTATATTCTGTTGTTCGTTGAGTGCTTTTACCAAACTCCCCAAACTTTTCTTAAAGCTCTCAATCGCATTCTTTGTCTCTCGGTGATCTTTTAGTGAGTTATTAACGTATTCAGATATAAAATTGCCCACTCCATCAGCTAACTTATTTTCGCTAACATCCTTTTCACCAGTAAAAGAATCTTTTATACCCGCTATCGACTCACCTAAAAACTTTCTGGTAATTGCATTTCCTACAATTGCAAGAGTTGGGGCGATAACTTTACGAGCTGATTTGAGTACATCATCTACCAACTCTTTACCCTTTGGGACTTTAGATTTATAAACACCAATTGAATCCTCAAATTCAGCCATAAATGCTAACAATGCATTCTCGGAATAATCATTGATCCATGCATCAAAATATATAACTGGGTGACCCGCTTCTTTTAGGTCTGCCATCCAATGCTTCAAAAAAAATGTCTTACCAAAGCCCCATCCTGCATTTATATTTAACACAAATGAATCTAAATAAATATCATCTGAAGACTCTGCATAAAGATTTGTTAAATATTCTGTTAAAAAAACAGCAGAGCTGACCCTGTTTAATTTATCGTCTTCCCATCCTTTAACCACATCAGTTTTGCTCATTTTTTCTTTCCGATTTACTATTAGGTGAGTTTCTTATTTTTTTAACAAAAAAACAATTCTAAAAAGCTAATTTTTAAACAATGGTTTTTTTAATAGTTCTCATAAAAAAACAAAATGATGAAAACATCTAAAGAGCAAGCAATCAAATCAGCAATTCGACTTACTCCTCAATATGCAGGCTGGATTAATCATCTTCAGGATGATAAACATCAAAGCTTCCCAGATCCTGAAATTGCCAACATCCAAAATAATCTTGGAAAATACGTTCTAATGTATGACGATGAGCGAAAAATTGGAAGAGCTCTGTTTCTTATGTTGTTTGGTGAAGAAGGCTTCAAAGAGTTAAGTGACGATCTTGAGACTGCGACCGAAGCTGAACGACAAGAATGGCTAGATGACATAGCTAATCCAGAGAGTAACGACTTAGCTGAGGCATTTAACGCTATTGAAATTCCAAGCACACCTGAAGAATGGCAATTGGCAAGAGAGGCAGGTGATAAGTTACCAGAAGAAGAGCGTAAGAGGTTGGAGAAGCAAGGTGCATACTTTTGGTGCTTCTCATTTAGCAGCTTTTTCAATACATTATCCTTAATGGTTCATGGAGCAAGACTAACCACTTTAGTGCCAAAAGCTATAACAGGAGATGATGATGCATTCTTAAAAGCTATCCAAATAGATCGCATGCTTTTACTTCATTACCCATATTTCAGGGATCGAAAATTTAAGGCTCAATACGAGCGTGACACTGACTTTCTATCCAAAATCTCTTACCGCGAGTCCAATTCGCCAATTCGCGGAAGAGTTCACTACCCAGCGCTATACATGCTTTTTGGAATATTGGACTCGTTTATGTGGCTGAATGATTTGAAGCATAAAGAGATTTTGGATATTTGCGATCAGGCAGGTTTAGATCGATATCAAAACAGAATAGAAGACGTTGGTTATTTGACTAAAAGGTTATCGGAATATCGTAAATGGCAAAAAACAGGTGGGGTGTCAATGCACTCAAATTAAATTTCACTGCATGGAGCTAGCCTTCTAAATGTAAATAATAGATATCCATTCCAGATCGCCAAATCGGCTTGCTGGTAAATTCCAAAGGAATGGATATGACAAAGCAAGGTACACAACACAACCAAACTGCATCATGGGATCCCGCCCGCACACGCGTCAGCGTGGAGGACGGAGACCAGGATGCAGTAGCGGTGCCTAGTAACACAGCTACTAATAACAGCATTAATCAGGATCAAGTTAAGTTTTTAAGATGGGGTATTGATAGTTTATATCTTTCATATCAAGGTAATCTCCATCCAGAAGTACATGAACAACTGATCCAGTTAAAGAAACAAGCACAATCAGACAATCCCCAAGAGCAAGCCAAAGCACAACTCAAACTAGGTGATCATCTATTTGAGGTAAAAGACAAAGGCACTTCCATGTTTAGTTATGTACTGGAAGATAACGCCTTTCGTATTCAGTTATCACGCCCTAACAAAGCTGTGCCAATGGCCTATGTAAAGCTATCTAGTGAGTACCTAACCCATCTGTCGCCTAAAGATGCAGAACATCGCCTATCCACGATACTGTCACAACTAGGTGCATTGGAATCAACCGCAAACGTGAGTCGTGTAGATATGTTTGTCGATTTTGTTTCACATCAAGATATGGAGTCATGGCATCGTGAAGCATGGATCACACACGCTGAATCTATCAATGCCTATTCTATCGATGGTCATTTTACTGGCTGGTCAGTTGGTTTGGGCGGTGTGGTGGCTGGTCGCCTTTATGACAAGTTATTCGAGATTGATAAAAGTAAGAAGTTTTATTTAATCCCTTTATGGGAACAATCTCACTGGCAACAAGGTGAACCGATCTGGCGTTTAGAGTTTGAATTTAAGCGTCAATTTTTAGTACAAAAGAATCTCTCTAAACTCACTGAGGTATTAGCCAACCTTAACGGCTTATGGTCTTACGCTACAACCGAATGGTTAAAGCTATCTATCCCGAATCCAGACGATCAAACACGCTCACGCTGGCCTATCCATCCGTTATGGGCTGCCCTTTCCTCGCTAGATTGGGAAACCAACGGAGGCACATTACAACCACGTTTTAACACCACACGCGCACCTAATAAAGAAGCTGCCTTAGATCGTGCTTTTAGCGCATTAACCACATGGATGGCTGCTGAAGGTTACACCGATTATGAGTTAGCGATTCACCCCTTCTTTGAAGACTTGGGGCATCACATCAATAACCAATCGATGAATAAAGGCACAACATTTGAAGCACTCATCAAAGAAAAGGTAGGGTTAAAGGCTAAAGCGTTTAATACGATTGATATCAATGCTGAGATCAACGAAGCCTATATCGATGAAGAAGTGCGCGCTATGCGTGAAGCCTATAACAAAGCCTCTAATGGTGAATAACAATGAAAGATAACGATCTGCCCTTGCCTGCTGTACGTTGTCTTTCTAAAGAAGAAGCTGCGTGTTACCTAGGGATAGGTGTCACGCTCCTGAGTGAACTGGAGATTCCAGCGGTGAAGTTTGGTCGCCGTCTGGTGTATGACAAAGTTGACTTGGATCTTTGGTTGGAGGAATATAAGCGCAGCGAGCGAGGGCGGGTTGGAAAGGATTTAATATGCACCAACCCCAAGAAGGAATCTATCGGCGGCAAGACTCACGCTACTGGTGGATTAGTACAACGCTCCCTAACGGCAAGAGATTACGCCAAAGCACTGGGACTGAACAAAGAAGTGAAGCCGAAGCATTTTTAGCTAAATTAAAGCTAGATAGTTATCGGGAAATTCATTTCGGCATCAAGCCTCAGCGCTCATGGCAGGAAGCTGTTGTGCGGTTTTTAGCAATTAAAGCAACTTTACGTGATGTAAAGGGTTATCAAGGGATATGTCGTCGGTTACATGAGTATTTAGGCGACTTTACTTTAAACCAGATTAACGGTGACGTGATCTGGAACATCATACAAGGTGAAATGAAGCGCGGAAATGCAGTTGCAACCATCAACCGCCATTTAGCCGTCACACGTGCAATATTGCGTATGGCAAGGGATGAGTGGCAATGGATCGATTCAATGCCAAAAATCCGCTTGTTGTCGGGTGAGGTAGAACGCGATCGCTGGTTGACTCGTGAGGAAGCTGATCGATTGATTTCGGTCTCCCCTCCTCACTTAACTGCTTTAATTCGCTTTGCTTTAGCGACTGGCTGCCGTGCTAGGGAGATTACCAGTCTTGAATGGCATCGGGTCGATTTAGAACGTAAAACGGCTTGGCTGGACAAAACTAAAAATGGAACACCGCGAGGTGTACCGCTTAACTTGGATGCGATTGAAGTATTGTTGTCAGTACAGGGGAATCACCCCCAATACTGCTTCACCTATCAAAAGCAACCGATTAAAACGGCAATAACGAATCATGCTTGGTATGCTGCAATCGAAAAAGCAGGATTGTCTGATTTAAGGTTTCACGATCTCAGGCATACATGGGCATCATGGCATCGTCAGGCTGGCACTTCATGCGATGAGTTGAAAGACTTAGGCGGATGGAAGTCACGCTCGATGGTGGATCGTTATGCTAAGTTTGCAACGGAGCAATTAACCGTCGCTGCGTCTAGGATTGAATCTGGGCGTGTGGCTAACGTGGTGAATTTGGTCACGTTTATGTCACGTCAAGAGAATCAAAAGGTCTGCGCTTAGGCACAAGTCTTTGATTTTATTGGTAGGAGATGCGAGGATCGAACTCGCGACAAACGGATTAAGAGTCCTCTATTTTACACCAAAACTTCCCTTTAAATACCTTGACTTAGCCTAATTATCATTCTATCTTGAGAACGTTTGATAACAACGTTAAATTAATATATCAGTTAATTAAAGTCAGATATGGATAATAATAAAGCAATTCGAGTTGAAAAAAACATTTATAACCGCGGCTTACATACATATCAAGTCAAGATGCGAGATGGCCTAGGTGGCTGGCACATTCAAACTTTTTTTGACGCAAAGTCTGATTCTGCTGCACTACAGAAAGCGCGTGACTATCGCGACCTCAAACGTGTCAGTAAAAACAATGATACTGATTATCAGCGAATTGAAGGTTCTGCCTTAAATAAACGCGGCACCACCACAACCTTTGGCGAACTTCTGAAGCAGTACAAAAAAGAAATTACAGTTACAAAGAAAGATACTCGCACAGAATCTCTACGGATTGACATGTTACTAAGACTGCCCATCTCAGATATGCCGGCAAATAGAGTTGATGGCGAAGTCCTCAGGAAGCAACTTGAAAGCATGACGTACAGAAATGAGGGTAAGAAGCCGATTTCTGACTCAACCAAAGTACGCTATCAATGCCTGATCTCTCATGTTTACAATATAGCAAAGAAGAAGTGGCGACATAAATTTGATAACCCTGTACGCGACATGCAAAAGTTTACCAATGTCCCCGGTAGAGAGCGTAGATTAATTGCTGGAGAGTTCGAGTATTTATACAACTCTTTGCTAAGCAACTTTAGTGAAGCCAACACTGAAATACGACCTATTTTCTTGATAGCCTTAGGTACAGGTGCGCGCGAGAAAGAAATTCTCACGTGCAAGTGGGAAGATATTGATTGGACTCACCACTCAATCTTAATTACATCAGATCGCGCAAAGAACGGCACAGAGCGCTCCGCCCCGATATTCAAACAGAATGCAATTGATGCATTAATAAAAATCCATAAGGATCAAGGCGAGCCGAAGCACGGCCCCATTTTCAAAACCACACAATCAGCGCTCATACAGGCATTCACACGTGCAGTTAAACGTGCTCGCAAGCAGTACTTAGCCGACTGCAGCACAAAAGATGTCGTGCCATCCCCTACTTTCTTAACTGACCTCACATTTCATGACTTGCGCCATGAGGCCGCATCTTATTTATTTGAAGCCACAGATCTAAAGGACCTTGAAATCATGCAAATCCTTGGTCACAAAGACCTGCAAACCACAAAACGTTACGCTCACCTGAGGTCAAAATCGCTTGGTAAGAAGATCCTGCTCAGTCAAGTAAAGTAACTTTAGCTTCCAGAAATTCATTACAAAGCAACCGGTTATCCCACGCGTGGGTTACGCGTCAGTAACGCGTAAGATTCGCGTAAGATTCGCGTCGGCTACGCGTGAACGCAATATTTGTTTTAATTACTTTTATATTTTCGTAGCTACACTACGAAAACTCTAAACAATCTAAATCAATAAATCCTGCTTGACACCACAATGCATTTAACTATAATAAAAATATCATTTATATTACATTGTTAATATGCAAACATATTCATATCAGTCGACAGCTAACATTTTCAAGCAAATAAAGAATGTTTTGTATGAACGCATGAGCGCGGCTGACCACGCTTGGTACAAGCAGCAGAAAGTGTTTGCAGAAGCCTACCTTGCGAACTACATCAAGATGTATAAGTTGGATGGCAGAAAGTTTGAGCCTGAGAAACCAGATGAGTACGCGAGATCAATGTTCACACCGATGGCTTACCACGATTGGATTAACAGCATCAACTCAGTATTACTAGATGCATGCTTGAGTTTGAATGCCATGGCAGAAGTCCCACAACGTCTTGAAACATATGCCCCAGGCATACAACACGCGAGTCAGTATAAACGCGGCCTATCTTTTGATTACAACCCTAACCTTAAGAGTTAACTATGAAACAATCAGACATCTATAGCATCAACCGTGCTGCTGAATCAGGCCAAATCAACGCTGATGAGTATGCAAACCTACATGAACAAATTGCTAACGACAAGCTTAACGGCAAGCTGACTAAAGCTGAAGCTGAAGACATCAACAACTGGCTCAACGAGCAAACAAAAGACCTACCTGAAGATATTGAATTCATTAATGCTGACGGTGTACAAAAAGCGCACTACTTCAATGAACTCAAACAAATTAGCCAGCATCACGATAAACAGACTGCATACAATTTAGATAAGCTTTCAGAAAAACAAGCTACACGTGCTGAAGCAATATCAATACACGTTGAAAGCCAGCGTAAGGCACTTTCGCAAGCCATTGTGCAGCGCGAAGCGGCTAAACAGGAATACTTCAAGAAGCGTGATGAGCTAAAGAGCTTGCAAGATAAATATGTTGATATCCATAATAAGAGTGAGCAACTTAGAGTTGTTGTCGATGAGAAACGTGAGGAGTTGAAGTCACTTTCAGCTGACGGCAAGAATGCCTCAAACAGCATCAAAGAGCACTTTGCTAAGCATGATAATTTTGACATCAAAGCTGAAATTCATATTAGTGCACCTGATTATGCTCTACGGAAAGCAAGAGCATTTGCACAGAACCAGCAACAGTTAAACAACGCTGCTGCCGACCAGCAAGACCCTGATGTTCGCATGCGCATTGAGATTGAGCAGTTTCGCCGCGAGTCTGCTTTCCGCCGCGACCAGAACATCAACATTGAAGCGCTAACCGGGACATCGCGTGCAAATGAAATAGAAATGCACGAGCAGAATGAAAGTATGGCAGCGATACAGGCTGCTCAACTTGAGCTAAAGCTTGAAGCTAAAGGTATTAAAGTTGACTTTTCAACCAATGAAGTTGAAGTGAGAACAATTGAGCCACAAGAGCGTGTGGCTGCGGAAATGCAGAAAAATCTTGAAGCAATTAAATTAAAGAGTGACCTAGAATCCGCGCTGGACTCTGACACCAAGGCACAGCGTGCCATAGATCATGAGTTGAATGCAACAGGTAGAGTGATGGATCAAAAAGCTACTGAAGTTGCAGTAGCTCGCAATCAACTCAAATACAAAGACGATGAAGTACTTGATCGCAAATCCGCACTAACAGATCGCCTCAAACAAAATCGCGAGCGCGCAATGGTGATCAATAGTTCAGGTGCATTGTCTTCAAGACAGTCAGCAATGCTTGCCGAGGCTCGCACAAATCAGGTACAGGCTGCTAAAAATGCAAACCTGCAGCAGCAACAGGAACTCAGAAATGCTCAGCATAGATAGCACGACCGACGATATTTACAACGAGAAACTTGTCGCCAGATTGCGTGATACTTATGCTGCTGCAGTTGCCGGCAATTCAGGTATTAAGCAAAGCAGGAAGCAGCTCAACATGCTTCTTGATGCTAGGAGGACACAAAAAAAGCTTGTGGGCAACGCAGTTGAATACAAGCCAACTAAAGCACCTGAAGAGTTTCCTACAGTGGAAGTGGAACCTGATGTTGAACACGATGCAGATGAAACAAGAGAGTTGATGCTATCAATGCTTGATGACTGCGAAGCAATCTTAGATGGACATTCTGACAATGATGATGAAACAGAATAAAATATGACTATGAAAAAAGATATTCGATATTTACTAACTACAACCTACAAACAGCGCTCACTGCTATTGCGTGGCGTAGCAAGACGACTACTGAATTGCGGACGCAACTCAAGCATCGCAAATGAGTTGCCGAGCATCACGACCGTGATCAACGAGATCATCCAGTCCAAACTAAATCTTCCAGTTGACGAGCCTGATACACAACTGCAGCACACAAAGAAATCAATCATCATGTTATATGTGCGGAAAAGACTGCACACAGCATTATCTGAAGACGCTAAAAACAGAGGAATGTCAGCGACTAAACTTGCAGGCGATCTAGTTCTCAGTACAGACTTAAGTGCGCTCAATCTTCAATATTCTGATGACGTTATTGACGAAAAAATGGTGCCGACATCGTTCAATATCGCAACTGAGTGCCGTCTTAAATTGTACAAAGAGATTGCGCGCCGTATGCTTTCAAAGCCTACCGGCATTGGTAAAGCTGAGATCAGCAATATTGGTGAAGTCATGAATGAGCTGTTTGCTCATCACTACAAGCTACCCCTGCCCACACCTAAACCACTTGAACCCATCGTGGACCATGAACAGATCAAGTTTACTGTTTCCCTTGCAGCAGACACTCATGCAGCGCTGAAATCTTACTGTGAGTCTCAGTCTGATAGTGGCAACTTTCTGTCGATGAACGCCACAATACTTAAGTGGATTGAAGAAACCGCAGCAAATGAGTTCTGGTAGCACACAAACTATATCATTTATATTGACAACAGCCACCTACATTGATATAATTAACACTTAGATTAGTAAAGTAACAATATGAATTCAGTAAACACTTTAGCAACAATGATAGCCCGCTCTAACACCATTCTAAACGATGGTGACGGAGGCTCTTTGCCCGGTTAATTGCAATTCAAAGATTAATCAGACATTAAGAGCCTCGTAATACGAGGCTTTTTTTCGCCATGAAATTTGGAAACAACCATGAAAATACACGTTCTTTCAGACTTGCACATTGAGTTCAGCGCCTTTATGCCTTCCTCTGCATCATACGATGCTGATGTGATTGTGCTCGCCGGTGATATTGGTGTTGGGATGAAGGGTATAGAGTGGGCTGCCAAGTTACTAAATAGAACTAATGCACACATCATCTACGTTGCCGGCAACCACGAATTTTATCATCATGAAATCTATTCATTACGCAAAGCAATGAAAGCATATTGCAGCGCGCCTGAAGGTTGGGATGGTGATGATAGTCAACATCGGTTGCACTTTCTAGATGACGATGAAGTGGTCATTGATGGCGTTCGGTTCCTAGGCTCAACCCTTTGGACTGATTTTCAACTCTTCGGTGAAGAGTTGAAGCAGGAATGCATGCTCGATGGTCAGCAACGACTTAACGATTTTAGATTGATCAGCGCAGGCGAATGGGCTTTCCGTGCGCAAGACTCGATTGATTCGCATAATCAATCGGTTAATTGGCTGACAAACAAGCTGAAGCATGAAGCATTTGATGGCAAAACTGTTGTGGTGACGCACCATTTGCCATCACCTGACAGCGTAGTTGCGCGCTACAAAGAGGACTTATTATCAGCCTGTTTTGCATCAGATTTGGACAACGTTCTTGGGCACTCAGAACTTTGGATCCATGGCCACACACATGACAGCTTAGACTACGTGAAAAATGGAACAAGAGTAATTTGTAATCCGCGCGGCTACTGTCGATTCGATCATGATAACGAAAATAGTGAGTTTGACCCAAACCTTCTAGTTGAGATCTAACGTGAAAATTTCTAACAAAATCTTGATGAAGCACATGATGCACAACACTAAGGACGTTATGCTTGAGTTCGAGGCAGATTTAATCTCGCGCGCAGTGACTATTCGTGTTGACTCAATTGATACATTGATTCTTGAGCGACTCATTCGCATCACGATGCTGCACTACGTGAACGCAGAGCTTGAACGCGTGGGCAAACTACCGTTGCTAACGAATATGAATGGGTTCTCAATTGAGCTAGTAGTGGCGAGCAAAGTTAGATTCAGCTTACGTCTTGTAGAGCGTGATTTTGAGCCTCGCGAACCTACGCTAGCTATGAGCCTGTTAAGTTGAAGGTCGGCATATGACTAACAATTTAAACAATCAAAACGATCAAGATGGCAATGAGTTTGTTCCAACAAGCGCATCATATCCAGGTATTCCAGAATGGCTAAATAATCGCAAAGGCGGACGCACAATAACTAACATCAGATTCGTCCATGCAGATCATAATGCAGAGCTTGCAAATGAAATCGCTGCTGATTTTGAGACGGGAAAACTGCAAGGTGGAATCGATGCTGAATTAGCTAAACAATGGTACGCGCATGCTGCAACCATTGGCTCTGCTTTTGCCGCTGTCAGACTTTTTCATATCGATGGCAGCCCTAAACATCTCCAATGCGCACTAAAGAATGTAACTTCTGCGCTTGAGTCGATGTTCTCAACTGAAAAAATCAACTCACATTTAAATGTCGCTGCATTTGCTGCAACAAAATTGATTGAACTGAATTTAGCTGATGAAAGCGAAGCCTATACCCTTGAAACAATTTTAAATAACCGAAAAGTCAGAAAACTTGCTTCTACTGAAACTGTGCAGCAGCTTAATAGATTACAAGTTGCGTTATCGGGTGTTAAGTCTGATGCAATAAGCCATAAGGTCATTAAGCACGTAATATCAGATGACAGTGACTTTAAAGTTGGCATTTACAAAAACTTGATGGCAAGACTACCGCTTGCTGGTCTAAATACAAGTCCAGCGCTGATTCTTGAAACACTAGAAAAGGAGTTTCCATGGTTTCAAAATGCTAACAACATTGTGTTCAAGCAGCTGCAGACGAGGTTGCACTCAGGTCAGCCTGTATTTAAGTTGAGACCTCTACTTTTAGCGGGCACATCTGGCGTAGGGAAAACAACATGGGCTAATCGTCTAGCTGAACTTGTCGGCGTACCGTCGAGTGTTGTGATGGCAGCAGGTAGCTCAGACAGCATGCACCTTAAAGGTTTAGCAAGGGGTTGGGGTTCTGCTCGACCAGGCGCCATCGCGCAACTTATAGCAACAGAGAAAGTTGCTAACCCGTTGATGGTGGTTGATGAAATTGACAAAGCAGCGACTGATAACAGAAACGGCAGCATTTGGGACGTCATGCTGCAGCTCATTGAGCCGAGTACAAGTAAAAATTATCTCGATGAATGCTTGCAAGTTTCCTGCGACTTCTCGTGGGTGAGCTGGATTGCAACATGCAACACACTTGGTGGACTTCCGAAACCGTTGTTAGATAGGTTCACAGTAGTTCTTATTGAGAAGCCGGGAACTGAGCATGCGCAAACTATTATCAATAGTGCAATCAAGGCATACGCTAAAGATCTAAGTGTTGATCAACGCATGTTACCTGCGCTCGATGGCAACGATATTGAAATTCTGACATCAATGAGTCCGCGTGAGATCAATCGCGTGGTGCGGATGATCATGGAAGATCGTTTAACTAAAAACAAAATACCAGCTATGCATTAAGCATAGCAAAGTGGGGATGAAATGATATTAATGTTCGGTGATGTCCACGGCGACTTTAAACATGTGTTACCAGTTGTTCAAAAAGAAAAGCCGGCGGCAGTAATTTTTCTTGGTGACCTTGATCTTGATCGCCCGCTTGAACAAGAGATTGCTCAAGTTATGAAGTTAACTGAAGTCTATTTTATCCACGGCAATCACGACACTGACGACCAAGATAAGCATAATTTCTTGTTCAACTCTAGCCTTGCCGACCGCAACTTGCATGGCCGCGTCGTAGAAATTGACGGCATCAGAGTAGCCGGCTTGGGCGGAGTTTTTAGGGGGGAAGTTTGGTTGCCGCAATATAACATTGAAGCAACTTCACATTATGACAATTACGATGCATTTGTGGAGGCTAAAACTCAAGCACTGCGTTGGCAAGAAATCAGGCGTAACAAGGCTCTGGGTAACAATTCAAGCGGAATTGGAAACGATGAGCTGGTCGGCAAACGACTAACTCACAAGAGCACCATCTTCCAAGATGACTGGATGAACTTATACGGTCAGGAAGCGGATATTTTGGTGACACATGAGGCGCCAGATTGCCACCCATATGGATTTGCTGGCATCACGGAGCTCGCGAGAGGTATGAAAGTATCGAAAACTTTTCATGGGCATCATCACGATCGACTAGATTACAGCGCTCATTTCGAGAAGTTGGGCTTCGAGGCGCACGGAGTTGGCAGGTGTGGTGTATCTGATGAACACGGAAAACTTGTACTTGCAGGCAAGATGGATGCACTTAGAGCAGGCAGGAAAGCGAAATATTCATGATACTTTTTCTAGATTTTGATGGCGTGCTACACCCCTCGCCGAACAAAATTTCAACTGAGTTCTCCGCGCTGCCGCTTTTTGAGAATTGGCTGAGGAAGCATGATCATATCAATCTTGTCATCAGTAGTAGTTGGCGAGATGTCATGTCTGTTGACATGTTGAAAGCTATTTTCTCAACAGACTTACAGGATCGCATCATTGATAAATGCCCTACGCTACCCTTTGATAAGGTGGAACATGAAGCACATTGGCGATACAAGGAAATTATAGAGTGGATTGCAATCAATAATTATGAAGGCCCGTGGTTAGCATTAGATGACGCCATAGATGCATTTCCGGAGCGCCACCCCAATCTGATCGCGTGCAAACAGAATATTGGGTTAACTCAACTTGTCATTGAGCGGTTAACAGCGAAAGTTTTAGACTATGGTCATTTATCTTGATTTCGATGGTGTACTGCATCCAAACGCTGTTTACAAGCCATTAGAACTGCGCGCTCCCGGCGCACTCATGATGCATGCTGGCGCACTGGAGTCATGCCTAGTGCCCTACCCTGAAGCTAAGTTGGTTTTATCAACGAATTGGGTATATGTGTTCGGTATTGATGTTGCGTTAAGCCACTTGTCACCAAGTTTGCGCGCAAGAGCAATTGGGTCGACATGGACGAAACCTGAGGAAGATGAAGTTGTAGAGCCATTTTCTCGGATGACTCGATTTCAGCAGATCATGTCACATGTGACTAGAAACAATATTAAACGCTGGATTGCCATCGATGACTTACATTCTGGTTACCAGGAGTGGCCACTGGAACACAAAGACAAGCTTGTCTTGACTGAGCAATCAACCGGCTTGGGCTCAATTGAAGCCCAAGCAGACTTGAATACAAAACTAATGGAAATCCAATATTCATGATTATTTACTTTGACACCGAATTCACTGATCTCTATGGCCCATTTAGCCTCATTTCCGCTGGCTTTGTGGCACAAGATGGACAAGAGTTTTATTTCGAGCTAACCGACAACTACACGCTTGCTGACTGCAGTTACTTTGTGCTGGAAAACGTGCTTCCATATTTGAATATTGGCGAACACGGCATGCCATCAGCTCAAGCAGTATTAAAGCTGAAAGCCTGGTGCGAAAGTTTCAGTGAGCATGTGCAGTTTGCCTCTGATGCACCAGGGTATGATTTTGGTTTGCTATCATCACTACTAAGAGAACACAAAGTATCTATTGATAATGCTGATACAGAATGCTTGCGGTTAGACATGGTTGAAGACAAGATTGAACGTTACTTTGAATACCAACCCCTGGCTATCCGTCATCATGCGTTATGGGATGCGAGAGCATTGGCGTCAGCATTTACCGAAACCTCGATATAAAAAGCTACGAAAGACAACGCCGCTTGACCGAAGGGTTAGGCGTTGCAATTATCTAAATAAAAACCACGCAGTTTATGCAGACTGTAACTTTTATCCATAGCGTCAGAAAACTCCTCCATGCCAGTTTGAAGTGCGGCAGCGTACTCTGGGTCGTCCTGCAAATTAATTGAGTCCTTTACGAATTGAATGGCGTCAATATCAGGCCCAAAGACAATCGCATGTCCAATAATTACTCTGAGTATTGTCTCATCTTGTGAGTTGGGTAGACCAAATCTTGTAATCGCCGTTTCGAAGTAACCGAAGGTATAGCCACGAATAAATTTGCTATGGATTGTTCTGATGTAGTTCGGTTGCCGTTGAAAGGACATTTGCATCGACATTATTACCTTGGCCGCAATTGATATTTTGTCGATACTTTCTTTCTCAAGGCTCATGAAAATTTGATTCACTGGAGATAATTTCTTTTTCTTGAAAAAACCAAACATATTTTTCCTAGTTTCGTGGTAATGGATTGGCTGCGCCTGCTTTAGCTCGGCGCTCACGCAGACGCCTAACATCTGAATAAGTGGGCGCCGATAGGCGTCGCGCTTGAATGATGGGTTAGGCCAAAGGATACAATAAACCTTATGCATGGGAAATACTGGCAACTGAGAAACATTGTAAACAAAGGTAAACTAACTCACGCACCGAGTGATAGCTTAGCTATGAAAATGAGCGTACAGGCTTTGAATACGGGCATAGTGAACTATAAAACCTAGCTATATTTGAAAGTGATGAAGCAGAGTAAAGCTACAAATAACAACATAATAGCCCAGCCTAAATAAACCTCAATTTGCCTTGCCTTAACTTCTGGATAACCCAGTCTCTTAACTATGCTATTGATAGCAATACTGGTTAAATCTGCTATTGCGCCAAAAATTACATCCTGAAGTGCCATAACTGCCTAACGTTAGATAAACGGGTTGTTATACATCACTCGGCTTTACCCCTGGAAACCACTCAATATGCTGATCTCCTTGGCGCCCCAAATAAGTCACGCGCTGACCGCGAAGAAATGCGAAATACCCTTGAACGCCTGCGAGCATCGCACGTTCGCAAAACTGACGAAACTTCTGCCCATGCTGCTGGCTGTCCATGATCGCAGCCTTAAGTGCTTCTGCGTCAAACACCGATGCAACATCTGGTAGCCCCTCAAATAGAATCGCCGCTGTTACGGTCGATCCAGCAGCGGAGTAGAAAGTGATTGAGTTTGATGGATAGTCGACGTGGTAATACTCTACGCCCTCTGCAATGAGCTTTCCGACGATTTGTGGAAATGGCATAGAGCCGTCCAGCGTAGCTTTTGCAAGAGAGTTTATTACATCAGCGTTCATAGTGCTCCTTGAGGATTGATTGTGATGTCTAATGTTTAAGCTGTACTGCGCAAACGAAGCGATGCAAAGTTTGCGTCCTAACGAGCGCTTTGATACGCCTATTTATTCCCATACTTAAAAAGAATGCCTACGGGTGAATGGTATAACTCTTTACTTTCATTTGCTAAGCCTCTTATTGATTCAGGTATATCTTTAAGCTTTGGAGCGTCTAGTAATTGGTCTGCTACTATTGCGGCAATTCCCCATACTGGCACTCCGGTAGCAGCCGCCGTAACCGCTAAAGAGCCAACAACAAACCAAGATCCTATATCTGATCCCGCAAATTTCCATTTCTTCGATTTCAACTCGTCAACTCTTTGCTTATGTTGGTCAAATGCAGCGTATATATTGTCAAAAACTTGGTCGCTAGTTCTATGGAAGTTCGCAGGGTTTGCTTTTGTAAGTTCATCAATACCATTTCTAAGGATGCTTCTAATTTCATCAAGAGCGCCTATTTTTCTTATTTCTAACAAAGCATCAGGGGGGACTCGACCTAGCCATTCCATTTCGTTTTCGGATAATGACTGCAGACCTCGTAATACATGTAAATCTTTAATATCTTCATCTCTTTCTTTGCGTCCCGCATCATATTCGATTTTCCATGCAAAATATTGCCATGAAGTTGGCGCATCAATTACAGGGGTACCTCTCATGCGACCTGCTTTAATTAACAGCTCATTGCTTACGCTCATTCTTCCGAAAGCTTGTGACGCGAGAATTATTCCAGGATTGTCGGTGCCCAATAGTTGTGCGTGTTGATCTTTCATTGCACGCGCTATTTGTTCTTCAGCACTTCCTTTCCATTCGGTATCGAATAATATGCGTGAGGTGTCAGCGATTTCAGGGATCAGTTTTTCTAAAGTATCCAGAGAGCCAGAAAACTCCATGAGATCGTCAATTGACTCGAATGTGCGGCCAAATACTTTACCTGCATGAATCAATGCATCTGATTCGCCAAGCTGAGCAATGAAATTCTTTTCGCTCTTTTCTAAAGCTGTATAATCCGGAATAACTACAACAATTGGTGGATCTACGTCTGCACACGCGAGATCCTTGTACTGTAGCAAATTCAGAGCATGCTTTATGAGATAGTAGGCTTTCTTGTCCGGCTCCCATCGTTCAAAAAGATCAATTGATCGCATAAATGGGTCAGGCAAGATTATAGTGTCAGTGTATATACCGCACTTTGATGCAATATTTTCGTTGTGGGCTGGAAATAAATCACCTCCAAACACGCCTTTTAACGTGCTATGCATATCTTCCACATGGATGTGGGCTACATCACCCGCACCCTCCCAGAATTCTTTGAGCACATCTAGAAAATTCGGCAAATTGTCAACCAGTTCTTTTACAGCTGAGCTATTACCTGAAATATGGCGCGCAATATCATGTGGGGTTAGATCATGTTTTTTCATTTCCTGAAAGAAATGATCAAAGTTCTGCTCAAGAAATGAGAAATATGTATTTTGGATTTCAGTAAGTGAGAATAAATTTCTTAACTCTTCACGATCATGAAAATGTTCAGCGGCAAGAGCCATTGATCTTACCAGTCCATCAACTGTATCCAGATCAACAAGCCCGTCGGGGCTATAACGTACGGCTTTTAGACTATCTATTACTTGAAGGCCTTCTGCAATTTTTATTTTACCTTCATCAAACTGTTTCTTGAGTATCTGAAGGCTCCTTTGCAGACGCTCCTCGTAGTATTCCTGCTCTTTTTCTTCGGCTTCGCCCATGATGTCTTCTCTTTTAGGCATAACGTTTGAATTAAGGGGCTGGCTTTAGCCAGTCCCGCTTGAATGATGGGTTAGCCTGATATGCTTGAACGGTAACAAAGCCAGACAATAATGTAATTAAAGCAAAACCAATTACAGAGAACCTCCATAAACTTTTATGAAGTTCAAGCAAATAACGTTCGCCACCTTCTAAGCGATTTAAGCTTCCTTTTAGTTTCCGAGACTCATCTTTTGTTAAAGAGTTGTGGTTAATAAAACTCTCGTTAATGAGTTTTACAGTATCACTAGCATTACCTTTTAGAAAGGATACATGCAGTACTGAAATAACAGTGAGACATAGTGAGAGTAAAGTTACAAGACCACTAATGTATACAATATTTTTCATAGGGCTAACAGTAATTATAGAGACCCATCGGCCTCTATATTATTAATTGAATGTTCGTGGCACACGCCTGGAATCCCTTGTCTTTTCTTGGTTTCATTGAATCTCGATCTTTGACGAATATTAATATAGAGACGCAGAAAACACTATAGCTTACGGACATACTTAATACAGCCAGAATGCATTTAATACTGGGACCAGCTGATCTCATCTTTAATAGTGTCCCTTAAAGTTGCTAAAGTGCTGGATGTTGCCAGATTGTGTTTATCACGAGGGTATATAAGGTAAACAGGATACGAAAACTCTGGCGCCTGAGGTACCAACTCAAGCGTGCCATCTTGCAAAGGAGTTTGAACGACACGAGTCCTGAAATAGCCGCTGCCGCCATTGTTTTGTAAATAAAACAATGCAAGTGGTCCAAAATTAATAACCAGATTGGTTTTGGCCAGATGAGGCAAAGCTGCATCGTGCTGCTTCCGGAACTCCTTACCCCAGTCGATATATACATAAGGCTCTGGCTTGGATGGACAGCGAACCATGACCAGCTTTTCTTCTAAAATCTGTTCAACTTGCATACCTGCCCAATACTCCGGGCGATGAACCAAAATAATGTCGATCAAACCATGTTCAAGTTTTTGATGCAGAGTATGTGATTCACCAACTTCAACATTAATAGCCACATCTGATTGAGTCTCCCTCAGCTTATTTAGCCAGGCAAGCATCAATGGATTCCATAAGCTAAACTCACCGCCTATGTTAATAGAAACTTTATTACCCTCAGGTAAAGGTAAATCCCTTCTTGCTGCCTCCCAAACTTGTATCAACTGGGTAGCATGGGATATGAAGTGCTTACCATTTTCGGTAAGAGTTGCTCCACTACGATTGCGAACAAATAGTCTGCATTTAAGCTGATCTTCTAAAGTCTGTATCCTAGATGTTACCGTTGTCTGGGTAACATACAACCGCTCTGCAGCACTGATAAAACTGCCGGCTTTTGTTATTTCAATAAATGTACGAATTAAATTTATGTCCATCTTTGTATCAATTTTATTTGCATTAATCACTCATTGTATTTAATTGACGACGATTTTATTTTTCGGATTTAATTCTCAATTAGAGCATGCACAGCTTTACTCTCATGTAAAAAATCTTTTAACATGAATTCCAATAGTATTGTTTTTGCGTGCAAAATACAAACTAAACAGGACAAGTTAATATCATATTTTTTGAATTTAAAACTCTTTAAAATTCATTATCCATCGATTTATTTAGAACTCATACTGACTCTAATTTAGTGAGTAGCAATAATGTTTAACGCCAATACATTGTGTAATTGATAACTACCGTTGTAAGTAAACATTGGCTACTTTCTCTAAAAACTAGTTTCTGAAAATTATAAGTTTTAGATTGAGACAATAGTAATGAACATTAGTATTTCAAAATTAACGCCCTCTCCTGCTGTTAACACGTCGCCTTCAAATCAAACCACTGATTTGAATTCCCCCGAGTTTTATGATGATTATGTTGTTAGACGTTTCACAATAATGGCGATAGTTTGGGGAGTTGTCGGCACACTGATGGGCGTGATAATTGCAGCCCAACTTGTAAATCCTGAATTAAACTTAGGCTTACCATGGACAAGTTTTGGTAGGTTAAGGCCGTTGCACATCAATTTGGTGGTTTTTGCCTTTGGCGGCTGTGCACTATTTGCTACTTCGTACTATGTTGTGCAACGTACCAGCCAAGCTAAACTAGCATTCCCCCTACTAGCTCGATACACCTTCTGGGGTTATCAAGCAGTAATTGTTGCTGCGATAATATCGTTACCTTTAGGTTATACGTCAGGTAAAGAATATGCAGAACTTGAGTGGCCAATTGATATATTGCTGTTTGTGGTTTGGATTTTATATTCCAAGGTATTTTTTGGCACAATTAAAGCCAGAAAAGTAAAACATATTTATGTAGCAAACTGGTTTTATGGTGCATACATAATTGTTCTGGCGATTTTACACTTTGTAAACAGCATGGAGATTCCAGCTGGGTGGATGAAATCATACTCAGCTTACGCTGGTGTACAAGATGCGATGATCCAATGGTGGTATGGTCATAATGTAATTGGCTTTATGTTGACAGCAGGCTTTCTGGGGATGATGTACTACTTTGTTCCCAAACAAGCAGAGCGCCCTGTGTACTCATATCGCTTGTCTATCGTGCACTTCTGGGGTCTGATTTTCACTTACATGTGGGCAGGTTCACACCACTTACATTACACCGCACTACCTGACTGGACACAATCAGTAGGTATGGTACTGTCTTTAATCCTATTAGCGCCAAGCTGGGGCGGTATGATTAACGGCATGATGACTATGTCTGGCGCATGGCACAAACTGCGCGATGACCCTATCCTACGCTTCCTAATCGTTTCATTGTCTTTCTACGGCATGAGTACGTTTGAAGGTCCAATGATGGCGATTAAAACCGTTAATTCACTTTCACACTACACAGACTGGACCGTGGGCCACGTGCACTCAGGTGCTTTAGGCTGGGTTGGTTTTGTATCTATGGGTGCACTGTACTTCTTGGTACCTCGCTTATGGGGTGTAAAACAAATGTACAGCAAGAAAGCGATTGAGTTGCACTTCTGGTTAGCAACGATCGGCGTGGTTCTTTACATTACCGCAATGTGGATCTCAGGCGTTACTGCTGGTCTGATGTGGCGCGCAATGAATGACGACGGTACATTAACTTACACATTTGTTGAGTCTGTTAAAGCAATGCACCCATTCTACGTAATTCGCATGCTTGGAGGCTTAATGTATGCATCAGGCATGATACTTATGCTGTGGAACACAATTAAAACTATACAAAGTGGACAGGCAGTGCGCGCCAGGGTACCTTCAACGGTTTCTTATGCCTAATGCAATGAGTCCAAAAGATAGTGTGTAAGTGTGTAAGTGTGTAAGTGTGTAAGTGTGTAAGTGTGTAAGTGTGTAAGTGTGTAAGTGTGTAAGTGTGTAAGTGTGTAAGTTTCTACGAAAAGATTAGTCACTAATGTGTTTGTTTGATGTGTATCGCTTAACTAGAAACCACTGATGCAAAATTATATGGTGACGTATGAGTGATTCTAATTGTCATATACTTACACCTTATGAAACCTTACACGCTTCCATTGTTTCCGCTTAATGTCGTTGTTTGCCCAGGAGGATTGTTGCCACTCAACATCTTCGAAGCAAGATATCTAGACATGGTACGCACTTGCCTCAGGAACAAATCATCATTTGCTGTTGTTGCAGTCATGCCAGAAGGTGAAACTGATCCAGAGGGCTACTTCCCGTTTGCCAACATAGGTACATTGGTTGACATTGTCGAGGCTGATGTAACGACAGTGGGCCTGATGACAATTCGCTGCGTGGGGAGACATAGAGTAAAAGTTGACTCTTACTTGCAGCAGCCAGATGGTTTAGTAGTTGGCCAAGTGAACGATATTGCAAATGACCTTGATTCGCCAATACCTGAAGATTTAGAAAGCGTAGCCACCTCACTCCAGAATTTTTTGAAGTCCTTACCTGACAACGGAGTCTCACCAGAAAACATGCCTGTGGTTAAGCCGTATCAATTCCATGATGCTTCATGGGTTGCCAATCGATGGGTGGAGTTACTTGATTTACCTTTGCTGCAAAAACAGCGATTGATGCAGCTGGACAGTCCTGTTTTAAGGCTGGAGGTCATCCATGATATTTTGCATGAAAACTTAGGTAAGAAAGTTTAAGGTTTGCCTACATGGACAAAATTAACATAGAGAATAGTTTTCAGCTTGAATTTATTGCCTATCTCTCAATGCACCTGGAAAACCTCTATTGTGAGAAAACTAAAAGCACGAATACCAAGCAACGTGATCGCTATATGCAATTGATCGCCTATGTTCAAGAGGCCTCGTTTGAATCAGCTTTAGAGAAGTACAAGCAAATATCACTTGCAGATACTGAGATTGAGAATTTCACTGAGTCCATGATAAAAGCCGCACAGAGGTTAGCAAGGATTGATATGGGGCTACCGTTAGTTATTGAGTAAAGATAGTATAGCTGTCCCACATGTAAGTGACCTTTAACGTATAAATAAGGGGCTGGCTTTAGCAAGTTCCGCTTGAATGATGGGTTGGGCTGCAATTTAAAAAACTGTCTTTGTAACTTTTGCTACACCTTCAATAAGATCATTAACCTGATCTACGGTCGGTTCTGCAGCCTTGTTGTGATCACACAAGTTTCGTATGTCAGCAAGGTGCTGATGGAACCGCCATTGAGGCGTTTCAATAACTGCAGCGTTTTTGAGAGCGTCATTGAGATCAGCAATTGATGGGTGCTTTTTTGTGACTTTTATGTTGTGAGCGACGCAAACCTCATACAAATGTTTCTCTAGTACAACGCCCCCTATTGCACCTGCGGCACGCATGAACTTGTGCTTCAACAACTCACGTGCCGCATCCAGCTCTGAGTCGAATAGGTCAGCCTGAACAAGCTGACGGATGTCATAAAGTGAACTCTCAAATCTCCCCTTGATAGATTTGAGGATTGCTACCTGCTGCTCTAAGTGAGTCATCGCGGACTTTCGATCCGCAATTACCTCGTCGCCGTGCCGGGTGATTCGTAATCCCTGCAGCGCGTCCTCAATACGATAATTTTCGAAGCCAATGTCCTTGCGACCCTTTGGCTTTTCATAAAGGCGAATAAAGTCATTCAGTCGATCAGGAAGGAGCTGCTTGATTAGCACTAGGCACTCGGAATACCAAGATTGGTATGCATAGTTGAATTCTGGAAGCGCGTCCATATGCGCTTTCGCTGCTGCCTTATCACCCTTGCAAGATTTAAGGACTGCGGCTTCATACTCCTTTCCGTAGCACAGGCAAGTGAAGGACTGCTGAACAAGAACTGCATCGCGAATCAGCCGATCAAAGTCCTTTTTGTATCTGTCTAGGTTTGATGTCATTCAGCGATATCTCCTTGATGTCTAACGTTTGAAATCACCGGCATGTGCGGTTTTTCGCGCAGGTCTGGTGGAATGATGGGTTGGGCGGCACATAAGTGGATAAACTCGAAATGTCACTTTAACGGCAAATAAACATCGGTAATCATTTCCTCTTCTTGCACATTCGGACCGACATTAACGTAGTGGAAGAAAATTGGGAAATCACCGGGGGATTCGCCACTTCGAGGCAACCATGTTTCATAGAGATAGGCAGCGGCCTTGTTGTTTGAGCGGGAACCAATATCTCTTGCAAAAGCACATCGAAGCTCAGGAATTTCCATGTTCCTAATACCGAAAGGATTAGGGCCAACGTCCTTGTCAAAGGACAGGCAGAAGTCGACACGGTGTTCGGAAGGAGGCGTGATACGTGGATTTGTGTAGTGGATGCCGTAGCTTCGGTACTTTAACTGATTTAGCAGTCTGTTTTCCAGCTTCCAGGCAACTAGTTTTTTCACCGTATCGTATTCACGCGCTGGCGCCCCGAGGTGCTCAACGGCAACAACCTTTGTTTCGGGGAATGTGACAATTTTGACTTCCATAAATGTTCCTATTGTTATGCCCAACGTTTGACTTAAGGAGCGCCGTTAGGCGTCCCGCTTTAATGACGGGTTGGGCGTAGCGCTGTTATTCACCGCAAATCATTTTTCCAAAGGTTGCTCTGTCTGGAGTAGTGATTTTTGATAAACAGGTTTGCCTGCAAAGTTTAATGAACTCTTGTTTATTAAATACCTTATTAGAAATATCAAACATGCCACGCCAAGACGACATTGAGAACATGTCCATGTCATCGTTTGTTTTGCAGGAATCTTTATTTATTGGTTCTTTGCATTCATGAAGTGCTTGATTGTATAGCCAGTTGCAATCAGATAACAACAGACGATACCCTTTTGTAGCTTTTACAACAGGTCTTTCTCCGCATTCGACGAGTACTGCTGCCGCACCGCCAGCAACGCCTACTTCCTCTTGTGGGGCAAAAACATTAGCTTCACATTTGTCCCAACGAGCCTCTGCTTCATTTTCTTCCGCGTGGGTGGCGGGAACAACAAAAACAAATATGCTTATAAGCAATGTATAACGCAACATCATGAAAATTCCCAACGTTTGACATAAGAGGCGCGCTTTAACGGGTCACGCTTGATGGATGGGTCGGGCATTACTCTTTTGCCCACTGACTTAAATCACTTACTGGTTGAGGCAGGCGTCCCTCAAGCCATTTTGCAACGGTGCCTGGCTTGAACTCTTTATTGGAACACTCGATTATCCATGAAAGATATTCGTTTGGACCGCCGTTCATATAAGGCGGTGGCGATACTGGTTTGAATGTAGTTGGTAACCTTTCATTTAATGAGAGGTAGTTAAGTACATGCCCGAGCTCTTGAACAACATGCCAAGCCAATGAATTGTTAATATCAATTGAAAACTTTACCCACCATAGGCCATTTTGATCATGGTAGTGACTAAATGGTGGTGCAATTGCTGGCACTGAAGTAAGAAATGATTCAAGTGAGATAAAGTCGCGGTCGTCGCTCATGATGCCCAACGTTTGAATTAAGGGTCGCTGTTAGGCATCCCTCTGCTTTAATGATTGGTTTTAATGAGCTATTTAAGCTCTAATTTGAAACTTCCCACTGGAGAATGAGCAATTTGATAGGTGTTTCGAAACTCACCATATACAGAGCCTTGGACGATAGTTGCTTCAGTGGAGGAGCCTAACTCTGCAGTTGTCGTAGATATAATTAAATACTTGTCAGTATTAGAGTTGATATTAAACTCCCCTTCCAAACGGAAGTTTTCCCCAAACGACTTCTCATGATGAAAAGTAAATACATCAGGAGATATCGTTTTTATAATATTTAGATTGCTATCTAAAACATGCACTATTGGTTTAAATACATAACCCTGCTTGAAATAGTTATGGCCACCCCGAATGAAGTAACTTCTGAGTACGAAGGTCTTACTTTCATCGATCTGTTTTAAATTAATGGCTTTATAAAAACTCTTTCCTGTATTGAAGTTATAGGCCCTACTAGTTTTATCTATTCTAAAAGTTTCTGGCTTGTTGAGTTGAATAGTTTCGAAGGTTATATCTGAAAGTTTATTGCAACATAATTCAGTGCGATTTAAGTCGCTATTTACACTAGCAATTGAAGCTTCCGGAGCAGGCCCTAGTCCTGCACAAGAACATAAGATAAATGTGACAATGAGTAGAATTTTTTTCATGTTGTGTGTTTCAGAAATGCTAACGTTTGAATAAGGGGCGCTGTTAGGCGTCCCTGCTTGAATTATAGGTTAAGGCAAAGAATACAATAAACCTTAACCATGGGGAACATTGGCACCAGAGAAACATTGTAAACAAAGGTAAACTAGCGCATGTGCCTATTAAATTAAGAAGCTTAATTTAATAATGTGTAGGCATTGAACGATGATTACTTATACAGAAGCGTTGCAATTAGCGGCTTTTGTAGCTTCCCAGATTTTCATCATGTCATTAACAAAGGCACCGTTCGAAGCATTGTCATAACGCTCACCAACGGTCTTGAACCGCTCTTTAAATTGAGCGCAAGAAGGAGCGTTGGTAACCCTTGCTTGATAATTCTTAATCACGTTGTCTCGGTAAGACTCGGTATAAGATTTTGTAACCGCACTTACTGCGGAACTGCTCTGTTCGGGCGAGCAGCCAACCAAAATTACAGCTAATAGAATAATTGGGATGTTCATATTATGTTCTTTGAATATGCCTAACGTTTGAATGATGGGTTAGAGGTCAGTGTCGACGATTCTTCAGCGGAAAGCAATTGTGCTCTGCCTTGTACGCTTTAATTAGCATTTGTTCCCAATGACGTGATGAGTCAATCAACTCCCCACCCGATGCAGCATCTAGGGTAGCAGCTTCACACCACGAAACACGCAAAGGGCCATTTTCGCGCACGATCCGCTGATAGAAGCTAAGGTTGCGATTTGCTTGCGCCAAGTGCCCGAGATTGTTGATGTCAACAACCTCACGTTTTGTGAAGTCTGTTGCCAGTTTGATCAATGAAGCTTGACTCCAGCGGGTTGCAATCGTGTTCTTGGTCTTTTCGATGTTGATTATAGTGCTTGGCAAGCAGTGGCCATCAGTGTGCGAATATGGCTGATCCACAGACCAAATAAAGACGATGTTTCGACCAACTCTTGCCTCTTGGCCGCGAAATGTCCGCACAAAAGCGGCTAGCAGAGACTCTGAAGTAACTGCGTCGGCGCTTGAAATGGCTGACGAGATACGTGTGAAAGAAGTATCAATTCCCTGAGACTTGAGTATTTTCGTAAAGATAGGATCGTTGTCCCACATGTAAGTGACCTTTAACGTTTGGCATAAGAGGCTACGGCACAGAAGCTCCTGACCTGAGAAGCCACCCCTGTTCCGCAGTCCCGACTGACCGAAGAGTTAGCCGTCATCTGTTTCCTGTCCTAGCTAAAGCTTTTCTTGCCTCTAACCACTCAGCACGATCCCCCTTGGCTCGTGCAAGCAGCTCTCTGAAAAGAAGATTGTCTTCGCTGTTTAAAATTTCATTTTCGTGGCAAAGGATTAGCTCACGAGCATCATCGTAACGCTCCAACTCTTCGAGAGCACGGACTTGCCACCACAAGTCTTTACGATCCTCTGCATCCTGCAATGCTTGTTCGAAGAGCCTCTCTACGGCTCCAGATTCAAAAAGCTCTTTCAGGTAGAAGGCAGCTGTGAAGTATCGCCTTTCGACAAGATGACCCGCTATTCCCGCGATGTAGTCAGAGGCAGATTCAAGCGAATTATTTAATTGTTTATGGAATCGCGCCCTTCTAAGTATCAATTTTGGATCCTCAAGCTCACTAGCTCGCTCAAGAAGTACGGACTTAGGAATAAGGTCGATTCTTTGCTGAATGCTTCGAAGGTATATCACAGTTTCTGAATCGCAGCCGTGGGTAATCGCTTGCTCAATATACTTGTCACGTAGTTCCGCATTTCCGATGACATGGTAGTGACGAGCTAACGACTCAAAATCATTTGCCTCCCGGTAAATTTCCGCGATAGTCGTTGCGTACGTAAGGTCGTGAAGCGACTCTTCTTCAGGACGCGAGTCGTCATCACTAGCTCTAGTGTTTTTAACACTTTTATACCAATCTTCTCTGTACAGGACGATCTGTTCTGCATCCAGCTTTCGTCCGAAGCCGCCTTTGATCATTGTCTTGTCATGGCAGTCTAGACATAGTACGGACAGATTGGCTTCATCATGGTTACTTGGGTTTTCATCCAGGTGATGAATTTGGATTGGCTTGTTGGAGGTTCGACATACGCAACAAGTTCGGTCGGACAAAAACTGTACTCGTGCTGCAACCCCACGTGGGATCTCTGTCCTGTTTTTCTTAGGCTGTTTTGTGTGTGTCGAGGAACTCATAGTTCAGTCAATGGCTAATGTTTGAATTAAGGGCGGGCTTTAGACAGTCCCGAGTGAGCGTAACGAGCGACTTGAACCACTTGTTATGTTATTGCTTACCAATTATTGGATTTAACTTTTCCCTAAGTGCTGATTCAATTAGCTCAACGCAGAAATAATTGCTTGTAGTTGAGTTGAATGTAATCCAGGAGGCTCTGAGATTGCACTGATTAAGTGCTTCGCGCCGTGCTTTTAGTTTCAAGCCGTATGTTGTCGATTCAAGGGGGGCATTAAGGTGAAGGTTGAGCCGTGCCTTAACATTTTGCTGCTTGCCTAGGTAAAATGGAACGTATTCGGAATTTCTAAGTGCACTCAGGTTTGGCTTTACTCGCCCTTTGTAAAATCTAGGGCAGTTCGGAACGAGCTTTGTTCCTTTGGCATGCCCCCATGTCTCGCCAAATCTATTTAATTCATCTTCTGTGGTGAATTGGAATTTCGCCTCGATGAAATAAATTCCTGGTTTTTCACAGACGGTAGCGAATGGACTGTCATCCTCTAGGTAGAAGTCTACTTTTGACTCTCTTAGCTTGCTCAATACCGCATCTATATTTTCATTCTCGACTAAGCGAGATTTTAGGTCGTCTGCTTCTTTGAATATTTTTTCGATATTGAGCATGGTCTATTAAGGCCTAACAGTAATTATAGAGACCCATGGGTCTCTATATTAACAATTGAATAGTCGTGGCACATGGCTGGAACCACTTGTCTTTTTTGGTTTTATTATTTTCCGATCTCTATTTAAATGACGATATAGAGACGCAGCAATCCTGTTGCTCAGATTGTAAACTATTACCTTACTCATCACCACTAAACATATTTCAATTGCTACGCTCGCCTCTTCTCCATTTCCAGGGCGGTATAGGGTTGTCATCTGTCCATAGACCGCGTCTAGTGTTTCTAGCATCTTCTTCTATTGCGAACAAATAACCGTGACCCTTGGCAAATCTCGGGTCAACCCACGCCAATCCAGATTGAACCATAACTTCATTGGCGTAAACACCAGCGCAATCGACATCCCCTACCGGACGTTCATTTCTATCTATGCTGACCACTTTGATATTAGCAGTTTTGCCATAGCAAAGATCTGATAACTTTTGTTTCCCGCGCTTACCAAACGGCTGAGCTCTTTCCGGCGCATCTACTGCAGCCAATCTTATTCTAAGTTGAGTGTTGTTTGGGTCAAGGATAGTAAATGTATCTCCGTCATACACACGTACTACACGGCCAGTGATAGTTTCAGCATGCACGATAGACGAGAAGGATAAAGTAAGACTAAGTAATATCTGACGCATGAGATGAGTAGTCATGATTAACTCTTTCGTAGTTATGGTTTGTATTAGTGCCTGAATCGCCACTAGTCTACTAGATACCTTTGGACTTAACCCGCTTAAGTCACCCTCTTCAACTTACTAGGTTGCCTAACTTTATTTTTCCCGGCAATCCTGAGAAGTCGAAGAAACTTTGGACATTCAAAATGATTGGGGGCTTTGCAAACGGCCGCATGATTCAGTCCATCTCGCATTGCTGACAGTTCTGCAATCTTCTTGTCTAGTTCATCAGCCTTGGTTAACAATAGTTCTCTATTTATAACTGGTCCATCAGGGGTAAACATTTCATAGATTTCTTCTAACGAAAACCCTGCATTTCGTCCTAGTGATATTAAAGCTAGTCGCTCTATAACATTAGCACTAAATAAACGACGTAAACCATTTCGACCACAAGACTCGATTAAGCCTTTCTCTTCATAATATCTCAGTGTTGAAGCAGGCAACCCCGATGCTTTTGCAACCTCAGCAATATCCATTATTTCACCTATCTAAATTAACGCTTGACTTCAAGTTGACTTGAACTTTTATCCTACTCTTAACGCATGACTTAATACAGCATCTTTGCGATTAAGTTAGCTGCACATTATTGGTTTTTGAATAGCTTAAGGAGTTTATATGTTGAATATTGAATGGATTTTTCTATACATAGCATTGGGTGCATTTGTTGGATTTATGTCTGGCTTGCTAGGGGTTGGTGGGGGTGGATTACTTGTTCCTCTGCTGGCATCAATTTTTATCTATCAGGGATTAAGTGCCGATAGCGTTGTTCATATGGCATTAGCAACTTCATTGGCCTGCATGATTATCACTTCAGTTTCTAGTATGCGTTCGCATGCTTCTAAAGACGCTGTAATGTGGGATGTAGTTAGAGGGATGGCACCTGGCATTATTGTTGGGGAATTTTTCGCGACTCAAGTCGCTAGTCGCGTTAACTCAGCCTATATTGCTATTTTCTTTGCTTTATTCATGGCGCTTGTGGCATTGCAGACATTTCTTAAATGGCAACCAAGGCCCAGTAAAAGTCCAAGAACATTGCTTGGATTAATTTTGGCTGGGATGGGAATCGGATCTGTATCCGCCCTAGCAGCGGTGGGAGGTGGTTTTCTGACAGTCGTGTATCTTGGCTACAAGAATGTAGATATCAAAAGAGCCATAGGAACTTCTGCTGCAATTGGATTCCCTATAGCGATCACAGGTACTATTGGCTATATGATTAACGGCTGGACTACAACGTTAGATAAACCCTACACTTTTGGCTATATTTATATTCCAGCATTCTTAGCAATATCAATTGCTAGCGCGATATCTGCGCCTATTGGTGCTCGTTGTGCTCATAACATGCCTGAAGCTTCATTGAAAAAAGTCTTCGCCATCATTTGTTTGGCACTGAGTATAAAAATGTTAGTTTCATTTTGGTAAACTACTTTTAATAATTACAAATGCCTACTTCGTCTGCAAAACCTTCATTCATTCAAACATAAGTGCGCTAGGGATGTTCCGTCAACTAACTACAGGAACATCCTCCCACTTCGTCGTATAACTCGGACTCTTGTTATCCTGCTTCATCTTCCATGGCTTCCTAAACCCCTCGCTCGCAAGCTTTACAGAATCTTTTCCCATCTTGCGATTGATCTTATCAATCGCCGCCATCAACTCATCAGACTTCAGTGTGCCTTGCATCTGGCTAAATAAATCTGTCTGCACCCCTTCTGCTGGCACTAACTCAGAAAGCATGACACCAGCTTTCGCATAGTTAAAGTGAGGCCTGTAGATCTGCTTTAATCCCCATAGGACGACATTCACCAATTGCCTCGTGTCATCAGTAGGGCTTGGCATGGGAAGCGTGATTCCATTGCTATAGAACGGATCGTCAGGCTTGAATGGAGATGTTCTGATAAACACATAGGCACTGCCGGCAAATGATTGCTGCCTGCGTAGCTTTTCTGCTGCACGACTCATATACAACGTGATGGACTCTGCCAAACTATTGTAGTCACGCACCGGATGACCGAAGCTTCTTGAACTGAGTATTTGCTTCTTAGGCGGTGAGATCTCCTCTAACTCAATACACACAGTGCCATTTAGCTCACGAACGGTTTTCTCCATCACAACGCTAAATTGTTGTCGTAAAGCTTCCGGGCTTGCACGCTTTAAGTCCAATGCAGATCGATAGCCTAACGCTTCAAGCTTAGGGGCAAGCTTGCGCCCTACTCCCCATATTTCACCTACCTCAATCTTAGCAAGTAACTGGTCTAAGTCACGATCGGCCATCGCATTAAAGTTACACACACCATTAAACTGTGATCGCTTCTTAGCGCAATGGTTAGCAAGCTTAGCTAATGTCTTGCTAGCGCCTATGCCAACACAGACGGGTAACCCAGTCCAACTCAGAATGCGCTGCCGCATTGCTTGGCCATATTCAACTAAGTCCCGTCGATGAAAGCCGGTTAGGTCTAAGAAGGACTCATCAATCGAATAAACTTCTTGATCAGGACTGAAGTGTCTCAGAATATTCATGACCCGATTACTCATATCAGCATACAGAGCATAGTTGCTAGATAAAGCAATAATGCCATGCTGCTTGGCTAGGTCTTTAAACTTAAACCAGGGCGCACCCATGCCGACACCTAGCGCTTTGACTTCATTACTACGTGCTACCGCGCAGCCATCATTGTTACTAAGAACCACAACCGGTTTGCCAATCAGCTGCGGATTAAACACACGCTCACAGCTCACATAGAAGTTGTTCACGTCTATGAGTGCGATATGACGACTGGATGTTTTGGTAGCTGGCATGACAAAAGACTTTAAAGATGACTAATATTCACTGCATGAACAGTGATAGTGGGCTAAATTGGGAGCAGCTCTGATTAAAATTTCATACATCTCATATTTTATAGTGGCACCAGACACTTAGACTTTCAATCCCCACCCATTCAACAACGTTATCCACAGAAATTGTGGAGCAGTTAATTATTCGAAGCGCCTAAAAGAACCAATGACAACACCCCACACTTCAAATTGCGTGTCTTCAGTAATCTCAATACTAGGGTAAGCTCCGGTCGAGTTTGCTGGTAGCAAACGTACATTACTTTTTCTGCTACAACTTAACATCTTAATGGTGAACTCACCGTTAACCACTGCTAACACTATTGAGCCATCCTTAGCTGTTTTCGAACGATCAACTACTGCTTTGTCACCAGGCAACAGACCGACATCAATCATTGATTGGCCTTGAATTGTCACAAAGAAAGTGGCGTCTTTTTGATCAATTAAATAATCATTTGTATCCAACCTTTTATCTACGTACTCCTCTGCCGGAGACGGAAAGCCTGCAGATACTTTGGATACATAAATAGGAAGTGATAGGTTGCGAGGAGTTAAGCTTGGCAACTCGAATGAACTTGGGTCCAATATGCGAGCTTTCTCATGCGCAGCCGCGGCTGCATGGTCTTGTGGTGAATATGGTAAAGAAAACTGTTGCATGATTAAAGTAAGCACTCAAATATAAAAGCCACTTAGCTTGCCATTATGATCAATTCTATCGACAATAAGAACGATCGTTCTTTTCAGTGATAATTATACATAAATACAGGATATTCACACATGACTGATTTCAATAAACTGCATGAGTCTGATATTGAGAAACTGGGGCAGTTTAGGAGTTACTAGCAACACTTATTGAATCTATCACCAGCAAATTATTATGTGATCCGCAAATACTCTCAATGTCGCCTATGCGGGAATAAGCTGTCATTAATTTCATAGTTAATTCCCCTCTAAATATAGTTCTTCAATTACAATTAAATAAATACATCCTCATCCTCTATATTAATATTTCAATATAGAGACGCAGAAACAATAAAAGCTAGAAGAGACAGGGGTTCCCAGCCATGAACAACGAATATTCAATTATTAATATAGAGACCCATGGGTCTCTATATTAACTGTTAGGAGTAGCAGTGCCGCTCAATCACTCGTCAGAATTCTCTGAACTTACCGACCAACAATACATGGTGCTTGGGAAAGCAGTTGTGGAGTGGGCAAATATCGAACAGTTATTGAGCATTCTGCTTGGCCGTCTCCTCGCAACGCCAGACTTTCTTGCACGCACCTTCACTGACCCACTCGCTGCTTTTCGTTTACAAGAAGCTATTCAAGAGGCGGTCGAAATTCATCGCGTGCGCTATGGCGAAAGAGTTGTCGACGGTGCGCTTCTTGATGAGATCGTTCAAATCAACGAATCTGTTACCTTCTTACGCGGAATCAGGAACAAGATTGCTCACTTTTGCTGGTGCCGTCAGTCAGATGAATCATTGTTTGGCACAAGCTTTGCCGGAGGCATTCCGACGCCGAAATCCGAGCGAAAGAGCTCCGCAGTAATAACATTGAGTGAGCTAACCGATTTTCATCAAAAAGCCTTTGCTCTCGTCGAGCAACTGATTGTCTTAACCGAGAAACTTCCGAAAGTTGATGAGGAGCTATTCCTAACCCATCATTCAAGCGGGACACGCTAAAGCGTGCCCCTTAATTCAAACGTTAGACATCGCCAATGCCGCCTGCAATATTTCCGCACATGATCAGCCGACAAAGCCCCGTCATAGGGATGGAGTCCGATGAGTTCTCGGATGTAGCACTATTTCGAGAGCGTGCTGAGAAGCTTGCGTCGGCTCAAAGAAAGTACCAAGGAATTCCAATCTCCAGAACCGCGCGCAGAGAACATTCTGACGAGATCGCGTTCGAGGCAAACACACCAGACATTGACGAAGTAGGCAGCCTCGCTCGAAACTTCAGGTTCTTCTATGGGGACAAGGAGCCAACGCAGTTCCAGAAAATTCTGACCAAAGTCCGACGCCGCACGCAAGATGAATGGGCCTGCGGCTACTTGAACTGGTTAGCCGAGAAGTACAAAGAGGTAATGAAAGCTCCGCAGGTCTCAGCCGATCTTGGGCATCCTGTCTCCAACAGAAGAATCATCGACCTTTGGCTTAACTCAGAGCTCTTCCACTCGGAGAAGCTCAAAAGAGAAGAGTTGTCCAACATTCACGCAGCCATTGGTGAGGTGCCGTCGCTTTTCCAGCTGTATATCGCCATCGCACACTGCTCTTCCTACATTCACATGCTGTATTCGGTGGTCCATATACTTGATGCTCAGCACCAATTCATCTACTCACCAAACCATCACTTCGCGCAAGAGGAGCAAGGTGACAAGAGCGATGTCTAGCCTTCAATCGAGAGGACATGCCCCGGCAAGCAGGGTCATGCCTCACATCTCAAACGTTAAGCATAAAAACAGATTGCTATGGCGAATAACTGGAACATACCTGCTTGGTTAGAAACTGAAGTCCGAGCTAGAGACAATGTGTGTGTCTATTGCCGCACACCATTCACCCTTTCCAACGTCTCAAAAAAATCGGCCGCAAGTTGGGAACATATAATCAATGATGAAAAAATCATCACAAGAGAAAACATTGCCCTCTGCTGCTGTGGGTGCAACGCAAGTAAAGGACAGAAGCAGCTTTCTGTATGGCTGCAGTCGAAATATTGCAAAGAGCACGAAATTACAGAAGAGTCAGTAGCCTCTATAATCAAACAGGCAATTGCTAATGGGCTATAAACTATGCCTAACGACGCCCCTTAATTCAAACGTTGGATCACCAATATTTCGAGTGTTTGCAAGGAAATGTACATGATAAGACTCATTGTTTTTACTTTTTTATTTTTGACCTCTGCCTTGTCTCAAGCCAAATCAACGACCGATGTTGTGTGCTCTTACGCACCGAGTCAAAGCGAAGTAGTAAAGAAAATATCTGTTTCAGCTGGTGTAGCTGGGGGTGCGGTAGCAACAGCACTAGCCATTGCTAAAGCTACGGGACTTACTGCTGTCGCTCATAGTAGTGGCGCATACATTTTTACAGGCTCAAGCGGTTATGTTGCAGGCACACTTGGTGGAACTGCCGCTGCTACTGCCGCTGTTAACGCTACAGCTCCTGTAATTATTGGTGTTAGCATTTTTGTTGGCACTGCGGCAGGAACCGTCGAATTACTTTGTACCCCAAAAAATCATCCTGAATTCACAGCTAAGGTTGTTGAAGCATCAGAGGAGTTTGTCCGCAGATCAAAAACTCACTTAAACTCTACATCAAACAAAATCACCAGGGCAAAGGAAAAAGCAAAACCTGTTATGTCCAAGGTCACCGTGGTTCTCAAGGACTCAGCTTCAAATGTTTTTGATTACGCATACCGCACAGCCATTAATAGCGAATTTAAATAATCATGCCCACCCCATCATCAAGTGGGACGCCTAACGGCACAACTTAATCAGGCATTGAACGTCCGATTGGGACGCTCGCAGCCAATTAGCTCTACTCTTATTGTTTTATTAAGCTGGCTTCGGAATGTAAGGAGCTAAACAATCCTTAAATTCATTTTGTAAGTGCCAGTAACTATCAGCCAATTTCTTGTCGCCAGTCATCGCGATTACTGTCATCGCTGCCATCAACAATAATCCAGTTGATTGCTGCAATACACCCGTAAGTAATTGGATAGGATAACCGTCTTGTTTTCTTTTTAAAGGATGCTTTCCACCATGGACATATGAACCTAATGCTCGCCACGACTGTGACTTAAATTCCGCCAGAGTTACACTGGCTTGCTTAGGAACATTAGGTTTTACTTCCAAATCTCTTAGCATTTTGGCAACATCTGGACCATCTGAATATCCGTCATTCTCAACCGTTAATGGGGAATCATGCTTTGTGATATATGCTTCATCTGCAGCATAGAACAACCAAATACAACGCGCGGTTGCTTCAAACTGAGTCCTAAGTAGCACCATAGCTGAAGTTAAATTCTTTGAATACACCAGCATCCTTATGCTATCAGCATGCTCAATAGATATGCCTGCCATCGCCACTGAAAGTCGGCACCTTGGAAGCGGTGGAGTTTTTGCCTGAGATAAAAGTGCTGAAATAGCCTGATCAAACTCTGCAGATCTAATTATTAGTTTATTTAACTTATCTTCCATGACTCACTTTATCAACAACGAGCAATTAACTCCAGCGGATTGTCTTGCCTTCCGCTGAAGTTAGTTGTTATCTACTAAATGTTTCTCAGTACTTATAAGTTAAACTGTACCTCTGTACATCACGCCTAAAATTCTTAAAACTATTGCGATCACTTGGACTGGAAGGAACTGTGAGAAACACCTTCCCTATTGGTGGTGTTAACTTCCCATGCTTACCTCTATGGCTGAACTGCCAGCCAAGTCTAACTAATTTAGCAACGTCCTTATTGATATTTTTGTCAGCACTATATTTCATGGTAGCAACTTTCCATGAATGCTGCTCTGATAGCGCTTTGCGAATTTTATTGGAGAAAATCCAGTCTGCGCGAACGCCTTTTCAATTCCTACTTCCTGAATTGGTGAGCTATATAAATAAGCTGACCCACCCAGTGAGTTCTGAAAGAAACGACCTAATGGATCAATCATGATGTATGAGTCGACCATATCTTGATTATCTTCAACCGTCATAACCGCAGATAATGCGCCATGTCTGTTGACGAACTCACTGTAACTCTCAGTGCTAATTGATAGCGCATCTGTAATAACAGGGAGAACACGCATCACTTTCCAACGATCTGGATTGATTAGTGATATTAGGTTGCTCATGTCCTCTTGCATGTTGACTGCATTCACAACAGTGTTGATCTTGATAGATATAGCAGGATTTGCTTCACGTGCAATCCTTATAGTTTCCACAACATCACTAACAGGCATGATATTACCTTTTTGGCTGACCCTGCCAATTAAGCTATTCGTTTTAACATTAGATGAGTCAAGACTGATACCAAGGCACGACAAATGAGGTGCGATTGCAGTTACCCGTTGGGCATCAAGCAGACTTCCATTTGTGATAAGGGACACCTTGAAGCCCAGCTGCTTTGCTTTTGAGATGACAAAGTCCAGCCGCTCTTTAAGTAAAGTCGGCTCACCTCCAGCGATACTCAGTCGAACATTCTTCCAGTCCATAACTTGTGCAAGTGGATTAGCCGAGTTTGATGGCCTAAAAAAATCATAAAGGCTAGTTAGTAAATGTGCTGTTCCGTCCTGATCACGATGAAGCTCCTTACTAGTGCCTGGTTTCTCCCATGCTGCGTAGCAATACTTGCAACTGTAATTACATGCCTCAATAAGATGCCAGTTAATCACTAAATCCTCAACAAAAGGACGAATCTGTACCTCATCGTTGCGATGATTATTTCTCATGTTTTATCTCCTGAACTAGTGGTTAGCTGTTTAGTTCAGCGAGGTAACAAACACGAAACCCAACTTTCAGGTGATTGTTCTTCCCAACATAGGTCGCTTCAAAGAGCTCTCTTTCCAATGGACCAAGACCCAATCCAACACCACTGGCAGTGCACGCTACAGGGGCGCGAACATGGCCATGCGCTGACCCTCTATAGTCGCCAAGCCACTCTCCAAATGTAAGTGAAGTCAAAAACTCCAAGCCCTGCTCGTTATTGACCCAACACAGATCTGGTTTAAAACGTGTGAAGTAATGAGGAAGATAGGTAGGAGCTGTAAGCACATTTCCTTCATCGCTTATAGCTTCAACTGAGTGACTCTTCGCTAAAGGCCCTAAAGCTTCGATAGTACTTCTGGACGGAGAAATTTCACGCCACTCATCTATCATTAGCAAGCGAATGGGCAGTCCAGTTTTTTTCTCAAGATACTTGCAATAGGCAATCGCATCAAACCAAGTCACGCATACTGGACGCTCAATTGGATCCATTATGTTCATTTCAGGTAGAGAGTACCAATCACTGCCCGTCCGTTTTGACTTTTCTTCACGACGCTCTGCCCAGTCTGAATGATAGAAGTGAAAGAACTCATCTATTGTGACTAAATTAGAGACCATCAAACATTTGTTTGAAACTGCATGCGGTATAAATTTATAGTCGCGGGAAGCACTTCTTTGCTTAGGATGAGGGAATTTTTTAGTAGCAATTAGATAACGCTCTACAATTGCGTTTTCACCTGGGTAGTTGCCTACGTTGCCACCATTATTGTAGTGATGATGTTCGGCAAGATGTTTTAATTGCTCCAGCCAAATATCTTTTTGATAGTGCAAACGCGTTTTAATAGATTTATCACTAAGTGCTATCGGCAGCTCTTCTGATTTAAAAATAGGATGTAAATCATTTCCTGAAAATGGCTCATTCCTTTGACCTTTTACTACCCAATCAAAACGGCCATTAGCATCTTTCAGAAAAACAATATGGTCGTTGAACGGAATAACATCAACCCAGCCAGTATCTGAACACTCAATTACCTCACGAAAAATCTTAAAGAGCTCACGAATCAAGTTAAGCTCATCTTCACTTGCATTGTATAGTTGCACCTCTACTGGGCTTTCCATAGGCTGAACAAGTGAATCACCCAGTAAGTTGAATATTGTGGATACATCCAAATCAAAGGCTTTAAGCACTAACTCTTGAGCGGTCATATCCAGATACTCTGGAGTGTCATCAGTCCAATTATCAATACGATTGGCGCGAATTACAATTTGATTGCGATGAGTGAAAGCAAACTTGATTTGCTCGGACTGAGGTAGATAGCAAAAGCCACTCTTGCTGGTGAGTTTCGACGCTACTTCTTGCAAATCTAGAAGACCATACCCTTTTGCAGCGAACATGTAATTGCCAACACCAGTGAATAAACGTTTAGGTAAGGATCTCCCGGAATAGAAAAAACGATCAGCAACTTGACGAGCATTCAGTGCGGATAGAAACGGTGCATTATTCCACTTAATAAGATTTGAAGGCTCACAAAGATTGTGATTCACCATGAACTCGGTAAGTTTAGGCTCAATCTCATGGAGCCAATTTTCGTAAGATTTTGCACCCAGTGAAATCGCTACGTTATTCAGCAAATCCTTCATTTTGAGACTAGGGTGCGAGATCTTTTCGCCAGCTTTTTGACGTGCAGATCTGAGTTTATTTACAGCATCTTTGATATGTTCGCTACGAAGACCTTCAATGGGAATATCCCAATAAACATTGTTTTCTGTAGCAGGTTTTTGAACGAGAAGTGTTGATGAGCGCTCAGAGCGCAGTAGATCTTTGTTACTCATGATATCTCCAGGGCTACCCCAGCAGAAGCTGTAACGCACGAACAAGTTCGTACTGTCTTACGCAGGTAAGCTAAAAAGTTAATTTCGCTAATTTTGATCTGGAGATAAAACTAGAAATCATGAAGATTTCTTGGAGCTTTTTTGATCAGCAAAGACAGTCATGCTAATCGTGGTAGTCCACACATGTTTTATATTACCTCTTGTGATATTCGTAAGTCAACTCAAGCTGCATTTTTTTAATTAAATGTGCTGAGTACAACGTCATTTCTGATATCAATACCGCTCACGAGCGTATGCTCAAAGGTGATGTGAACTATCCTTTTTTTATTGATATGGCAACATTGAAGGCGTAGTATCTGCACAGGTACCACCCTACTCAGTCTTGGGGATTTAGTAAGCAAAGTAGATCACTTATCACCTTGAAAACATCAAGCTCTGTTGAGATGTTTGTAGTTAAAGAACGCATGAGAAACTGAAGTGAACTGATTAATCTAAAGGTTAGGAGTTTCTGTATGACACTACTTACTGAAAGCTTGAGAGAGGCTGAACTTGGCGATTATAAGATTTATCGATTCGCAAATGCTTTTAAGTCGGCCTTAGAAGATATTTGGAATCAACAAGAGGCTCAAACCTCTTGGAAAACTTCATATCAAAATTATATTAAGGCCCCTCCTCCTCTTTTTTCTAGAAGTAAAACTCCATCAGCTGAGTGGCTTATTGCTTTTACACCTGGATTCAATAAATCAATTTCAGATATAGACAAAAAACTTCAAGGTCGTGTACTAACCGCAATAACTGAGCTTTCAGAGAAGCCAGTACTACCGCATGGCGACACAAGAAAACCACTTGGAGCAGATCTAAAAGGTTTATGGCGCTACAGGGTTGGGGATTACCGCCTCGTCTACCGACCTGATGAGGAGAAGCATTTAGTAATACTGCTTGAGTTTGCTGCACGTGGCGGAGTATATGAGTCTTAACATGCTTTCTATGCCTGACTCTAGCATAGTGTTCATTTAGCTTCTTTCACTCTCTTAACCTAGACAACTTTGAGCACCACTCTTCTAGTTCGTGTAGTTTATAAGTTATAGTGCACTTTAATAATAAGTTGAAATTAGGGAGCAACATGACTATTGAAGCCAAGCCGTTGAATGGGCCGCGAATGATTGTGGATGAGGACAAACCCTTTCAAGGTGACTTGTTCGGACGTAAAGAACTTGCGGAGCAATTAACAGGATATATTGATCGTCTGCGTGATGGCACTGTGTTAGCAATTGATGCGCCATGGGGTGAAGGTAAAAGCTGGTTTGGCCGTAACTGGGCTAACTCCCTAAAAAATAATTACAGAGTCATTTACCTTGACGCATTTCAGCAAGACTATGTTGAAGATCCGTTCCTTTTGATAGCCTCTGAGATAAATGAACTCATCTCAAAAGATGAAGACCTTGCGCAAGATCTTAAGGAAAAAGCTGCGAATGTAATGAAAGCAATTTTGCCTGTTAGTACCAAAATTCTTATGGGTATTGCAAGCAGACTAACATTAGGTTCAGTAGATGGCTCTAAAGTTTTAGAAGATGCTTTCCAATCAGCTTCAGACAGTACGGCGGATGCTACACAAATATGGCTAGAAAATAAAATCGACGACCATAAGAAGGAAAAGCAGTCCCTAGACAGCTTTAGAGCTGCGTTGCAGGAGTTTTGTGAATCTCAAGGTAAGCCAGTCATCTTTTTCATTGATGAACTGGATCGTTGCAGACCAACCTTTGCTGTAAAACTGATAGAGCGTTTAAAACACTTTTTTGATGTACCTAACCTTGTATTCGTATTACTCCTTAACCGAGAACAATTAGAAAAATCTATCAAAGGTGTCTACGGTGCTGAAACAGATGCAACGTCATACTTAGGTAAGTTTGTTCATATGTATCTAAGGTTACCTAAAAAAGTTGTAGCTGATAGCAACACATCTAATGCAAACTGGGCGTATCTCTGGAAACTTTCTGATCATTACAAGTTTGAGAAAACAGAAGCGCTGGATTTTTTCATTAAAAACCTTTCTGTTTTTGCTTCTATTATGAAAATGTCTTTAAGGGATTTAGAAAGAGGCATGTCTTTACTTGCTTTAAATGGTATCGGTAACTCGGCAGAATATCTGGCCTGGCCTGTGGCCTTGAAATTAAAGCACCCCAACATTTTTAATGGCCTATTGAATAATGATGTGGATGCACACATTAAGGCGCTAGAGTTAATAGAAAAAATGGAGGCATCAGGGGAATTTTATTTCTGGGCTAAAAGTTACTTCTTAGTAATACATGCCACTGCTGCTAAAGAAGCGCACCGTCTATCAACAGAACAAATTGAAGAATATAAACGGTTAAGACCGACCTGGTTCATTGGGTCTGGGACACCATTAGCATCCTGGTTGAAACGTTTGGATATTGCGGCTCAAGACTAAAATATAGGAGATTTATATGGAAGTATTTGAATTTCCAGTTTCATATATTTCTCCTATTTATAATAATTGTTAACACTGATTCATCGCTTTTTGCGCAGCTGAGCAAGAGCTTTGTGTTGTGGGATGATTAATGCTCTCTTTTAGCTTTCCAAAGAAACCAGACACAGAATCCACACCGCCTTCCACCTGTTTACCAATTTGTTGCCCAGCAGTCGGCTCGCCCTTTTCAGTAGCAATCGCTACTTGTTGCTCAGCTGGCTTAGCTGCTTTGGTCACCTGTTTGTGTGCGACAAGTGCCGGCTTAGTTTTACTCTGTTTCTTTGCATCCAGCTTTTTCTTCGCAACGGATTTAGGTGTTACATCTGGTTTGATAACAGTTTGAACTGACTTTACCTCCACTTTCAGCGGCGGCTTCACCACAACTGCTGGCGTTGTAGTGTTGGGTGTTGTTTTTTGTTCAACTTCTTTCTTACCAAAAGCGTAGGCCTCGTCAGGCAAAATCAGCTCAAGTGTTGCAAAAAATATAATCAGTGCTATGGAAATTCTTTGAAAACTAGTCATCATTCTCTCCTACTCTATTTAGTTTTTAATTGAGCTTGTTTCTCAAGCTCTTGTGTTTTTTGATACAAATTAAGATCAGCGTTATCTTTAAAGTTTATAGGTGGCCGTTGCATCACAATTTTGCCAGCCCCCACTTTCCTTAGAGCTTCACACTGCTTATTAGCAGCCTCATCAGCCACCGCCTGGATTTCAGACGTCTTTTCATTCTCTGTGTGCAAAGTGACCTCTGCCCCCATGACTAGTGCTTGTATGTGCGCATGTTTTAACCATGAAGTGTTATCCTTGCCACCACTCACAATGATCGTTGGTGACTTGCCCTGACGATTCATGATTTCCTTAAGCCCAAACGCGCTAAATCCGCCTTCTACAATATGGACTTCACCTTTATCTGTCCCTGGCAACACAGGTGGATATGAGCGATCAGAGCCGGGTGCGCAGATAAACTTTGTTAGCTTTCCGCCAAGAACTCTTGGCACAATCAAGCGCGTTTCAGCGTTCCTGGGCTGACCATTAGCATCCAGCCCGATGAATCTAACACCATCGTTGGTCTTGTCAGCGAAACCAGCTTCGATGGCATTATTAAACGTTTTCCAACCTATACCTCTCGCTTTAATGTAGTCTGCAATCACACCGCTGGTGTCCCTGTGCGAATTAGTCAGCTTAAATTCCTGAGGTGCAGCCTCCGATCGCGCATTAGAACTGATTGTTGACTTAGAGGTACCGCGCGTTACAGCAAAGTCTTCAATCGTTTTGATAGCTTCATTCTTAGAAGTTACTTTGTTCAAATAAGACTTATCTAATTGCTGAACTACCTGCACTGCATCACCCGCAGCAGTTCCGTTAGCTAACCAGATCTTCTCGTCATTTGAGTCCTTCATGCCCAATCTAAGCCCATGGCCTTCTGCATCAAGATTATTGCCGACACCTGAAAACTGAATTTGATAACGATCTGTAATAAGGCTTGGCAGGTCAACTCGACGAGCTTGAGCATAGCGATCAAATTGCTTCTGCTGAAATTTGCTAAAAGTTATTTTCACTGATTGCATAGTTAAATCCTCAATGTGTTTGAATTGTTTTCTGCTTGCTTAAGCTGTTCTTTCGCTGCACGCTTAGCAGCTTGCTCAATAGCTTCAGCTTCACGTTTAATGCGCTCTAAAGTACCTGTTATATTTGCCAGTGGGGCATCTTTAAATGACTGCTGCATACGCTCAATCAACTGCTGCGCTTCTTGATTTTTGAGCGCAACACGCTGACCTATCCTGTTGTCTTGGAAGTCCAGCGTTGAGAGCTTGTCTGACTTGCGAGCAAGCTGCGTGGCCAACTGAATCATCATAGTTTCCCGGTTGACAGGCTTTCCAGCAGTCTCAAGCTTCGACTTGAGCTCAGATTCGTCAACGTACAAACTTGCAGAGTCGCGATGCCTAGACATACCTACATATGCATACCTGCGGTCCATGCCAGTGGCGAACACAAAAGACTTGTCGACAGTTGAGCCCTGTGCACTCCACTGGGTAACTGCGTGGGCATGTGAAAGTGATACACCACCAGATTCTGGATCGACATACTTCAACGTATTTAGCTCAATATCACGCCCATCCTCGTGCTTGAGTTTGATGTCATAGCCACCGTTGGCGGAAGGTCGGATATCAGTGATACGCGCCTTGTCGTTGTTTTTGACATCCAAATCCTTGATGTCGTTTTTCTTAAAGATGACATGCTCACCTACCGCGAACTTAGCTGCTTTGGTTGAAGCATTAGGCGCAGGTGTATCCAGTGTTATATCAGGCCCTGTGATGTCGCCACGCTTACGCAAAATAGCGCGCACTTGTGAGTTTATCTGGCGTACATCTGCATTTTTAACAGCAAGCAGTAGAGTCGACTTGCCTGGGTTCTGGTGTGTGTAATCAGCCCAATCCTGAACCATCGCATTCAGAGTAGATTTTTTGGTAGCGTGAAAATGAAGCCCACTTTCTGACTCTAACTTTTGCAAAGCAGTATCAGTCTCACCAACGCGAAATGCTGCTACCATTTCACGTTGTGTAGGCGTGCGTTGGCGACGAATTGTTTCGATTGAAGCTGCACCAGCTTTTTCCATGATGATAGATAGCGCTGGCCCCGCAGACACGGGTGACAGTTGTTTCTCTTCGCCGAGCAAGATGATTTTGCAGCCATACTTTTCTGCGAATGACAGCAGAATTTCCGACTCTCTTGAGCCAAGTAAACCTACTTCATCAATCATCAGCACATCATCTTTTGTGAGCTGAATTTTTCCTTTTAGCACTGCATTGATGAAACCAGAGGCTGCCCTGCTGTCAATTTGAGCATCACGCCCAATTACGTTCGCAGCTGACCATGAGGACGCTAGGCCGCGTAATGTGTAGCCAGCCGCTTTAAACGCGTTAGCAATGGCTAATGCACTTGTTGACTTACCAGATCCAGCTGCGCCCTCGACTACTTTAATACTGCCTACAGATAACGCATGGCGCACCACATCTGCTTGCTCAGCAGATAGCATGGACTGGTCAGCAATTGCTTTTTCAGTGTGCGCCGGATTGATTGCATGCTTGCCGTCGTTTGCAAGCTTCTCAGCGAGCTCGCTCAGGCGCTGTTCAACTGTTTGCATGCTTACTGTTGAGTAGTAATCCATGCCATCAAAGCCGCCAAGTCTGACAACTTTGTCTGCATTATTGAAACGAAGCTCGCCTGTCTTCAGTTTATCGAAGGTCTCAAGAATCTGTTCTGAATTAAGGTCGCCATAAAACTCTTCAACAACAGAGCGCAGCAGCGCATTTTCTTTGATCGCAGATTCTGTTGCTGTTAATTTTCTGAGTACGCTGCCTAAGCGATCTGTGATGTCATCCTGAGTTAGTGTTGGCCTGGTTATGGCTGGTGCACTTAGCAACTGATCTGCCGCCTCGGTACCGAAGCCGTGTTCATGCTCGGCATACTCGCTCCAGCCAATGTGCGGATCTTCAGGTAGCATTTCTTTCTTGTTACGCGTCTTGTAAAACATACGATCCAAACCACCGGCATCATCGATGCTTATGCCCTCCGCTGCGGCTGCATCTTTGATTGCTTCACTACGCTTTGACCAGCTTGCCACCAGACCTTTGTCTACACCTTCTATTTCAAATGAATGCCCGTTATCTGTAGTGACAATTTTGATACCTGGGAATGCTTGTTGTAGTTTAGCGATCAGTTCTGCTTGATGAATTGCGTCAGCGCTGGTTTGCCACTGAAACAAGCTCTTTGGCTCGATTGTTCTCCATTTAACATCGACTGTTCGCGATAGATTTAGTATCGAGTTGTGTAAATGTAGGTGAGGATGTTGATCACGATTAGCACCGTGTTGAAAACTAACGACAGCAAATTTGGTAGTAATTGAATCTTTGCCGCCAGCGCCTGTGCGAGTAGTTGCGTGACTATTTAGGAAATCAAGACCTTTTAGCACTGACTCTCGATAAAATTGCTCTAGTGCTCTCCTGATTTCACGATTTGAGATAGCCCATAGCGCACTAAACGATTTTGGTGGCGAGAATGCGAAGTCAGTGCCCGCACGGTGAGCATCTCCTGAATTCTTTAGAAGCGGCTCGCCTGTGCGCGGATTGAATGCAGCACACAATGCGCGAAAATCATTTTCGTCGATGATGTCACCGTGTTTGATGCCGAATTCTGCAAGCATGCCGCTTGGGTCGTAGACTGTTCCAATTGATTCTTTAGTGTAGTAGTCTGTTGGAGAGTAAGATTTTTTTTCAATCAATTTCATAAGCAAATAAAATGCAGCTCGCTCACCGCGAGACATGTTTTTAGCTGAGATAAAGCTCAGCGAAAAACCGTAAAGTGGAAGTAGAATCTGTAAGGGCTTTAGTACAAAAGTCATCTTTATACACCTCAATTCTTGTTAGAAAACGCATCAAAACCTGCACTAATTTTCGTTAATGCAGTTGCCAATTCTTCGATGTTTTTGTTGTTAGCAATGTTATTTTCAACTGCAATCACTGATAACTTTGTGAGCTTTGCGTGCAACATTTCTTGAGATTTTATTGAGCTCTCCATCATTTTTCCGATGCCGTATCTTTCAAGCTTTTCATTGATTGCCAACTGGACAAACTGGGTAACAGTTTTACATCCGAAGTCATCGAGCTCATCTTTAATTTGTTTAACAGCACACTCACTCAGGCGCGCTGACACTTTGATTGTTTGCTTCATATTGCAGCCTTATTTATAAATGTACTATAAATGATATAGTAAGACGGCACGCACTTGATTGCAAGTTTTATTTGAAAACATGATTATCGGGCTAGAAACCAAGGTTTATTAGGCTTTAATGGAAACCATAGGTATCAATAGTTGGGAACTTGTCGGACAGCATGAAGCTAGTGCTAGCAATGGTTTCGAGGCACATAGCGCGAAGCAAGACGACACTTTAGTGCGTAGTGTGCATGGTGGAAATTTTTGGAAAAAAATAGAACACCGCAAGATCCATTGGGGTTTATGTGCAGCCAGACTCCTCTGCCCTCACTACACATCACGCATGGCTTCCTGAATACTTACCTTGCTCGCTAACACTGCTATTGCTAGCTGCCAGACACTTTTTAGTGTGAACAATCTAAAATACAGTTGACTGATATAATTGATATAGTTATAGTGTGTTTAATACTTAATCACCTACACACTTAATTACATGTTCACAAAGTATGTAAGTAACCAAGTTACTAACGCATTAAGTAACCAAGGAATCGAATTACTAAAGCATCAAGTAATTGAGTATATGGGTAACAAAGAATACAAATTAGTTGAGCACTTAAGCACTAATTGACATATGTACTAAGTCAGATATGCACTAAGTAACAAGGTGACTTTAGCACCAAGTAATTTACTCATTTAGTAACTAAGTAACACACGCAATAAGTAATCAAATAACTAAAGCATTAAGTAAACAATTAACTAATACAGATAATCACTAACACACTAACTTACAAAATAAGAAAGGAACATGATGTCAAACAAGATGAATATAAAAGATTTCCATATAGATGACGATTTGATACCTGATCGCCAGACCACCACTGCTGCTATTACCAAAGCAACATCAGAAGCCAGAGCCGGAGCTGCAGATGTAACATCAACCACAAAGACAACTAACAAACAAAAGTCATCAAAAGTAAAACTGACGCCACTTGATGCTGATAGCCCGGCTATTACAGTGCGCCTAGCCTTCAACAAAGATGAATACAAATCTTTGCTCTCGTTAGCGCTTATGGAAACAGAAAAGTCAGGTCGGAGATGTTCTGTGACCAACCTCATATATCAACATTTAAACAAACTCATTAAGAAAGGATACACAAATGCATAAGATAACAATTTCAGTCCTTGGTATCAAAGGCGGTGCAGCCAAGACAACCACAACACACCTGTTGTCTTTAGGATTAGCAAAGTTTAGTACGAGAGCAATATTGTTGACCACTGATCACACCACGGGTCGACTAAGCTTAAGTGACGTAAACCGACCATATAAAACACGTTCCGGCCAAACATCTCAAAACCTAAAGAAGTGGTTTGAAAACTTTCAAAATGTTGACGTTAGCAAGCACCCTGCCGCCCTTGTGATCGATGGCGGAGGCAACCGTCAAAATGTCGATGATGTGCTCGCAAATTACAGTGATCTCATCTTGCTACCTTTCCGCGACTCTGAAGAAGACATCAGAGTGGTCAGTGAAGACATGAGACGCCTACCCACCGCCTACGCGTTACCTAGCGCCTGGCCAACTAACAACTTTGCCAACGTTGCCGCCGATAAAGTGCTTAAAAAAATGGAAGCAGAATTCCCTGGCCGCATTTTGAAACCAGTCCCTGTATGTCGAGCTACTCAGCAGTTGTTGCGCGAAGAGTTTGCAGGTGTGGATTCAACTGTAACTAGCATTGCAAAAAGTCTAACTTTTGATGTGCTATCGAAACTTGATATCAATCCATTTACCTTTAAATTTCAATAACAAAAATATCGTTTATATAACATATATATAGAAGGAAAATCATGCGTAAACTATTAAATATCTTTAAAAGATGGCTGCTAACACTACCGCCCGAACCACCAGAAGTCACACAACCGGACCCGCGCACACAACCCGAATATGACTGGCAATATTTAGTTACGACAGGACACGTCATTTTTGCGCGCATGAATCATTTGAAGTTCATTGGCTATCGTCTATTGATCGCATTAGTAGCAAGCTTAGTTGTGCTCTATTACGCGATAAACTTTGCGACCACCTTGGTTGCAAAGCTTGATTTCGACGCGCAACCACAAACTCAACGAGCTCTCATCGATGAACGCAAGATTATCTACGATTCTATAAACTTCGAGCTTAATGGTCGCAGCAAACCAACCAATGCTGACGAGTTACAAATGTTCATCGTTGATAACCTAAATTCGTTAACTAAAGAAAACAAGTTAGCCATCCCCTGCCACATCACAAGCACTATTGCAGCACCGTGGGCAAACAAAGGTAGTGTCGAATACCCGATGTGCGCATCCAAGCCTGCTAGGTTAGGCAAACCGAAACGCATCTATACGTTTGCAATAGTTAACCATAGAGGTGACTACAAAAACTGGATCGGTGTTTTCTATTATGACGAATATTGGAAATACAAAAACCTAGATATGCAGGACTTCTACAAAGTACCTAAGTATGAAAATTTCGACGCTTCACTACTTGTGAATACGCTTCAATCTGATTTCACAGACTTACCGCTTGTAATCAATAATAAAAAGGAGAACAACAATGATTGATACCATAATCGCATTACTAAGATCACCGTTTGACATAATGATGTCAACTTTGAGCATATTCGCTTCAGTCGGCCATAAGTTGTTCGGCAAACTCATCAACCCACTCGTTAACAAAATTATGAGTCGTAGTGAAGGTATTGGCTATTTTGATGACTACTTCAAAAACCATGACAACCCACTGCTACGCGGCGACCTATATGCTGCAGCGCTTAAGTTCTATCCTGAAGCTAAGTTTCCAACTTTTTATAAGAAAATTCCAGACGACATAAGGAAACATATCATTATAGATGGTCGCATCCGTGGCTCTGGATACTTGCCAGCCTACGCGCTAACCCCAGGCTACATTTCAGATCAGTTAGTAAATGATAGCAAACAAGCAGCACTGAAATCCGGTCTTTTAGTCTTAGTGCTGTCATTTCTGGCAATCACAGCAGCTACTGGCTACTATACTTTTAGCAGCAACTTGTCATCAGTAATGCCAACATTCACTCTGCCGGCAAACACAGACAATTGGGGACTCTTCCCTGCCCTGGTTTACATGCAGAAGCTTGCATCGTACTCAACCGCTCTGTTCACGCTTGCCGTCAAACTTGTTGCAAGCTTAAGCGTTGCTGTTTCATTGATTGCATTACCTGCGGCCTTGGTAGCAACATTGTTAGCATGCGTTACGTTCTGGGGGAGCTGGAGGTATTTGATAGTCAAAACGATGGACGACTACGCTGCACCCCTTCGCAAAGAAACTAAAGAATCCATTGTTCGCTGGAAACATCGCTTTGAGCAAAGAGAGCTTGAAGAGCAAGCTTACTTAGCTCAACTCAATGAAATTGAGCGTTTGGGCGAGCGCGAAAGCGATCTGATCACAATCGGTGAAGCTACGGGTCACTTTAATTTCAGAGGCTTGCTAACCGGACCTAGTCAACATCAAAAAGTGAAGGTGGCAGTGTCAGATTTGTTCCAGAACACTATTGTTCTCGGCGGGACAGGCTCAGGCAAAACACGCACAATCTTGCTTCCAATGATCACTCAGTTGATCAATTTGCAAGATAAGCAGGATATCAGCCTCTACGTCACGGATGCTAAAGGCGTGTTGTGGCATGACGTAGCTGAAATTGCAGTCAAAATGGGGAAAGAGATTCAGGTTATCGGTGCTGCCAACGGAGAGCTCGGTGTTGACTTGCTGGACGGCCTAGCACCAGCGTTTGTAAGTGACATCATTAGAAGTGTAATGAGGCAGCTAGGCGGCGCAGCTGGCGACAGTTTTTGGCCAGATATGGCATCCAACACTATGCGACATGTGTTCACTGTACTTAGAGCCTGGGAGCGAACTGAGAATGGCATCAAGTATGCAGAAACGTCAGGTGAACGCCCTTATTCACTTGCTTCAGCATACAGACTAGCGTTGGGCGCATACGATGTTAATGGCTGGATGAAAGACATCGAAGCTGACATTCTAGATTGTATTGAAAACGATCACAGCGCGATTGCTGACATTGCTCAATCTGATTTGTATGCGTCGCTGCGCTACTTGAGAACCGTTTGGCCGCAAATGGCAAAGGACACTCGTAGCGGCATTGAAGCCAATATTACCAACGCCCTAGGCACATTTGAAGCAGATGTGCGCTTACGTGAAAAGTTTGCAAGTGGCGAGCAAGCTGATATCACAATATCCGAGCTATGGGGTAACAAGATTACATGCATCAACCTACCAGACTCTGAGTATGGCGCGGCAGGAAAAATTATCAATGTATTCTTGAAAACGCTACTGTTCAACGAAGCTAAGCGTCGCCAATCAGTTGATCCAGAGATTGCAAAGAAACAGCAGCTAGCATTTGTTGCCGATGAATTTCAGTCGTTGATCACAGCTGATGTTGCAGGAATTAGTGATGCCACGTTCCCCAACATTTCACGATCAACCGGACTGTTTTACCTGGTGGCAACACAAGGCATTGTTGGCTTAGAGCAAGCAATTGGTCAGCAAGCTGCGGCTAACTTTATGAACAATATGCGTAACAAGATTTTCTTGCAGATCGAAGAAGCCACAACAATGCAGTTCGCACGCATGTTAGCAGGCAAAGCAATGCGCTTTCAAAGTTATGACAGCGATCATCACGAGAGCTTTGAGTCAATGAGACGTGAGAGTGGCTTTGATCCAGTATTGATGGGGGCAGCTGTGCTCAATGATCGCATCAAGAAGAAGTCTGGGCTCATAAAAGGTCTTTTTAACAGTTGCAAGCGATTCAAGTTATCAGATGTACAAAAAATGTTTGTTTTAAGTGATTCAGGCTCAAGCATCTTGATGAATCAGAACTATGACGGACGATCTGAGTACAATCGAGTTGAAGACAAAAACCACGACTACATGAAATCAGGCAACGAAATGGTTGATGTGCTCAGTGATGGTGACTTGACGCAAATGGGTCGCACGAACGCTTACTGTTTCATTTGGCGGTCTGGGCATAGCAGGCAAGATATCGTGAGGCTTACTGATATAAGTAAGCTTGTGAGCTAACAAGAGCTAATAAAAAAGGACTCAATTTGAGTCCTTATCTTTGACTGCTATCGGCCCAAAGCTGACGCTCGTTTATGAAACGCGACTGGCGGAAACATGGAACAACGCTGACATTAAACTTTCGTAAACTAAACAAATAAACGCTTTTGTGGATTTATAACTTTAATATTTCAACCTTAGCGCATTTGCAATTACTGAAACAGAGCTCAAACTCATAGCGAGCGCCGCTATCATCGGTGAAAGTAGCCATCCAGTAAGTGGGAAAAGTAGGCCCGCGGCCAAAGGAACACCGAGCGAGTTGTAAACAAAGGCAAATGTCAGGTTTTGCTTCATATTGATTATTGTCTGCTCAGAAATTGCTCTCGCTTGCGCAATACCACGCAGATCACCTTTTACAAGCGTTACTTGGGCACTATTCATTGCAACATCAGTTCCTGTTCCCATCGCAATACCCACATTAGCTTTTGCCAATGCTGGGGCATCATTAATACCGTCTCCTGCCATTGCAACAATTCTTCCTTCACGTTGTAGCTTATCTACCAATGCTAATTTGTCGGCTGGCCTGACCTCCCCATAGACCTCACTAATACCCAATTTAGCAGCTACAAATTTTGCTGTAACTAGGCCATCACCAGTAGCCATGATGACACGAATGTTAAAAGACCTAAGGATATTTAACGCATCTAATGAACTAGCTTTAATAGGATCAGAAACAGCTAATAAACCAGCCACATTTCCATCCACTGCCAACACCATGACACTTGCTCCCTCCGCCCTTAAATTTTCAGCCTGTAACTTTAGCTCTTCATATGAAACTCCAATTTGTGTCATCAGAGCACTGTTTCCTAATGCAAGCGACCTTCCGCCGACTATACCTTTTACACCTATGCCAGAGATTGAGTCGAAGCTTTCTACTTTTTCTAGCCGGAGTTTCCGATCACGAGCTTCTTGCAAAATAGCATCGGCCAAAGGATGTTCGCTCCCTTGGTCTAAGCTTGCTGCGAGACGAAGCACTTCTTCTTCCGTATACCCTTGATTTGCAAATACTCGATCAAACCGTGGTTTACCTTCGGTTAGCGTTCCAGTTTTATCAACAATAATGGTGTCTATTTTTCTGAAATTTTCAATCGCTGCTGCATCGCGGAACAACACTCCTTGAGAGGCTGCTTTTCCTGTAGCAACCATAATTGACATTGGTGTTGCCAATCCTAGCGCACATGGACAGGCAATAATAAGCACAGCAACAGCATTAATGAGCCCGTATACCCAGCTTGGCTCTGGGCCAAACACGCCCCACACAAAAAATGTCAGTAGCGAGATAAGTACGACTGTTATAACAAAGTACCCTGCAACATGATCAGCCATGCGCTGCATAGGTGCTCTTGATCGTTGCGCTTGCATAACCATTTGCACAATACTTGAAAGAACAGTTTGAGTTCCCACCTTTTCAGCTCTTAACACTAATGTACCACTTGTATTTAATGTTGCTCCTATCAGTTTATCTCCAACGCGTTTTGTCACTGGAACAGGTTCACCTGTAAGCATAGACTCATCAACTGCGCTAACTCCCTCAATCACAACGCCATCAACAGGTACCTTTTCACCAGGACGGACGCGAAGAGTGTCGCCAACATGCACATGCGTCAAGGGCACATCCTGCTCTGTACCATCGGTATTAATTTTACGAGCTGACTTAGGTGCCAAACCCAGTAATGATTTGATAGCTGCAGATGTCTGTGATCGTGCCTTAAGCTCAAGGACCTGACCAAGTAAGGTAAGTGAAATGATGACTGCAGCGGCTTCAAAGTAGACAGACACTCGGCCCATATCGATAAATGAATCTGGGAAAAAATCAGGTAATGCTGTTGCTATTACACTGTAAATAAATGCAGCTGAAGTACCGAGACCAATTAAGGTCCACATATTAGGTTTACGGTTAATTATTGATTGGACGCCTCGTTGGAAGAAAGGCCAGCCTGCCCATAATACAATCGGCAAAGAAATAATGAGCTCAATCCAGCTTTGAGTCGCCATCTCAAACCATTGTAGCCTGTGACCTAACATTGCCAAAACTGTAACAACAACGGTTAATGGCAATGTCCAAAAAAAACGCCGTTTAAAATCTATTAATTCCGGACTTTCGTCTTCCTCAAGGCTCGGTAGCTCTGGCTCCAATGACATGCCGCACTTTGGACAGACGCCTGGAGAGTCCTGCCGTACTTCGGGATGCATCGGGCATGTATATATAGTCCCTTTGGCGCTTAATTCAGCTGAAATTTGGCCATCATTTACAGGTTGAGGTTGATGATATAGCGCTGGATTTTCTAGAAACTTACCTTTGCATTTATTGCTACAAAAATAGAACATTGTTCCTGCATGCTTTGCAGAATGTTGTGACTGGTCAGAAAC
>Ga0208751_100019_pt1 | contig 57584 bp, 58 predicted proteins | sample LakWasMet22_HOW5_2_FD_183868 | JGI IMG/M metagenome (GOLD analysis project Ga0208751, IMG submission 183868) | Freshwater sediment methanotrophic microbial communities from Lake Washington under simulated oxygen tension - Sediment Metagenome... | ecosystem: Environmental > Aquatic > Freshwater >... | reverse complement strand
TTAGAAATGATTTGCATAAGCTGAAAAAAGAAGTCTCGGCAACCGGAAGCCCGCGCTTTGTCGCGGACTCCGACAGTGCAGGCCACGCCGACCGGGCGTGGGCCTGCTTTTTGGCGATTCATGCGGCCACCGGCACGCAATCGATCATTGAATATAACCCGATGCCTGGGAAAAATGACCGCTATGCGGGCAAGCGTAACGATGCTTTAACGGCCGTGGATGGGGCCTGGTGATGAAACATGAAAAATTTCTTTTTTAATTGGTGCCCAGATTTAATCGTCAGAACTGATCATGGCCATAGTTCGCATCCTGACTTCAAAAGTATTGCGACTATGGAATGTAGGGCGGAGAGAGAAAACAGAAAGTGTTGCAGACGCGGAATGTGCGTAGAAGCGATCGACAATAATGGCCACAGAGTGTCATCCAAAACATTTAATTCATAACTCATTTTTACCGAAGCCTAATCCATGAATCTGCTCGACTGGTTTAAGCAAGCCATATCACCGAAAACCGTGAGCGAACGCCAGACCGACGCGCCGCGCATGGGCATTCTGCACCGTGAATTTGCCGGCCATCCGGCCAAGGGCCTGACGCCGGCGGATCTGGCTTCGATTCTGGCCCAGGCCGAACAGGGCGACATGATCGCCCAGGCCGAGCTGTTTATGGACATGGAGGAGAAAGACGCGCACATCGCCGCCGAGCTTTCCAAGCGCAAGATGGCGGTCAAAAAGCTGGACTGGACGCTGGAGCCGCCGCGCGATGCCTCTGCCAAGGAAAAGAAGGCCACCAAGACGCTGGAGATGCTGATCCGCGACGAGCTGGACATCGACGATCTGCGCATGGACCTGCTCGATGCGATCGGCCACGGTTATTCGTGCATCGAGCTGGGATGGGGCCGCACGCTGCAAGGCTTATGGTTTCCGGACCGGGTAGAGCACCGGTCGCCAAGCTGGTTTGCCTGCCACCCAGACGACCGCAACACGCTGCGCCTGCGCGACTCATCGCAGACCTACGGCGCGCCGCTGCAGCCCTGGGGCTGGATTCCGCACACGCACAAGTCGCGCTCGGGCTATCTGGCGCGGGCCGGCCTGCACCGGGTGCTGGCGTGGCCGTACCTGTTCAAGAATTATTCTGTCCGCGACTTGGCCGAGTTTCTGGAAATCTACGGCCTGCCGATCCGGATCGGCAAATACGGGCCGAATGCCGGCGACAAAGAAAAGCGGGATTTGTTAAAGGCAGTGCTGAGCATCGGCCACCATGCGGCCGGTATCATCCCCGATTCGATGCAGGTGGAACTGGCGACGGTTGCGGCCGGTGGCAATGCCGACGCCTTCAAGGTGATGATCGACTGGTGCGAAGCCAGCGAATCGAAGGCGATTCTGGGCGGCACGCTGACCAGCCAGACCGCCGCGAACGGCAACCGCGCGCTCGGCGACGTGCACAACGAAGTCCGCATGGACATCCGCGATGATGACGCCAAGCAGGTCGATCAGTCGCTGGGCGTGTATCTGGTCTATCCGATGGCGATGCTGAACGGGCTGTTTGCGGACAACCGCAGTCCGAGTTTCGTCAGCGATACGCAAGAGCCTGACGATTTGGCGCTGTATTCGGACGCGCTGCCGAAGTTGACGGGAATCGGGATGCGTATCCCAACACGCTATGCCCACCAAAAACTGAAGATTCCCGAGCCGGATGGCGACGAACCGGTATTGGCCACAGCATCGGCAGCCACACCGGAAACGCAGCCGAATCCACCGGCCGTAGGCGCTACGTCGCTACGCATCGCCGCCCTATCGAGCCCGGTCGATCAGCTGACGCCGCCGGAATTGCAGGCTGAACGCCTGGCGAAAGACGCCCAAGCGCCCGGCCGCGCCTGGATGGACAGGATTCTGGTGATGGTCGATCAGGCCGAAAGCCTGGAGCAGCTGCGCGACATGCTGCTGAACGCCTACGGCGATTTGCCGAGCGAGGATATGAGCAATGTGATGGCGTTGGCGTTTGCTGCGGCGGATCTGGCTGGCCGCTTCGACGTGCAGAACGGTAACTAAATGCCTCTGAAACTCGGCCCCGATCAGATCGGTTTCAACGCCCGTGGTGATGGCCCGTTCGCGCTGCCGTTTCCCGAGCAGATCGATTATTTTCGGCAAAAGCTGAACCTGCCGACCCAGCATTACGACGACATCATCAAAAGCGCGCACGATCGTGCTTTTGTCGTCGCCGGCGCGGCCAAGGCGGATCTGTTGAACGATCTGCGCCAGGCGGTTGACCGCTCGATCGTCGAGGGCAAGTCGATCGGCTGGTTCCGGCAGGAATTCGACAATATCGTCAAGAAAAACGGCTGGCACGGCTGGACTGGTGAGGATACCGCGGATGGCCGCGACTGGCGCACGCGCGTGATTTACCGGACCAATCTGTCGGCGAGCTATGCGGCTGGAAGGTACGCCCAACTGACGAATCCGGCGCTTCTAAAAAGCCGGCCGTATTGGAAATACATCCATAATGATACGGTCCAGCATCCCCGCCCATTGCATCAGAGTTGGAACGGTCTGGTCTTGCGCTATGACGATCCTTTTTGGCAATCGCATTTCCCGCCGAACGGCTGGGGCTGCCGCTGTCGGGTGACGGCGGTGCGGGCTGACGAGTACAACGGCGGCCAAGCTCCCGATGATGGCACGTATGAGCATGTCGATCGCCATGGCGAGGTGCATACGATTCCGAAAGGCATCGATTACGGCTGGGACTATACGCCTGGGGCCGGAATCGTGGAAAATTTGAAGGATACGGCGCTTAAAAAGGCGGAGGATCTGCCGAAACCGCTTGCAAAAGCCTTGGAAACTGATATAAAACAGGCCGGCGTCAAGGTTTTCGAGCCGCAAAAAACGGCGAAATTGGCGGCTAAATGGGCGATGGATAATGACCTGGTCGATTTTGCCGATTACGGCAAGATCGATGCGGCGGTCGCCAATGCGATGAATCAATCGCTTTTTGAGCATTTGCGGGAATTTCCGGAGCTTAGAACGAATCAGAAGTTTGTCGGTACGGCGCAGCAGCAGTTCAAGCGCTGGCGCGAGTTGTCGATCGCCGACTATGTTGCTAAGCTGAAGGACAACGGCATAAGCGAGGATATCGCGCAGCAATACGCTGAGCGTATGATCAAGCCGTTAAAGATGAAAGGCAATGCTTTCGCGCATTCCTGGAAGCAGGCTCAGGTTTCTGGCATCGCGGTCAATGAGAAATGGGGCAAAACGCCGGTCGATTTCAATGAGGCGTTGGCCTTGTCTGTCCGGTCGTCGTTTCATCCGATCGGCTGCGATACAATCAAGAGCGTAGTCGATCACGAACTGGGTCATCAGCTTGACGATCTGCTTGGCCTTGATGCCATGGACGAGGTCCGTACTTTATATAAGGAAGCGTTGCGTGCAGGGATCAAAGAAGAGGTGTCCGGTTATGCCGGCAAGAACATTAAAGAATTTATCGCTGAATGTTGGGCTGAGGCACTGAACAATGAAACCCCAAGAAAATATGCCAAAGAAGTCTCCGCTATCATCAGATCCGAATATCGCCGTCGATTTGCCGCCTCCTGATCTCGACTTCGGCATCATCACATCGGGATCTTGCCCGACGCCTGAAGACCAGGATTTTTTCGACCAAAACGTCAAAGTAAATCCCCCCTCCGACGCCTGATTTATCGTTTTCACATCCTGAAAACTTCTTTTATTTTTCGTTCCGTTTTATCTCCCTTCATTTCGTTTCATTTCTATTTATCTCGTCATTTCCTGATCATTTATCTAATCTCTGTTCAGTAATCGGCGTTTTCGAAGCGGGCTTTACGACGATCGGACAGCCGGCGGCGATCGCCGGGGCGATTTTATGCGCGACCAGATTCAACGGAAAATTAAACGGTGTAATCGCGGCGACTACGCCGACCGGAAAATATTTGACGATAGCGTCTTTTCGCGCGCCGGAACGGTGCCAATCGATGCTGAGGACTTCGCCCGGCAAGCGTTTGGCTTCTTCGGCGGCGGTCAGAAAGGTCTGCGCCGCGCGTTCGATTTCGCCGTGTGCGGTCTTGAGCGGCTTGCCCGCTTCCCGGGCCATGATGACGGCCAGTTCGCCTCGGTTTGCAAGAATGCCTTGTGCAATTTCGGTCAGAATCCGAAAGCGTTCGTAAACCGGCAAGTCCTGCATGGTCTGGCGCACGGCGCAGGCGGCGGTAGCGGCCGTTTCATAATCATCCGCCCCGGCGGTAAAGGTTTTATAAACGCATTGTTGCGTATAAGGGCTGATGACATCCAGAGGATGGACCGTGGTTTTAAAGCTTCCCGCAACGTAAATCGGATAAGGGGATTGCTTAATATCTGTCATGTGCGTTTGTCCTCATGAAAAATCTCTTGTAACTTTGCAGTGGTAATCTCCGCTTACCTTTAGCAACGTCAGACCTCCCTCCATCGGCATCCATCGGATATGGCAAACCACTGTCAGTGATAAAACGGAGCTTCATGCTGCGTTAAGTTGTGAAATGTCTACCTTACTGGATTAGCGGTCTGACGCATTTCCCTGCCAAATCATCGATAACTGGAGTAGAATTATTGCATTGAACCATCTTTAATACTATTGCGCGCAACCAATGACACAGGCGATGATCAATCCGGATATCCTTAGCTGGGCGCGGCATCGTGCCGGTCTGGATGTGTCTGGTCTTGCCCGCAAGTTGAATGTTGACGAAGAAAAACTGACCGCATGGGAGCAAGGGGAAACTCGACCGACCTTTAAGCAGGCTCAGAACTATGCCCACCACACTCACATACCGTTCGGTTATCTTTTTCTTAAGCAGCCTCCGAAAGACGAACTGCCTATTCCCGATCTACGCACTGTAGGCGATCGTACTCCGGAGGAGATAAGCATCAACTTACGCGATACCATCAAGGATGTCCTTCAACGCCAGCTTTGGTACCAGGAATATCAAAAGGAAAGAGGTACAGGCGGGGTTGTCGTGGTGGGTCGTCAGTCCGTGCAGACTCCGGTATATACTATCGTTGCCGACATGAAAACTCATTTAGGCTTAAAACCTTGGCCGGAACGAGGAAGTTGGGAAGACTATACGCGCGACTTGGTCGCTCGAATTGAGTCTTTAGGCGTTTTGGTCATGCGTAGCGGGATGGTGGGCAGCAACACACGCCGCTTGTTGAATGTTGACGAATTCAGAGGATTTGCGATTGCTGATTGGTTTGCTCCAGTCATCTTTATCAATACAGCTGATTGTCCCGAAGCCCGATTGTTTACCTTAATTCACGAATTGACTCATATCTGGGTGGGAGAATCCGGTATATCTGATGCAAATCCTCGAAGCCAAGGCAAAGTAGAGCAATTGTGTAATGCCGTTGCGGCGGAATTTCTTGCACCTGAAATTGAGTTTTACGCTTTTTGGAAATCCGATACCGACAATTGGAAAATCAACTTGCCCTTCTTGTCTAGCCATTTTCATGTCAGCCAATGGGTAATCGCCCGTCGGGCATTTGAGTTAAGCCTGATCACTGATGGTGAGTATTGGACTTATGTAAACAAGCTGCAGGCCGATTACAAAGCGCGGGAAAAAGAAGGCTCACCGACTTACAACCGGATGCAAATGAGTAAAGTCAGCAAACGTTTTGCGCAGGCCGTTGCCAGTGAGGCATTAAGTGGCCGTATGCTACTTCGGGAAGCTTGGAAGTTGCTTGGTGTTAAACCCGACAAACTGGCAGCTTTTGCACATAAGGAGCTCAGAATTTGATTTATCTGCTGGATGCCAACGTCTACATTGAAGCCAAAAACCGCTACTATCGCATGACTGTTTGTCCGGGATTTTGGGAATGGATGGACTTACAATTCACTTTCGGTCATTTAGGCAGCATCCGCATGGTTTTCGATGAACTTAGCAAAAGTGGGGATGAACTCTCGGAATGGGTGAAAGCTCGTCAACCTCACTTTATTGAAGTAGATGATGGAGCAACACAGGAAGTATTCGCTAAAATTGCACAATTTGTGGTGGAGTATCCCGACTATACGGAACCTTATACCAGTAGCTTTCTTGCGGTTGCTGATCCTTGGTTAATCGCCAAAGCCAAAATATTGGGCGCGACCGTGGTGACGCATGAGGTGCCTGTCCCTCCTGGCAGTAAGAAAGTAAAGGTTCCGAATATTTGCCGAGAGTTTGGCGTCGATTTTTGCAATACCTTTGATCTGCTCGAGTCGATGACAGCGCAGTTCGTGCTGCGTAATTGATAGCTTTCTTGTCACACGTAATATGATGTGACGTAAGGGACCATATCGTTCACGATTTCATACGGCTCATTGAAGGCAAATGCAAAATGCTCAATACTTGCCACAATGCTCATTCTCTTGCGGCGGCAAATAAGGCCCCGCCAAAAAGCCGTTGTCGACATTGTAGATCATGCCGTGGTTCGCCGTCCGCGATAAGTCATGGGTAAAATCGCTGACATTGCCGATCATTTGGGTGACTGCCGCGGCGATCAACATCGCGATCGGATCGCCGCCTCCGCCCGAACCCTGGCTGACCGCTTGCGTTCCGTGCCAGATGACTTGGCCCGAGACGGTGTCGATCAATTGCGCCGTGGCCCTGATCGTCGTAACCGACTGGACCACGACATATTTTTGTCCCCATTCCTCGATCGTGACATAAAGCACCGCGTCCGCGCCGATGATGTCGCGGATTTTTTTGAGCGCGACGCCATGCATCTCTTCCGCCGACGGCAGGCCGTTTTCTTTCATATACGCATCGACCACGGCCACCGGGTACACATAATAGCCGCACTCGGCCAAAGGCCGGGTAATCGTCGATAAATAGCTGTACGGCGCGTTCACGTCGGTCGTCTGGTTCAAGGGCGGCAGCACCAGAATCGAGCGCGGACGGTGGCTGCGAAACAACGAATAATCGAACGGCGGCGTGGCTGCGCAACCGGTGATCGTGATCAACAGCAGGGCAAGCCAGCATTGCAAAATCGGATGGACGGATTTCATTTTTTTAACCTGCCTAGCATGCCGTCAACAAAGGTCGCCGACTCCGGAAACAGCTTTTTCTCGGTTTCGAATTCGAGCACGGCCGCGTGCGTATCGCTCTGCAAAAAATACAAATAGCCAAGATGCGCATGCAGTCCGGGCGGCACGGGCTTGCCCGCCTCGCCCGCCTTGCCGATGTCTTCGCGGAGTTTGGCGATCTGAGTCGCAGGATCGGCCGAGCCGGGCTCTGCATACATCTGATAGATCAGATCTTCGTACTCGCCCCAATAATAGAGTGACGGCGCGGGAGCGCAGCCCGATAACGCCAGAAAGCAGAACGCCAATCCTAACGGCTTAACGATGGTCGCCATTGGCCGTGCTCCATGCCTTCGATCAAACGGTTGACCGCCTCCATGATCGCAAGATTCAGCACCTTGCCGTTCAGCGTCGCATCGTAGCCGGCCTGCGAACCGAAACCGATCACTTCGCGGTTGCTCAGCTCATATTCCCCGGCGCCCTGCACCGAATAAATGATCTTCGAGGTTTTGACATCGACCACATTCAAAGCGACCTTGGTATAGGCGACTTGGGTTTTGCCGTAGCCGAGAATGCCGAACAGTTGCGTATCGCCGGTCGTGCGCCGGCCGAATTCGGTCACATCACCGGTCAACACCACCTCGGCGCCTTCCAGTTGCTGCTCCGCACCTCTGATCTTGGCTTCCTGACCGATCTCTTCCATGTTTTCCCGATCGACCACATCAAAGCGTCCTGATTGCTGTAGATGCGTTTTCAGAATCGTCTTGGCCTGGCTGCCCAATTGATCGAAGCCGTCGGAGAATATGCCGCGCATATAGGCAGAACGGTTTTGGAACTTGCCGACAGTCAGAACATGCTTGACGCCCTGATAAGCGGTCATCGAAGACGGCACGGTTTCCGGCGTCAATGCCCGATGCGATTCGCTCGCACAGCCTGACAGCAATGCCAACAGCAAGGGAAAAATAAAGTACCAAACCCTTTTTTTGTCATTCAGTAACGGCGACATAACATTTATCCTGAGTGTTGTTGAGTTATTTTCTATTAGACCATTTGGCTAGGAGTATATCCATTCGGAACATTAACGCTCGAAGAGAACAGAGGAAGCGAACACGCCTTACGACATCGTAACGCAGGAGACTGGGCTTCATTATCCGCCGCTTCGCGCATCACCCCGACGATGGCTCTCCTGAGTTCGGCGTACAAGATGGACTGAAATGACTCGGCGCTGCCGGCCATTTTGTCGTAGATCCCTATCGACAATAAAGTCGGCGATTTCATCGAGTTCCTGACAAAAAAAATGGCGGGTTAAAAACCCGCCATTTGATTCAGAATCAGGAATCGCCGCCCGATTCGTGGTGAACGCTTTCCGCCGGAGCCGGCTTCGATTCGGCTTCGGGACGCGTTGGGCGCTCCGGTTGTGCCGCAGGCTCCTGATGCGATCCGCCGCCCTGAGCTTCTGCGGAGTCCCTCGCATAAGCCGGCGCTTCCGACTGGCCTACAGACTCGGCGCCGGCTTCGCCGCCGGTGGCGCTCGCGTCCTGGCGTCTGTTGCCGGAATGTCTCGAACGGCGGCGCGGTCCGCGGCGCTTGCCGTTGGATGACCGTTTTTGCTCGCCGTTGGCGGCGGACGCCTCAGTCACTTGAGTCTCGTCAAGCACGGCAACCGAAGTATCCGCCGGCTGCTCGCCGGGCTCCAGGACCTGCGCCGGCCGCTCTTGCGGGCGCTCGACCGGCTTGCGTTGCTCGCGCGGTTCCCGCTGCTCGCGGGGCTCCCGTTGCTCACGCGGTTCTCGTTGCTCGCGGGGTCCCTGCTGCTCGCGAGGTTCCCGTTGTTCACGGGGTTCCCGTTGCTCGCGGGGTTCCCTTTGCTCGCGGGGCTCCCGTTGCTCACGGAGTTCCCTTTGCTCACGGGGTTCCCTTTGCTCGCGGGGTTCCCGCTGCTCCCGAGGTTCCCGTTGTTCGCGCGGTTCCTGTGGTTCGCGCGGCGGACGCGGCGGACGCGCTTCCTGTTTACCTGCATGCTCCTTGCCGGGTTTCTTTTTGTTCCTGTCATGCCTTGCCGGTTTGCTCCTCTCGGCCGTTTGCTCCGGCTTCTCCTTCACGGGCTCCTCGGCCGGCTCTTTCGACGGGCCGACCAGCTTCTGCCAGAAGCGTTTGATCAAGCTGGCCGCTTCGCTCCGGTTCTGTACCGGCGCAGGCGAATCGGGCATGAACTCCTTGATCGCGGCTTTTTCTGTGCGCTGTCTCTCCTGCTGCGCAAATTCCGGAATCGAGATTTCCTCGGCCTTGATCTGCTGGTAGCTGGATTTTTCTTCGCCCGCGTCTTTCTCCTTGATGCGCTCGATGTCGTAGGCCGGGGTTTCCAGGTGTTTGCTCGGCAGAACGACGATATCGACTTTCAGGCGGTTTTCGATCTGCTCGATGTTGTTGCGTTTTTCATTCAGTAAAAAGGTCGCGCAATCGATCGGCAGATGCGCGATGACCTTTTCGGTGCCCTTCTTCATCGCTTCTTCCTCGATGATGCGCAGCACCGACAGGGCGACCGATTCGACATTGCGGATCGAGCCCTGACCCTTGCAGCGCGGGCACGTCAATTGGGTCGAATCGTCGAGCGACGGACGCATCCGTTGCCGGGACATTTCGAGCAGGCCGAAGCGCGAGATGCGGCCGGTCTGGATGCGGGCGCGATCGATCTTTAGCGCATCGCGCAGGCGGTTTTCGACGGAGCGCTGGTTTTTGCTCGACATCATGTCGATGAAGTCGATCACGAACAGGCCGCCGGAGTCGCGCAGGCGCAATTGGCGGGCGATTTCGTCGCAGGCTTCGAGGTTGGTGTTCAGCGCGGTTTCTTCGATGTCGCTGCCCTTGGTCGCGCGCGCCGAGTTGATGTCGATCGAGGTCAACGCCTCGGTATGGTCGATCACCAGCGCGCCGCCGGAAGGCAAGGGCACTTCGCGGCCATAAGCGAGTTCGATCTGCGATTCGATCTGATAGCGGCTGAACAGCGGCACCGAATCCTGGTAGAGCTTGGCCTTGGGCAGGAAATGCGGCATTACCTGCTTCAGAAAGTTTTTGACCAGGTGGAACGACTCTTCGTTATCGATCAGGATTTCGTCGATGTTGCCGCGCAAATGGTCGCGCAGCGCGCGGATGATCACGTTGCTTTCCTGGAACACCAGGAAAGGCGCGCTCTGCTCGGTCGAAGACCGTTCGATCGCTTCCCACAACTGCATCAGGTAGTTCAAGTCCCATTGCAGTTCCTCGGCATTCTTGCCGCAACCGGCTGTGCGCACGATCAGGCCCATGCTGTCCGGAATTTCGAGCGCGGCCATCACCTCGCGCAGTTCGCTGCGGGTGTCGCCTTCGATGCGGCGGGAGATGCCGCCGGCCTTCGGATTGTTCGGCATCAGCACCAGATAGGTGCCGGCCAGACTGATGTAGGTGGTTAGCGCGGCGCCTTTGTTGCCGCGTTCTTCCTTTTCGATCTGCACCAGGATTTCCTGGCCTTCCCTCAGTTGGTTCTTGATCGACTTGCGGCCGCCGCCTTCGCTCTCGCCTTCTTCCGGGGCATGGCGATAGGCCGGTGAAATTTCCTTGAACGGCAGGAAGCCGTGTTTTTCGGCGCCGTAATTGATGAAAGCCGCTTCCAGGCTCGGTTCGACGCGGGTGATGATGCCTTTGTAAATATTCGATTTTTTCTGTTCTTTTGAAGGAACCTCTATGTCAAAATCATAGAGTTTTTGACCATCTACCAAAGCGACCCGCAATTCTTCCGCCTGCGTGGCATTGATAAGCATTCTTTTCATTTTGTATCCTTGTTTATATCCTGCTCCTTGGTCAGATTTTACTCTGTAGACTGAACGCTGTCTTTTAGCTGGTCCGGCTCGGCGAAACGCATCGACTCTTCGGCGTTTGCGGCTTTCGGCATGTTTGGCTTGACATCGCTGGCTTATTCGCGGGATCGAGGCTTTGCCTCTCGCCCGGTCTTTCCGATGCTGGAAAGAGCTGCCGGATTAAAAGCGCCTCATGCTAGGCGGTTGACATGTTTTTTCGATCGTCTTGGTGGTAAATTCTGTCTTCAACAGGTGTTATCAATCGTTCTTTATAATCGTTATTGTTACGGGCGAGCTAGCGCCCGCAAATGCTTCGCCATCAAGGATATGCGCGCGTGGCTGATCTTCTTGACGGCGGTTCGGGGCGGTTTCCTCATCGAAAATCCGCCGGGAAAAGAGTAATTCTTATACTATAGCCAGCTTAATATAACAACCTTATTGCTTCACATCAATTTAAACAATCAATCCGAGTGTGATACTGGTATCATTTACTGCATGAAAACAGACTCCGCAACCGCATCTCCCACCGTTCAACTGGTCGAAATCACCGAAGATAACAACGACCAGCGCATCGACAATTTTTTGCTGACCCGCCTGAAAGGCGTGCCGAAAAGCCGCATTTACCGTATCGTCCGTAAAGGCGAGGTGCGGGTCAACAAGGGCCGCGTCGACGTGAGTTACCGGCTAATGACCGGCGACATCGTCAGAATTCCGCCGGTCCGGGTCGCCGAAAAAACCGAGCAGACCTTCGTGCCGCAAACCTTGCGGGACGCGCTGCAAAACGGGATTCTATACGAAGACGAAGGCTTTATGGTGATCAACAAGCCGGCGGGGTTCCCGGTGCATGGCGGCAGCGGCATCGATTCGGGCATCATCGAAGGCTTGCGCCGTCTCAGGCCCGAGGCGACGTTTCTGGAACTGGTGCATCGGCTCGACCGCGGCACCTCCGGCTGCCTGATTATCGCGAAAAAACGCAGCGCCTTGCGCAGGCTGCACGAATTGTTCCGCGACGATCATGTGCACAAGACCTATCTGGCGCTATTGGCCGGGCAATGGGCGCGCAAAAAGTTGATCGTGAATGCGCCTCTGCTCAAAAATGTCAGCAAGGGCGGCGAGCGCATCGTGGTGGTCAGCCAGGCCGGCAAAGAGGCCGAAACGCTGTTCAGGCGCATCAAATTATTCAAAAACTCGACCTTGGTCGAGGCCTCGCCGAAAACCGGCCGCACCCATCAAATCCGGGTGCATGCGGCCTGGCTCGGGCACCCGATCGTCGGCGACGACCGCTACGGCCTTAGCGATGTCAACAAAACATTTTACGGCAAAGGTTACAAACGGATGTTTCTGCATGCGCGGGAACTGACGTTTGAACACCCCGTTACCGGAAAACCGATCACATTCGAGGCGCCTTTGCCGCCGCCATTGCAGGACTTGTTGGACCATGAAGAAGCGGTTTGATTTATTGATTTTCGATTGGGACGGCACGCTGATGGACTCGATCGGCTGGATCGTGCATTGCATGCAGACCGCCGCCGAACAACTCGGCTGTGAGGTTCCGACGCCCGCGGCCGCGAAGGATGTGATCGGCCTCAGCCTCATTCGCGCGATGGACACCTTGTTTTCGGGCGCAAGCCCCGAGCTTCGGGAACAATTGGTGCGCGCCTACGGTCAAGAGTATGCGTCCAGGCCCTTGGGCCCCGGCGACTTGTTCGCGGGCGTCCGGGACATGCTGGAGGAGTTGAACGGCGCGGGCTACCGGCTGGCGGTCGCAACCGGGAAGACACGCGCCGGCTTGCAAAAAGCCTTGCAGGCGACCGGCACCGAAGACCTTTTTTACATCACCCGCGCGGCGGATGAGACCGCTTCCAAACCCGATCCGCTGATGTTGTTGGAAATCATGAATCATGTCGATGTGGCGCCCGAACGGACACTGATGATCGGCGATTCGATTCATGACTTGCAAATGGCGCAAAACGCCCAAATATCCGCGATCGGCGTTTCCTGCGGCGCACATTCGGAACAAATACTGCAACAATACCGGCCGTTGCTATGCTTACAGCAACCGACCGAGCTGCTGAATATCATTTGAGGTAACCATGACAGAAAATCAACAAGACAAAGCGAATGCGAGTCCAACCGGCGAGCCGGGTTGGGAGCGGGCCGTGATCGAAAAAGTCGCGCTGGCCGCGATCGCGGAACAGGCCAAGGCGCGGCGCTGGGGCATCATTTTCAAATCCGCGACCTTTTTATATCTGACCGCGCTGCTCGGCATCGCACTGCTGCCGCAGTTGAAAAAGGACATCGGCAGCGACGACAGCGACCATACCGCGGTGATCGATGTGGTCGGCATGATCGCGGAAGACAAAGGCGCAAACGCCGATGCGATCATCAAGAGCCTACGCAAGGCGTTCAAGGACGAGCATACCAAAGGCGTGATTCTGCATTCGAACTCGCCGGGCGGCAGTCCGGTGCAGTCGCATATGGTCTATGAAGAAATCCGCAAACTGAAGCAAGAATATCCGAAAACGCCGGTCTATGCGGTAGTCGGCGATATTTGCGCCTCGGGCTGCTATTACATCGCCTCGGCCAGCGACAAGATTTTCGTCAGCCCGGCCAGCCTGATCGGCTCGATCGGCGTGATCATGGACGGCTTCGGCTTTGTCGACACGATGCAAAAATTCGGCGTCGAGCGGCGGGTGCTGACCGCGGGCGCGCATAAGGCGATGCTCGATCCGTTTTCACCGCGCAAGGAAGATGAAACCCAGTTCATGCAAAAATTGCTCGACCAGGTGCATCAGCAGTTTATCAAAGCCGTCAAGGACGGCCGCGGCAAGCGCCTGAAAGAGGCGCCGGATTTATTTTCCGGCCTGATCTGGACCGGCGAGGAAGGCATCAATCTCGGCGTCGCGGACGCCTACGGCAATGACGATTCGGTCGCTAAAGACATCATCGGCGCCAAAAAGCTGGTCGACTTTACCGAGCAAGACAGCCTGCTTGAAAAGATAGCCGGCAAGCTGGGGGCTTCGTTCGGCCATGCGCTCGGCAGCGTGTTAGAGAACTGGGAGCTGAAATAGCCGGTTCAGGGCTTATTCAGCCAGTGGGTTTAATATTGGCTTCATAAATTAATCGTTTTTTCAGTTCAATGCCTGCCGCTCCGAAAGCACGAAAGAGTAGGTGGGCGAACGTCGGTTCCGGATTATTATGAAACAGTTCACCTTGTTGTTCGTGTTAGGCGCAGTACTGGTCGGTCATGCGGCGGCCGATGACTTCATGGTCAGAATCAGCCTCGACCAGGCGACTCGGCAGGTGCTCGGCAGCGGCAATCACCGCGTGCTGGGCGCGCAAACGGTCATGATCGACGGCCGCGAAGTGCATGTGATCAAGGTGCTGACGCCCGACGGACGCATTCGTTATTTTCGGATCGACGCCGAAACCGGCGCGCCGCTGGGTTAATCGTCGAGGAGCAAAAGAACCATCATGCGTATTCTGGTAGTTGAAGACGAACAACAATTGTGCGAGCAAATTCAGCATTTCCTGGCCGACAAAGGCTTCGCGGTCGATAAGGCGCACACCGGCCGCGACGGTTTTTTCATGGGCAAGGAATATCCGATCGACGCCGCGATCATCGATATCGGCCTGCCCGATTTCTCGGGGATAGAGCTGATCCAGCGCCTGCGCAAAAGCAAGGTGGCCGTGCCGATCCTGATCCTGACCGCGCGCAGCCGCTGGCAGGAAAAGGTCGAAGGCCTCGAAGCCGGCGCGGACGATTATCTGGTCAAGCCGTTTCATTACGAGGAGCTGCTGGCAAGGATCAATGCCCTGCTCAGACGTTCGGTCGGCCAGGCGCATCCGGTGTTGATCCACGATAATATCGAACTCGATACGGTCGCGCAGGAGGTCACCGTTTCCGGCGTCAAGCTCGAACTGACCGCCTACGAATACAAGGTGCTCGAATACCTGATGTTCAGGAAGGGCGAGCTGATCTCCAAATCGGTGCTGACCCAGCATATCTACGACGAGGATTTCGACCGCGACAGCAACGTGATCGAAGTGTTCATCGGCCGCCTGCGCAAAAAACTCGATCCCGACGGCACCCGCAAGCCGATCGAAACCTTGCGCGGGCGCGGTTACCGGATTCCGCTGGATCATGCCTGAACGGATGGCGGCGCTTGCGCTGATGCTCTCGACTGCCTGCGATGAAACGTCTTCCCCAAGAACCACCCACCTGCCGTTTTGAAAATTCCGCCGAATTCCGCTTCTACGAAGAGCTGAACGATTTTTTGCGGCCGCAGCAGCGCAAGCAAACGCTGATTTACCGCTTCAACGGCAATCCCGGCATCAAGGACCCGATCGAGGTGTTCGGGGTGCCGCATACCGAGGTCGACCTGATCGTCGTGAACGGCGAGTCGGTCGGTTTCGGTTACAAACTCAAAAACAGCGACCGGGTCGCGGTGTATCCGGTGTTCGAAAGCTTCGATATTTCCCCGATTATCAAACTGCGCGCGGCGCCGCTGCGCAGGACCGCGTTCGTCGTCGATGTGAATCTCGGCAAGCTGGCTCGCTTATTACGCCTGTTCGGCTTCGATACGCTGTTTACCAATGCATTGAAAGATGCGGAAATCGCCGCGATTTCGGCCGAGCAGCAACGCATCGTGCTGACCCGCGACCGGCGGCTGTTATTCGCCAAAGCGATCATGCACGGCTATTGGGTGCGCGCGATCGAGCCTTTGCAGCAACTGGCCGAGGTGGTTCGGCGTTTCGATTTGGCGGATCAGCTCAGGCCGTTTTGCCGCTGCACGGTCTGCAACGGCCTGATCGAACCGGTCGAGAAGCAGGTCGTGCTGGATTTATTGGAGCCGAAGACAAAGCGCTATTACGAACGCTTTTACCGTTGCCCTACTTGCGGCAAGGTGTATTGGGAAGGGTCGCATATCGATCACATCCGGCAACGCTTTGCCGGCTATTTGGCGGGTAAAGCGACTTAGTGCAATTCCCGGTGCCGGACGATCACGTTCAGGAAGGGGCTGCGAAAGCGCTTGGCCAGCGCGTCGATCAGATAAACCGAACGGTGCTGCCCGCCGGTGCAGCCGACCGCGATGGTCAGATAACTGCGGCCTTCGGCCTCGAAACGGGTGACCCAGCGTTCGAGAAAACCGACGATATCCAGATAAAACTCATTGACCAGGGGCTGGCTTTTCAAAAATTCGATCACCGCCTCGTCCTTGCCGGTCAGTCCGCGGAGTTCCGGCAGCCAGTAAGGATTGGGGAGGCTGCGCGCGTCGAAGACGAAATCGGCGTCCAACGGGATGCCGTGCTTGAAACCGAACGATTGAAATTGCAGCGAGATTTGCCGGCTGTCCCTCTCGCCGATCTGATTGCGGATCAGATCGCGCAGTTCATGGTAATGGGTCCGGCTGGTGTCGATCACGAAACTCGCATAGCGCGCGATCGGCGTCAGCATTTCCTTTTCGATCCGCAGCGCTTCCTTCAGCGGCGTATTGAAATCGGTCAAGGGATGCTTGCGGCGCGTTTCACTGTAACGCTTCAGCAACACCGCCTCATCGGCCTGCATGAAGATCACTTCGCAATCGATTTTTTTCTTGCGAATGCGGTTCATGCTCTCGGAAAAATTCAGCAGGCTGTCCGAGGAATTGCGGGAATCGATCCCGATCGCGGTCTTCGCGTAGGTCAGCGGGTCCGACTGCATCACATGGGCGATGAAATCATCCAGTAAGGAGACCGGCAGGTTGTCGATGCAATAATAACCGCAATCCTCCAGCGTATCGAGGGCGATGCTTTTGCCGGAGCCTGAAAGTCCGCTGACGATCAATAGTTTCATGGGGAGAGGGGGTCAGGGCACAAGGTTCAAGGCCGGCCGGAGGCGATATTGCCTCCTCCCTTGCGTCTCGAACCTTGCACCTGCTTTATCAATGTCCCAAATGCTTTTCTTTGTGCTTGATGATTTGGCGGTCCAGCTTGTCGACGATGTTGTCGATCGCGATATACATATCGTCCTGATGGTCTTCCGCGAACAACTTGGCGCCGCTGATTTGCAGGGTCGCCTCGGCTTTGTGGATCAGCTTTTCGACGGCCAAGATGACATGGACGTCGGTGACGTTGTCAAAATGGCGGGCCAGCTTTTCGAATTTGGTATCGACGTGCGCTTTCAGCGCGTCGGTGACGTCGAGATGATGGCCGGTTACGATAACGTGCATATTAAACTCCTCTTTGGTTGAATGATTGCGCTGAGCCTGCCTACATGATGCGTTTTCTTTCGCTTGACGAGGCGATCAGCATGGCTTCGCGATATTTCGCAATGGTTCTGCGGGCGACCTGGATGCCCTTTTCTTGCAGCAGTTCGGCTATTTTACTATCACTGAGCGGTTTTGCCGGATTTTCATTGCTGATCAGTTCCTTGATGAATGCGCGGATCGCGGTTGACGAGCATTCGCCGCCGCCTTCGGTCGAGACGTGGCTGGAAAAGAAGTATTTGAATTCGAAGATGCCGCGCGGGGTATGCATGTATTTTTGCGTGGTGACCCGCGAGATGGTCGACTCGTGCAGTTCGAGCTCCTCGGCGATTTCCTTCAGCACCATCGGCCTCATCGCGATCGAGCCGTGCTCGAGAAAACCGGTCTGCTTTTCGACGATGCTGCGGGCGACCCGAAGCAGCGTATCGTTACGGCTGTTCAGGCTCTTGATGAACCAGCGCGCTTCCTGCAGATGGTCCTTCATGCAGACGTTATCTTTGCTGTCGTCCGCGCGCTTGATCAGCGTCGAATAATACGGATTGACGCGCAGTTTCGGCGCGATGTCCGGATTCAGGTTGACCTGCCAGCGGCCGTTCTTTTTGGCGACATAGACATCCGGAATCACATAGTTGGTTTCGGTCTCCTGGATCTTGGCGCCGGGCTTCGGGTCGAGCGTCCGGATCAGGGCGACCGCGGCGCTGAGCTGCTGTTCGCCCAGATTCAACTTACGCATCAGCTTGTTGCGCTCCTGCGTGGCCAGCAAATCCAGGTGTTGGGTCACGATACGCAAGGCGTCGCCGCGGTAGGGCGTATCCTCGGGCAACTGCTCCAGTTGCAGGCGCAGGCTGTCGGCCAGATCGGCCGCCGCAATGCCTGGCGGGTCGAAATGCTGAATCCGGTGCAGCACCGCATTGACTTCGCCGAAATCGAGATCGTCGATCTGATCTTGCAGGCCTTCGAAAATGTCTTCGATGCCGGCGGTCAGGTAGCCTTCCTGATCGATCGAATCGATGATCGCGAGCGCGATCGCATGGTCGCGCTCGCTGAATTTGGTCAGATCGACCTGCCATAAGAGATGATCGAGCAGGGTCGAGGATTTGCTGCGCTGGGTTTCAAAATCGGAGTCCTCGGCGTTGTCATTGCCGCTCCATTCGGGCGTCGCATCGAAAATGTCTTCCCAGGAAGAATCGAGCGGCAATTCGTCCGGAATATCGGTTTGCGAGCCTTCGCTGGTCGCCGTGTCGGAGGCGTCGATCTTTTTTTCCGGCATCGGCTCGAGCATCGAAGCGGCATGCTCGTCATCGCCGAGTTCCAGCATCATGTTCGATTCGAGCGCCTGTTCGATTTCCTGCTGCAAATCGAGCGTCGACATCTGCAAGAGACGAATCGCCTGCTGCAATTGCGGCGTCATCGTCATTTGCTGACCGAGTTTGAAATGGAGCGACTGTTTCATGACGGTGAATTTATTGACTGCTGGATCTAAAGACTAAATTTATCGCCCAAATACACTTTGCGCACTTCTTCATTGGCGACGATCGCGTCGGCCCCGCCCTCGGCGATGACCCGGCCGTCGTTAAGTATATACGCCCTGTCGCAAATACCCAGCGTTTCCCGAACATTGTGTTCGGTGATCAGGATGCCGATGCCGCGGTCTTTCAGCTGGATGATGATGTTTTTGATGTCTTCGACCGAAATCGGATCGACGCCGGCAAACGGTTCGTCGAGCAAAATGAAGCGCGGATTGCAGGCCAGGGCTCTGGCGATTTCGAGCCGCCGCCGCTCGCCGCCCGAGAGGCTCATCGCCATTTGCTTGCGCAGATGCGGAATATGCAGTTCCTCCAGCAGTTCCTCGATGGCCAGATCGATTTGTCCGCGCGTCAAATCGCCGCGCAGCTCCAGCACCGCGCGGATATTGTCCTCGACGCTGAGCTTACGGAAGATCGACGGCTCCTGCGGCAGATAGCCGATGCCGAGTCGCGCGCGCAAATACATCGGATGATGGGTGATGTCCTGCTCATCGAGCGTGATCTCGCCCCCATCGGCCTTGATCAGGCCGACCATCATGTAAAAACTGGTCGTTTTGCCGGCGCCGTTCGGACCCAGGAGGCCGACGACCTCGCCGGTATTCACCTCGAGCGAGACGCCCTTTACGACATGGCGCTGATTGTAATTCTTGATCAGTTGGTTGGCGGCGAGTCGAGTCATCGCGTTTTACTTTTTCGCTTTCGGTTGCAAGGTGACGCGCACCCGTTTGGAATCGGTCGATTTGTCGCCGGCCTTGACCAGCGAGGTGTTGATATCGTACTCGATATAATCGCTCGCATAGGTTCCGGTACCTTGTTTGACCGTGGCGTTATTTTTCAGAATCAACAGGTTTTTTTTCGGATAATACTCGCCGGTCAACGCATCGCCGATGATGTCTTCCTTGCCCGGGCTCGGCGTTTGCTTGAACCTTGCCGGATTGCCGGTAAACACCAGTTTTTCCGCGTCGCCATCGACAAAGTGTACGACCAGCTTGTCCGAATTGACCCTGATGCTGCCCTGGATCGAAATCACATCGCCGGTATAGATGCTGACCGCGGCCTTGTCATCATAGGTTGCGGTATTCGAATCGATCGTGATCGGCTGTTCGGCGTCGGTCGCCAAGGCGTGCGCGGCGGCGCCGTAAAATCCGGACAGCACGAGACAAAGACTTAAATAACCGCAAAATTTATTTGGTTTCATATTTTCCCTGCACTTTCGACAGCAATTGCAGATGCACCGGCTGCTCAAATACCAGTTTCATGCCGACGCCGGTGGTGCGGTTCGGCGGACTGATCAATTCGGCCCATTCATCGGTCTCCGCATAATGCGTTTCCGGCTTGACTCTGGCATTGGTTGTATTGATGATCAATGGCTTCGCGCCCTTACCCTCAGCCCGTTCGACGTGGACCTTGCCGTTCATTTGCAAGTCCTTGCCGTCGGCCGACAAAACGCCCGCCTCCGCGTTGATCACCCAGGGCGGCGTCGCGGCATTATGGAAAAACATCAGCGGTTTGTCCAAATGCGTGGTGCCGTCATCGCTGTAATGCGTCATCCGGTCCGCGGTCAGTTTGTTTTTCAACAGACCGTCAACGCCCATCTCCCATTTGCGGTAGCCGGTGCTGAAATAATCCGGGCTGTGCGGCGGCACGACCAGGGCTCCTTCCTCCTCGGTAATGGTCAATTCGACCAGTCCCCAACTCAACAGGGCGAGCACGCCGAGATAGATATGAATGCGTAAATGGCGCAGCCTCATTGCAGATAACTGTCCAATATCGCTTGATAATGGCCTTGCGCCTGCATGATCAGGTCGCAGACTTCCCGGACCGCGCCGCGCCCGCCTTGCAGCGTCGTGCACCAGTCGGCGCGCGCCTTCACGTCCGGATGCGCGTCATTGACCGCGACCGCGAGCCCGACCTGGACCATCAGCGGCAGATCCAGCAAATCATCGCCGACATAGGCGGCCTGTTCCTGCGTGAGTCCGGTCTTGCCGAGCAATTCCTGAAACGCCTGGCGTTTGTTCTCGTGGCCCTGGTAAACATGTTCGATGCCGAGCATCTTCATCCTGAGCGCGACCGATTTGGATTTGCGCCCGGAAATGATCGCGATATCGACCCCGGTGCGTTTGAGCAACTTGATGCCGTGGCCGTCGCGGGCATGAAAAGACTTGTATTCGTTGCCGAAAAAATCGAAAAACAACCGGCCGTCGGTCAACACGCCGTCGACATCGAGCACCAATAATTTGATCTTTTTGGCTTTTTCAATCACTGTTTGCATGGTGGTTCCCTAGACGATACCGGCCCGGATCAGGTCGTGCATGTTCAACGCACCGGCCGCGCGGCGTTCCGCGTCGGTCACGATCAGCGCATTGATGCGTTTTTGCTCCATGATCTGCATCGCCTCGGCCGCCATCATGTCGATGCCGATGGTCGTGCAATGCGCGGTCATCACCGTATCGATGCGGGTTTTATGGATGTCCAGATTCTTGCCGAGCATGCGCCGCAAATCGCCGTCGGTAAAAATGCCGGCCACCTTGTTGTCCGCATCGACGATCGCGGTCATGCCAAGTTTCTTTTCGGTCATTTCGAGCAGCGCTTCGCTGATCAGCGCGGTCTCGCGCACCGACGGCATCTCGCCGCCCGTGTGCATGATGTCGCTGACCCGAAGCAAGAGGCGTTTGCCGAGGCTGCCGCCCGGATGCGACAGCGCGAAATCGTCGCGGGTAAAGCCGCGCGCCTCCAGCAGCGACACCGCGAGCGCATCGCCCATCGCCAGCGCGGCGGTCGTGCTCGAGGTCGGCGCAAGGCCTAAAGGGCAGGCTTCCTGGGCGACGCCGACATCGATATGCACGGTCGCGAGCGTCCCCAGGGTCGATGCCGGATTGCCGGTCATCGCAATCAACGGTACGCCGAGGCGCTTGATGATCGGCAGGATCGTCAACACTTCTTCGGTTTCGCCGGAATTGGACAGCGCCAGCACCACATCCTGCTTGGTGATCATGCCGAGATCGCCGTGGCTGGCCTCGCCCGGATGCACGAAAAACGCCGGCGTGCCGGTGCTGGCCAGGGTGGCGGCGATTTTGCCGGCGATATGCCCGGATTTGCCCATGCCGGTCACGACCACGCGGCCGGGGCAGGCAAACATCAGCCGGCAGGCGGCGGCAAAATGCGCATCGATGCGATCGGCCAGCGCCGCCACGGCCTGGGCTTCCACCTGAATCACCGCCAGCGCCAACGCGCGCAGTTCCTGGTCGTGCAGCATCATCTGCGGGGACGGCGGCGTGGCCGCGGCATGAAAGTCATTAACAAGCGTCGAATGAATATTTAAAAACGCACATTATGCCATGATTAGCCGGCCAATGGTCTATAGGCTCAACGTTAAAATCGGCAAACGGCGGCCGGCATGTGCTTGATTGTGCAACCGACGGCGATCCGGAGCCATCCGGCCATGCCGCACCGCATCATCGCATTATGCTAAAAAGCCTCATAATCTATTGACTTTATAGGGATTATTCAGTGAGAATAGAGGGTTCATATCGTCGACCCCAAACCGAAACCGCGCATGGAAAACAGCGTAAAACAACAAGACAATCTGGTCAGTGTGCGCAATCTGTCGTTTTCGCGCGGCGAAAAGAAAATTTTCGATGACGTCAATCTATCGATCGAGCGCGGCAAGATCACCGCGATCATGGGTCCCAGCGGCACCGGCAAGACGACGCTGCTGAAACTGATCGGCGGCCAGTTGACGCCGGCCACCGGCGCGGTTCATGTCGACGGCCAGCACGTACACCGGCTGCGCCGGGCCGAATTGTACAATCTCCGAAAACGCATCGGCATGCTGTTTCAAAGTGGCGCGCTGCTGACCGACATGAACGTTTACGATAATGTCGCGTTTCCGCTGCGCGAACATACGCATCTGCCCGAATCGATGATCCGCACGCTGGTGCTGATGAAGCTGCACGCGGTGGGCCTGCGCGGCGCGCGCGATTTGATGCCGAACGAACTGTCCGGCGGCATGGCCCGGCGGATTGCACTGGCACGGGCCATCGCGCTCGATCCGATGATGATCATGTACGACGAACCCTTTACCGGGCAGGACCCGATCTCGATGGGCGCCCTGGTGCATCTGATCAAATCGCTGAATACCACCCTCGGCCTGACCAGCATCATCGTCTCGCACGATGTCCAGGAAACGATGGCGATCGCCGATTACGTCTACCTGATCTCGGACGGTAAAATTGCAGGGCAAGGCACGCCGGAAGAAATCCGGCAATCTCCGTCCGACTGGGTGCAACAGTTCATGACCGGCGCGGCGGACGGCCCGGTGCATTTCCACTATCCCGCCAAAGATTATTTTGACGACCTGATCTCGACAGGAAGACGCTACTGATTCTCGGACGATGACTAAATTTCTGAACACGCTTGGCAAGACCACCACGACCAGTTTCACCAAGCTCGGCCGAGGCTCCTATTTCCTGCTCGAAACCCTGACCGGCATTATCGATGTCATGCCGCGCCCGCGTTTGCTGGTCAACCAGGTCTATTCGGTCGGCGTCCTGTCGTTTTTGATCATCGTGATCTCGGGGCTCTTCGTCGGCATGGTGCTCGGCCTGCAAGGCTATTACATCCTGTCCGATTTCGGCGCCGAAGAAACCTTAGGGTTAATGGTCGCAGCTTCCTTGGTCAGGGAATTGGGACCGGTAGTCACCGCCTTGCTGTTCGCGGGCCGCGCAGGTTCCGCCCTGACCGCCGAGATCGGCCTGATGAAGGCGACCGAACAGCTTTCCGGCATGGAGATGATGGCGGTCGACCCGATCCGGCGCATCATCACGCCGCGTTTTCTGGCCGGCTTCATCGCGATGCCGCTGCTCGCGGCCCTGTTCAGCGCGGTCGGCATCGTCGGCGGACAAATAGTCGGCACCGGGTTGCTCGGCGTCGATGACGGCGCTTACTGGTCGCAAATGCAGGCCAATATCGATTTCGAAGACGACATCGTGAACGGCTTCATCAAAAGCATCGTATTCGGCTTCGTGACCACCTGGATCGCGCTGTTCGAAGGCTACGACACGGTGCCGACTTCCGAAGGCGTCAGCCGCGCGACCACCCGCACCGTCGTGAATTCGGCTTTCAGTATTTTGGGCCTCGATTTTATCTTGACCGCACTCATGTTTGGAGAAGATTAACATGCAGCACAGCAACACCCAGGATACCCTGGTTGGGCTTTTTGTCGCCGCCGGCATCGCCGGATTGTTTTTTCTGGCTTTGCAAGTCAGCAATTTGAGCTCCTTTGTCGAAGAAGACAGCTATACGGTGACCGCAAGCTTCGAAAATTCGGGCGGCCTGAAGGTCAAATCGCCGGTATCGGCGGCCGGCGTCAAGATCGGCCAGGTCAGGGCGATCAGTTTCGACCCTAAGACCTATCAGTCGGTCGTCGAAATGGCGATCTATTCGCAATACAAGACCTTGCCTTCCGACACCACCGCCAGCGTCTTCACCGCGGGGTTGCTCGGCGAGCAATACGTGAATCTGGAGCCGGGCGGTTCCGAGGAATACCTGGAAGACGGCGGCAAGATCGAACTCACCCAATCCGCGATCATTCTCGAAAAGGCGATCGGCCAGTTTCTGTTCAAGTCGGCCGAGGAAAAGGCGGAAGAGAAGAAGAAATGAGCAGGCTGAACATCGTTGATCAGGGCGCAGGGCATTTTCTTGTCGATGGCGACCTGACTTTCGCGACGATCGACAAGCGTACGGTCAAATCGCTGGCCTTTTTGACCTCGCACAAGGACATCACGATCGACCTCGGCCGGGTCGACAATACCGACAGCGCCGGACTGGCGCTGATGATAGAATGGATCAAATATTGCCGCGCCAAACGGATTCAACTCCGTTTCAGCCATGTGCCGAAACAGTTGCTGAGCCTGGCCCGGCTCAGCGGTTTCGACAAGGACGCGCATTTCGCGTCCCACCTCGAATGACATCGCCCCAATTCTTTCTCACCGAATCAAATCACTTAGAAACCTGCTATGGATAAATTAATCATCACCGGCGGCAAACCCTTATCCGGCGAATTGCGCATTTCCGGCGCGAAAAATGCCGCATTGCCGATCCTTGCCGCCACCCTGCTCGCGGAAACGCCGGTCACCGTCGGCAACATCCCGCACCTGCATGACATCACCACCACGATGGAATTGTTGGGCCGGATGGGCGTGCGCCTGTTGGTCGATGAAAAAATGAACGTCGAAGTCGACAGCCGCTTCATCCATAGCTATGAAGCGCCTTACGAACTGGTGCGCACGATGCGCGCGTCGATTCTGGTATTGGGGCCTTTGCTCGCACGCTTCGGCGAAGCGCATGTCTCGCTGCCCGGCGGCTGCGCGATCGGCACCCGTCCGGTCGATATTCACTTGAACGGCCTGATCAAGATGGGCGCCGAAATCAAGGTCGAAGGCGGCTATATTCACGCCAAGGTCGATCGCCTGAAAGGCTGCCGCCTGGTGCTCGAACAGGTTACCGTGACCGGCACCGAAAACCTGATGATGGCGGCCTGCCTGGCGGAAGGCACCACGATCATGGAAAACGCCGCGAAAGAGCCGGAAGTGAGCGATCTCGCGCACTTCCTGAATGCGTTGGGCGCGAAGATTTCCGGCATCGGCACCGATGTGCTGGTGATCGAAGGCGTCGAAAAACTCGGCGTCGAGAATATCCACTACAACATCATGCCGGACCGGATCGAAACCGGCACCTACCTGGTGGCGGCCGCGATCACGCGCGGTTCGGTCAAACTGAAAAACACCCGCCCCGACATCCTCGATGCGGTGCTTGAAAAACTGATCGAGGCCGGCGCCGACATCACTTCCGGCGAAGACTGGATCCGGCTCGACATGCACGGCAAACGGCCAAAGGCCGTTTCGGTGCGCACCGCGCCGTACCCGGCGTTTCCGACCGACATGCAGGCGCAGTTCATCGCGTTGAATTCGATTGCGGAAGGCGTCGGCATCATCACCGAAACGGTGTTCGAAAACCGCTTCATGCACGTGCAGGAATTGCAACGCATGGGCTCCGACATCAAGCTCGAATCGAATACCGCGATCTGCACCGGCGTCGACAAGATTACCGCCGCGCCGGTGATGGCGACCGATCTGCGCGCCTCGGCGAGCCTGGTGATTGCAGCGCTGGCCGCCGAAGGCAACACGATCGTCGACCGGATTTACCATATCGACCGCGGTTACGATCACATCGAGGAAAAATTGCAGCAACTCGGCGCGACGATCCGCCGCGTCCCGAATTAAGGTGGTCCGATGCTGACGATAGCCGTATCCAAAGGCCGGATTTTCGAAGAGGCGCTGCCTTTTCTCGAAGCCGCCGGCATTACCCCAATCGACGATCCAAAAACCTGCCGCAAGCTGATCCTTAGGACCACGCGCGAGGACGTGCAACTGGTGATCATCCGCGCGACCGACGTGCCGACCTTCGTCGAATACGGCGCCGCCGATCTCGGCATCGCCGGCAAGGACGTGCTGCTCGAACACGGCGCGGAAAGCCTTTACGAGCCGCTCGATCTCGGCATCGCGCGCTGCCGGCTGATGACCGCCGAGCACAAGGACGCGCCGCCCTTGTCCGGCCGGATTCGCGTCGCGACCAAATATGTCAAGATCGCTCAGCGCTATTTTGCGAAAAAAGGCATCCAGGCCGAGATCATCAAACTGTACGGTTCGATGGAACTGGCGCCCTTGGTCGGCCTGGCCGACTGCATCGTCGATCTGGTCGAGACCGGCAATACGCTGAAGGCGAACAACCTCGAGCCGCGCGAGCTGATCATGCACATCAGCTCGCGACTGGTCGTGAACAAGGCCGCGATGAAGATGAAAAACCGCGCGATCGTTGACCTCTTGAATCAATTCGAAGCGACTCTAGCCAACAAAGGTTAATGCCATGCCCAAGATAACCCTGACCCGCCTCGACGCGACATCTGCCGACTTTAACAGCCAACTGAACCGGCTTCTGGCCTGGAACGAAAGCGAAGACCAGTCGGTCCATCAACGGGTGCTCGAAATCATTACCGAGGTGCGCATACAGGGCGATCAGGCTTTGGTCGACTATACCAACCGTTTCGACCAGCGCGCGGTGACCGGCGCCGCCGAACTCGAATTGAGCCAAGCTCAGCTCAAGGCCGCTTTCGAGGCTGTACCCGAAGCGCAGGCCAAGGCCTTGCAAACCGCGGCTGAGCGGATACGCGCCTACGCTGAACATCAAAAGATGGCGTCCTGGAGCTATACCGAGGCGGACGGCACCGTGCTCGGCCAGAAAATCACCGCGCTCGACCGGGTCGGCCTGTATGTGCCGGGCGGCAAGGCGACCTATCCTTCATCGGTGCTAATGAACGCGATTCCGGCCAAGGTCGCCGGCGTCCCCGAACTGATCATGGTCGTGCCGGCTCCGAAGGGTGAATTGAATCAGCTGGTGCTGGCCGCGGCCACTATCGCCGGCGTCGATCGCGTGTTCACGATCGGCGGCGCGCAGGCGGTAGCCGCGCTCGCTTACGGCACCGAGACCGTGCCGCCCGTCGCGAAGATCGTCGGTCCCGGCAATATCTATGTCGCGACCGCGAAGAAACTGGTTTTCGGCCAGGTCGGCATCGACATGATCGCGGGGCCCTCCGAAATCCTGATCATCTGCGACGGCAAGACCGATCCCGACTGGATCGCGATGGACCTGTTCTCGCAAGCCGAGCATGACGAAAACGCGCAGGCGATCCTGATCAGCGACGACAAGGCGTTTCTGGATGCGGTCGAACACAGCATCAACAAACTGCTGCCGGAGATGGAGCGCGCCGAGATCATCCAGGCATCGCTGACCGGACGCGGCGCCTTGATCCAGGTCGGAAACCTGCTGCAGGCCGCCGAAGCCGCGAACCGGATCGCACCGGAACATTTGGAACTGTCGGTCGCCGATCCCGAAGGATTATGCGAGCACATCCGCCACGCCGGCGCGATCTTCCTCGGCCGCCACACCGCCGAAGCCCTGGGCGATTACTGCGCCGGCCCGAACCACGTGCTGCCGACCTCGGGCACCGCGCGCTTTTCCTCGCCGCTCGGCGTCTACGACTTTCAGAAACGCAGCAGCCTGATCAACTGCTCGCCCGCGGCCTCCAGCGAACTCGGCAAGACCGCCTCGATCCTGGCGCGCGGCGAAGGGCTGACAGCGCATGCGCGTTCTGCTGAGTATCGGATAAAAGAGGACTAAGGGAGCAAACCAAAACTCCGCAGGGCTTGTTAGGAAAATCAATGCAGGGATCGCATTATTCCAGATGTTTAATTTGGAGGAAATAAATGAACACCTTGCAAGAAAAAATCAACCAGGAAGTTAATGCCCTTCCTATAAGTTCACAAAAAGAGGTGCTCGACTTTGTATTGTTTCTGAAGAGAGAAGTCGGCAAAGAAAGCGACAGCGATTACCTCTCGAAGAACCCGGAAATCAAACAAGCGATCGTTGACGGTTTAAATACGCCGCTTGATCAATGTTCTGATCAGCTGGATTGGTGATGTATCAATTGTTTTTTACCAATCGCGCCAAGAAGGACGCGCAATTGATAAAAGCATCCAATCTGAAACACAAAGTCGAAGAACTTTTGAAGTTGATCTCTAAAGATCCCTATGCTTATCCTCCCGAATTTGAATTCTTAAAGGGAGAATTCAAAGGCGCGATTTCCAGACGAATCAACAAACAGCACCGCTTGGTTTATGAAGTCCTGGCCAAAGAACAGGCCATAAAAGTCATCATGATGTGGACACATTATGAATGATGGGTTTTGCTCATCCCGAACTTGCAAAACCTACTGTTTTACTTTATTTTAACGAAATCCGTATAGGCTAGGGGTGTTTGCCGCACATCGGCAGGCTGAGAAAGACCCTTTGAACCTGATTCCGGTTAATACCGGCGTAGGAAAGCCCTAACTTCCCCGCGCCTTGTTTGTTTTTGTTGTTGGAGAAACGCAATGAGCGCTGTTCTAAAAGATTTGACCGCCGACGCGGTCAGTCAAGTCAAAATCGATCCTTATCCCGCGTCGGAAAAAGTCTATGTGCAGGGCAGCCGCCCGGACATCCAGGTGCCGATGCGCAAAATCACTTTGTCCGATACGCCCGCGCATTTCGGCGCCGAAAAGAACCCTCCGCTCTTTGTGTATGACACTTCCGGCGTTTACACCGATCCAAATGTCGCGGTCGATTTGAAAAAGGGCCTGTCCCCCATCCGCGCGAATTGGATTCTGGAAAGGGGCGACACCGAGGCATTGGCCGGACCGACTTCGGTCTTCGGCCATCAACGCCTGCATGATCCCGCGACCGCACACCTGCGCTTCGAGCATATCCGCAAGCCGCTCCGCGCGAAGGCGGGCATGAACGTTTCGCAAATGCACTACGCGAAGAAAGGCATCATTACCCCCGAAATGGAGTTCATCGCGATCCGCGAAAACCAGAAGATGGACGAGATGCGCGACTTATGGAAGGATCAGCATCCGGGTGAATCGTTCGGCGCCTCGATTCCGAACGTGATCACGCCCGAATTCGTGCGCAGCGAAGTCGCCCGCGGCCGCGCGATCATCCCGGCGAACATCAACCATCCGGAACTCGAACCGATGATCATCGGCCGCAACTTCCTGGTCAAGATCAACGGCAACCTCGGCAATTCGGCGGTCACTTCGTCGATCGAGGAAGAAGTCGAAAAGATGCTCTGGGGCATCCGCTGGGGCGGCGACACGATCATGGACTTGTCGACCGGCAAGAACATCCACGAAACCCGCGAATGGATCCTGCGCAATTCGCCGGTGCCGATCGGCACGGTGCCGATCTATCAGGCGCTCGAAAAGGTCAACGGCAAGGCCGAGGAACTGACCTGGGAGATTTTCCGCGACACCTTGATCGAACAGGCCGAACAGGGCGTCGATTATTTCACGATCCATGCGGGCGTCAGACTCCAGTACGTGCCGCTGACCGCGAAGCGGATGACCGGCATCGTCTCGCGCGGAGGCTCGATCATGGCGAAGTGGTGTCTCGCACACCATACCGAAAGCTTCCTGTACACGCATTTCGAAGAAATCTGCGAAATCATGAAAGCCTATGACGTGTCGTTCTCATTGGGCGACGGCCTGCGTCCGGGCTCGATTTACGATGCGAACGACGCGGCGCAATTCGGCGAGCTCGAAACGCTCGGCGAGTTGACCCAGATCGCCTGGAAGCACGACGTGCAGACGATGATCGAAGGTCCGGGCCATGTGCCTTTGCACATGATCAAGGTCAACATGGAGAAACAGCTTGAGGAATGCGGCGAGGCGCCTTTCTATACCTTGGGGCCTTTGACCACCGACATCGCGCCGGGTTACGACCATATCACCTCCGCGATCGGCGCGGCCAATATCGGCTGGTATGGCTGCGCGATGCTGTGCTATGTGACTCAGAAGGAACACCTCGGTTTGCCGAACAAGCAGGACGTGCGCGAAGGCATCGTGACCTACAAGATCGCCGCGCATGCCGCCGATCTGGCGAAAGGTCATCCGGGCGCGCAGGCGCGCGACAATGCAATGTCGAAGGCGCGTTTCGAATTCCGCTGGGAAGACCAGTTCAACATCGGCCTCGACCCCGAAAAGGCGCGCACATTCCATGACGAAACGCTGCCGAAGGAATCGGCGAAGATCGCGCATTTCTGCTCGATGTGCGGCCCGCACTTCTGCTCGATGAAGATCAGCCAGGACGTGCGCGATTATGCGGCCGAGAAAGGCCTTAACGAAGAAGAAGCCTTACTGAAAGGCATGGATGAGAAATCGAAGCAGTTTCTCGAAGAAGGCGCGGATATTTACCACAAGGTGTGATTATTTTGGCTCCCGACGTTATCGTCGGGAGCTTTCCCTCCAACTTGCTTACTTCCGCTGAAGCGGCGGATTCCTTAAGCCAATCCGCGTCATATGATTAGATAAACAAATCAAAATCAGTGACGACTAGATCCGGGGCAAACTTGACTCCGACCGTTGTGACTTCCGGAGAGCTCGATGATCCAGAACCTGAGGAACTCTGACCGCTTCCCGAAGAAGTTCCAAACCCCCCGCCCGAAGTAGAGGGTGGCGGGGTGCTCCCCCCATTATCAGTAGCCAGTTTAGCGAACTGGATAGCGTCTTTACCCGCCTCGTCATAATATAATTTGCCGCTTTTCGTGTCGTAAACGATAAAAGAAGCCGTGTCGGTATGCGCACTTTTTAGGCCGTAACCACTTTCAAAGTTGATGATGCCATCATTATCCGCATCAAGGTCTTTAAAAATAACGGAACTCAAACGGATTTTATCGGTGCCACTGTCAAAATCGGTAATCACATCAACGTTTTTCTTTGACAAAGAGTCTTTGAAAAGAAATATGTCGCTACCTTCCCCGCCGGTCAGTTTATCCTTACCCAGTCCCCCTGCAATAATATCGCTACCGGCACCGCCGATAATTTTATTGGCGCCATCATTGCCGATCAGAATATTATCCTGATCGTTGCCAGTCAGCTTTAAGGCTTTTTTTCCTGTCAATTCGACATTTTCAATGTTATTCAAGCCTTTGATTTTGTTGGCATTACTATAAGGCTGAGACAAGTCGACATGGCTTGTCGAAACCTGCAAGGTATCATTGCCGCCGGTATCGTAAATAACCAACGCATTACCCAGGGCAACGTACAAGTCATTACCATTTCCGGCCTGCAGGGTATCGGCTGCCCCTTTGGTGTTGCCGCCGGTCAGGGTGTCACTATTGTCGGTGCCCGACAAAACCTTCACTTGCTTAACATAGAAGTCAGAAAGCTCGATTCCAGGCACATTGCTATTACCTCCCGAACCGCCCGAACCTCCAGTACCGCCAGTACCTCCAGAACCGAAACTATTTAGGCTGGTGATTCCATCGTCCGTGTCATCCGTTTTTATTTTGAACGCCAAATATTCGACACCTTGCAAAGTGTCGGTGCCATCAGCATAACTTGAGTTCAAAGAACGAACAGTAAAACCACTGCCAATTTTCTTGACTTCATAGTCTAATTTGCTGCCCAACAGCACGAGGGTATCCGAGCCTGCACCACCATTAACGAAGTCGTCGCCTTCCCCGGCAATGATGCGGTCATCCCCTGCGCCGCCCACCATAAAGTCGTTGCCCTTGCCCGCATCCAAAACATCATTACCATCACCGCCTCGCAAGGTATCGATTCCGTCGCCAGAGGTTAGCAGGTCATTACCGGCCGCGCCATCCAACTGAATGGGTTGCAAACCGCCAATGCTCAGGCTGTCATCGCCCACGCCTCCGGCAATCGACAGACCCATCTTATTACCGTCTTTATCGAAGCGCTGCATGATAATTTCGGTACCCGACAAACCGTTTTGGTACTTGCCTTGTTGATTGCCATCCTGATATTCCGCCACCCATGACACGACAAAACCGCCATCGTCAAGCCCCGTAACCGTCGGCTCTTTTTGCGAGTCGGCCACCTTGGTATTAGCCTGGAATTCCTCGCCGACTTTATTGCCGTCGTTATCAAATCGCTGTCCATAAATGCCTCGATAACTGCCGTCCTGTAACATGGACTGCCAGACAACGACGAAGCCTCCGTCTTTAAGCGCCGCTACCGCGGGCTCCTTTTGATCATAGCGGGTAAAGGTATTGGCTTTAATTTCATGAGTAATCGCCTCGCCTGTGATGTTATCGTATAAGCGCAAGATAATGCTGCGGTCGTAGTCAACCCGTGCTTGACCCGTTGGAGGGATTATGACGTATGGATCGACAGGCGCTTGCCAAACCACCACCGTCTTATTGTTGAACGCCAGCGTGGCCGCGACGGGATTTTTAGCTTCTTGTCGAAGTTCATTTTCAATAGCAATGCCAGAATCATCGAAAACCTTGCCTTTAGGCTCGATGGCATAGTTAATGTTGAATGGACTTTCACTATAACCGGTATAGGCGGAAACCACTTGGTCATCAAAGGCATCGTAACCATCATTAGGATCGCTGCCATCCGCAACGTCTGGATGAGGTTGAAAATCATAAAGATAACTTTCCACGTTCCCATAGTCATCAAAGATTTTTGCCTGTATTGTCATTTTTTCGGTTCCGGTCGATATTCCCTCATAACCGATGATGACCCTGTTATTATCAATCGCACTGACAAATGGATCAGACGCGCCGCTATCGCTGACTTTGACTTCCCAGCCTATGGGGTTCGGTACGGTACTGCCATCGTACCATTGCGCAAAAACACCAGGTTGGTTTGGGTCATCGCCAAAACTTTGGCCGTCGTGAATAGAGTCGCCTTGATTTTCCGATACCCAGGCAATAACAAAACCGCCATCCGACAATACGGCAATGGCAGGCTTGCCTTGATCTGCGGTAATGGTGTCGTTAACGCGGAATTTAGGGGAAACAGCCGCGCCATCGGCATCGAAGCGCTGGGCATAAACACCGGTGCCGTCGGCATCCGGAGAACTCCACGCCACGATAAAGCCGCCATCGCTAAAATTGGCAACGGTGACATCGGTGCTCAAACTGTCGTTTGTGGTATCAAGCAACTTTATTTCAAAATTGTCGCTGGTCGTATCGGTATTAAACTTTCTGAAATAAAAGCCATCTTCACTGGCCCAAAAATTCAGGAAGCCGCCGTTAGCAAGCGACAAAACGGTCGTATTGGTTTGATTGCCATCCGTCAGTCCATTAGCCACCATTTCCTGAGTCAGGGACAAAAATTTCGGCTCCGGATCAGCGCTGGTACTATCGGTGAAACGCACAATTTCAATGTCCGCCCTGACACGATCGGAACCATCCGTGACGCCGTCGGAGCTATTGATATCCGTAACCCCCAGATAATAACCGAATGAAGCGTCATAGGCTGCCGTTAGACTATAATTGGCAACGCCTGTCGCACTGTCCGCATACTTCCCGCTAAAGAGGGCCGTATCCACACCATTAAAGATGCCCGTTGCGAACCCCGCCTCCCCGCCCGTCAAATCGTCATTTTCGGCCAAACTTTTCAATACATCGTTCTTTGAAGTTCCATTGATTATAGACATGATGACAGTTACCTAGTATTTGATAAATATGCTAAAAGCTTTGATCCTAGGCTCAGGGAGCCGGCTACAAGCCAGTATAGTTCAATCGCTGTTTTTGACTACGCTTAAGCCGACTTGGCTTTCTGATTTTGTGAGGTCACTAGAGAATCTGTTCCAATTCTTGAAAGACCGAGGTTTTCACCGAGAGGAGACGCGGCTGATCCGTAATTTTCAGATCAAAAAAGACAATGGCTCTCAAAACATCAGCGAGAGCCTGAGGATTATTTTTTTCGTGTACAGCGCTGGACTTTATAAAACATTTTGCTTCGAATCCGCCCCGGCGATTTCCTTGACCAGCTTCGGCACCAGATAGCCGGGCAAGTCGGCCTGCATGTGCCTAACGAGTTCTAAAGCCTCGGCTTCGCCGACTTCAAAATGCCCGGCCCCGCTGACTTTGTCCAGTAAGTGCAGGTAATAGGGCATCACGCCATGCTCGAATAAGCGTTCGCTGAGCGCGATCAGATCGGCCGCCTTATCGTTGACGCCGCGCAACAGCACCGATTGATTCAGCAGGACGATGCCGCCTTGTTTCAGCACGCGGCAGGCCTCGGCGACCCGTTCGGTGATTTCGTTCGGATGGTTGCAATGCACGACCAGCACGACCGGTTTAGCGCTTTGCGTCAAAACTTCCAGTAAACCTTGGGTGATGCGGGCCGGCAGCACGATCGGCAGGCGGCTGTGGATCCGGATGCGCTTGACGTGGGCGATGCCGGCGATTTGCCGAAACAGGCGCTGCAAGCGCTCATCGCTCAATAATAAAGGATCGCCGCCGCTCAGGATCACCTCCGAAATGTCCGTATGCTCCCGGATGTAGCGCAGCGCGCCGATTTCCTTTTCCTTGCCGAGTTGCAGGTCGGCGTAGGGAAAGCTCCGGCGGAAACAGTAGCGGCAATTGATCGCGCAGCTGCCGGTATTGATCAGCAGCACGCGGCCATGATATTTATGCAGCACGCCGGCCACGTTCGCGGCTTCGAGATCGCCGACCGGATTGGCGCTGTAACCCGGATAAACCTGCATTTCATCCCGGATCGGCAGCACTTGCCTGAGCAAGGGATCGGCCGGATTGCCTTTTTCGATCGCCTCGGCGAAGCTTCGGGGAACCTTCAGCGCAAAGGTTTCGGCGGCATCTTTCGATACCGGCAACTGCCCGGCAGCCAGCTTCAGATAGGCGCAAAGCGCGTCGATGTCGGTGAAGGCTTCGGCAAGCTGCTGTTGCCAGTTTTTCGCAAAATGATCGGTCTGTTCGTTAAGTTCCGGCATGAAAGGGCGTTTTTGAGGTTTCTATTGGCAAAGGCCTCTATTATAATGATTAGATTTTACATTGCTTTAGGTTTGAGGAAATAATGGCCACGTACAGCACCAATGAATTTAGAGGCGGACTCAAAGTCATGCTGGATAATGATCCCTGCGCGATCATCGAAAATGAATTTGTAAAACCGGGCAAGGGACAGGCGTTCAACCGGGTCAAGATCCGCAATCTAAAAACCGGCCGCGTGATCGAAAGAACGTTCAAATCGGGCGAAACCCTCGAAGGCGCAGACGTGGTCGATGTCGAAATGCAGTATCTCTACAACGACGGCCAGTTCCGCAATTTCATGAAGCCCGACACCTTCGAACAATACCAGGCCGATGAAAAAGCGGTCGGCGACGCGGCGCAATGGCTGAAAGACCAGGATTTCTGCACCGTGACCTTGTGGAACGACTCGCCTCTGTCGGTCACCGCGGCGAATTTCGTTGAACTCGCGATTGTCGAAACCGATCCCGGCGTGCGCGGCGATACCTCGGGCGGCGGCGGCAAGCCGGCGAAGCTGGAAACCGGCGCGGTCGTGCGCGTGCCTTTGTTCGTGCAGACCGGCGAGGTGATCAAGGTCGACACCCGCACCGGCGAGTATGTTTCACGGGTCAAGGAATAATGGCAGCCGGGTGGATGCCTTACGCACATCCACCCACGCCACAGTCCTGAATAGCCTCTATTGTGAGAGCCGCTTTACTTAAGTCCGCTCTGCCTACCTCATAACCGCTTCCGATGACCGACCCAGCCGAATCCGCGGCATGCGACTGGCAGCCCAGTTGCGCGCCGGACTTTTTACCGCTCAGAGCGCAAGTATTGCGACAGATTCGCGAATTTTTTTGGCAGCGGGGCGCGCTCGAAGTCGAAACGCCGCAGCTCAGCCGGGCCATCGGCACCGATCCGCAACTGGCTTTTTTCAGCACCGAGTTTGATTTTACCCCAGAGCGGCAAACCCTGTACTTGCAGACCTCGCCCGAGTTTGCGATGAAGCGCCTGTTGGCCGCGGGCTCCGGGTCGATCTATCAAATCTGCAAGGCATTTCGGAACGGCGAAGCCGGGCGCTTTCATAATCCCGAATTCACGATGCTCGAATGGTACCGGGTCGGCTTTCGTCTGCCCGACTTGATGGACGAATGCGAGGCGCTAATCGGAACTTTATTTGCCGGCCACAGGACTTTGCTGGCGGCCGAACGGTTCAGCTATTGTTCACTGTTCGCCGACCATACTGGCCTGAATGCGGCCGAATTTTCGCATGCCGATTATTGCGCTTATGCCGCAGCCAACGGCTTAGCCGAGGCCATCGCGATTTGCGGCGATGATCATGCGATCTGGCTCGATTTTTTATTCAGCCACCGAATTCAGCCGCATCTGGGCAACAACCGCTTGTGCATGGTTTATGGCTATCCGGCCTGTCAATCTTCATTGGCGCGCTTGAATGAGGCGAATCCGCAGGTCACCGACCGGGTCGAGCTGTTTATCGACGGCATCGAACTGGGCAACGGCTTCTTCGAATTGGCCGATGCGGAGGAACAAAACCGGCGCTTCGATCGAGAAATGGCCGTCAGAAAACAGCAAAATTTACCGGCCGCGGCAAAAGACGAGCGCTTGATCGCGGCGTTAGCTTCGGGTTTGCCCGACTGCTCGGGTATCGCGATCGGCGTTGATCGCTTGCTGATGGTGCTGTTCGGAAAATCCGCCATCGCTGATGTGCTGAGTTTTCCGATAAACCGCGCATAAGCTGTGCAAATAAATTCTTATGATATAATCCGGACAACTGCCCCAAAAATTCAGAGATTGCTGCTCTCTCTCCCACTTATTTCATGATGCCGAAACCTTTTGCCCGCCTGTTTTTGCTGAGTCTACTGTTGTCCCAGACAGTTGCAGCCGATGAAGAATTCATCGTGACCGATATCAAGGTAAAAGGCTTGCAGCGGATCTCGCAGGGCACGGTGTATAACTATCTGCCGGTCAACGTCGGCGAAAAGTTCTCGCTGGATAATGCCGGCCCCGCCATCAAGTCACTGTTCAAAACCGGCTTCTTTAAGGACGTTTCGCTGGAGCGGGAAGGTTCAACCCTGGTCGTGCATGTCGTTGAGCGGCCTTCGATTGCAAAAATCCTTATCGAGGGCAACAAGGATCTGAGTAAGGACGATCTGACCAAGGCGCTGAATTCGATCGGCATGTCGGAAGGCAAGGTGTTTAACAAGCAGATACTCGACAAGGTCGAGCAGGAGCTGAACCGCCAGTATCTGAGCCACGGTAAATACGCATTAAAGATCAAAACCGAAGTCACCACGCTGACCCGTAACCGGGTCGGCATCCAGATCAAGATTTCCGAAGGCCGGGTCACCAAGATCAAACAAATCAACGTCGTCGGCAACAAGGCGTTTGACGACCCCACCTTGCTCAAACAACTGGAACTCAGCACCACCAATCTGTTGTCCTTCTACACCAAGAACGACCAATATTCGAAGCAAAAACTGTCCGCCGACCTCGAAACCCTGCGTTCGTATTATCTGGACCGCGGCTACATCAATTTTTCGATCGAATCGACTCAGGTTGCGATTACCCCCGATAAAAAAGACATTTATGTCACGATCAACGTGAAAGAAGGCGATGTCTATACGCTGGATAAGGTCAAGCTGGCCGGCAATCTGATCGTTCCGCCCGAGCAACTGATCAAACTGGTCGGCATCGGTCCCGGCGAGATTTTTTCGAGAAAACAGGCCACCGAAACCTCCAAGGCGATCTCGGACCGTCTGGGCGATGAAGGCTACACCTTCGCGAACGTGAACATGGTGCCGGAAATCAACGAAAAGAACAAAACGGTCGTGATGACCTTTTTTGTCGATCCGGGCAAACGCGCGTATGTGCGCCATATCAATTTTGCCGGCAACACCAAGACCCGCGATGAAGTGCTACGCCGGGAGATGCGGCAGATGGAATCGAGCTGGGCGTCCGGCTCGAAGATCGAGCGTTCGAAAACCCGTCTTGAACGCCTGGGTTATTTCGAAGATGTCAATGTCGAGACCCCGCAGGCCGTCGGCGCGGCAGACCAGATCGACGTGAACTACAAAGTGACCGAAAAAGCCTCGGGCAACTTGTCGGCCGGTGTCGGTTATTCGCAGGTGCAGGGCATCGTGCTGAATGCGAACATTTCGCAGGACAACGTTTTCGGTTCGGGCAAAAGGGTCAATCTCGCCTTCAATAACAGCGATTACATCACCAGCTATCAATTCGGCTTTTTTAACCCGTATTTTAACGTAGACGGAGTCAGCCAAGGCTATAACCTAGGCTACACCAGCCGTAATGCGGGCCGCATCAATATTACCAGTTATTCGACAGACGTCGCGAATGCCGGCATCAACTTCGGCATCCCGTTAAACGAATTCGATCAATTGCGCTTCGATTTCGATCTTAAGCATACCTCGCTGAAAAACACCGACCAAGTTGCGAAAGAAATCCAAGACTTCGTCAAGAAAGAAGGCGACAGCTTTCTGACCTTCTCGCCGGCAATCAGCTGGTCGCACGACACCCTGAACCGGGCGATATTCCCGACCAAAGGCGGGCAGCAACGGTTTTCCGCACTTGCAACCGTTCCCGGCAGCGATCTGGAGTATTACAAAGTCAGCTACAAACATCAGTACTATATTCCGCTGGCGCAAGATTTGACTTTTCGGCTGCATGGCGAAGTCGCTTACGGCGACGGCTATGGCGGCACAGCCGATTTGCCTTTCTTTGAAAACTACTTCGCGGGCGGCACGGGCTCGGTGCGCGGCTATAAAAATAATACCTTGGGACCTAAAAGTCACCAGGTGATAGGTACCAACCAACAACAGCTTTACCCCCTTGGCGGCTCGACTAAAATGATCGGCAATGCCGAACTGTTTTTCCCGGTGCCGTTTCTATCGGATGTCAAATCGGTCAGGTTAGGCACATTCTTCGATGCCGGTACGGTCGAAAACGGCTTCAACTTTAGTGCATTAAAATACTCCGCCGGGATTTCCGGCGAATGGCTGTCGCCTTTTGGCGCCTTGTCGGTCAGTGCCGCGTATCCATTGAACGCCAAACCTTTTAATAATGATCCCAATTCAGATCAAGGCGATCAAAAACAGATTTTCCAATTCAACTTCGGGCAGAATTTCTAAAGCAAGTTGTTTTGGCTTTAACCGGCATATCCCCTATAATCTAACAAATTTACCCACAATCCCCCCCTTAAATTCTCTGGAGATTTACAACACAATGAAAACCAAAATTGCATTATTCCTGGGCTTACTGCTCGCCGCCAACACTTGTTTCGCCGAACTCAAAGTTGGCGTCGTCGATATGAATACCGTGCTCAAGGAAGCTCCAGAACTGAAACGTCTGCAGACGGAATTTTCATCCCGCGTCAAGCAAATCAAAGCCCTGGAGACTGAAATCAAAGGTTTGGAAGAGAAATTAAACCGGGATGGCGCGGTCATGAGCGAAAGCGAACGCACCAGCATGGATAAAAAACTGCGTGACAAATCGCTCGATTATAAACGCGTCAGCGAAGAAACCGGCTATGATATGAACACCCGCAAGAATCAGGAGCTCGGCAAATTGCAACGCCGAATCGTCGAAGCCGTTCAGGCCATCGCCAAGGAACAAAGCTTCGATCTGGTATTGTATGAAGGCGTACTCTTTGCGAACGACAAATTGGACATTACCGCGCAGGTTCAGAAAAAACTATCATCGGCACAATAATCTTGTCCGGTCTTCTTTGTTCCTTTGTTTAAATCGAATGCGAATGGCAGTGGCTCGCCTCTAAACGGCAATAAAAGTCCGCTCCATTCGTCATTTGCATGCGCGGAATGCATCCTAATCATCTAAATGACCTGCACCATGTCAATTAAGTTAGATATTTTACAAATACAAGACTTTTTACCACATCGCTATCCTTTTCTATTGGTGGATAAGGTCGTCGAATGTGAACCCGGAGTCAGGTTGCTAGGGGTTAAAAACGTCACCTACAACGAACCTTTTTTTCAGGGCCATTTTCCGCAAAAGCCGATCATGCCGGGCGTATTGATCCTCGAAGCGATGGCGCAAACGACCGGTCTTCTGGCATCTGAAACCGCTCGCGATGAACTTGCCGGCATGATTTATTATCTGGTCAGCATCGATAAGGCCAAATTCAAGCGGCCCGTCGTTCCCGGCGACCAATTGATGCTGGAAGCCAAGTTCTTGAAAAGCAAACGCAATATCTGGGCATTCGATTGCTCTGCCGAAGTCGATGGCGAATTCGTCGCCAGCGCCGAAATCCGCTGTGCTGCCGTGGTAAATTAATTTTGATCGATCCTACCTCCATTATCGATAAACGCGCCGAATTGGCCGGCGACGTTACTGTCGGACCCTATTCGGTGATCGGACCCGATGTGAAAATCGATTCTGGTACTGTCATCGGCTCACACGTCGTGATCAAGGGGCCGACTTCCATTGGTAAAGACAATCGCATCTTTCAATTCTGCTCGATAGGGGAAGACCCTCAAGACAAGAAATATGCCGCGGAAGTGACCCGGCTCGAAATCGGCGACCGCAACACGATCCGCGAGTTCGCCACGATGCACAGGGGCACTCTGCAGGATCAAGGCCTCACCCGGATCGGCAACGATAATTTATTCATGGCCTATACCCATGTCGCGCATGATTGCGTGATCGGCGATCATGTGGTGATGGCGAACGGCGCCTCTCTGGCCGGCCATGTCTCTTTAAACAGCCATGCGATTTTGGGCGGTTTCACGCTGGTGCACCAGTTTACCAAAATCGGCCAACACAGCTTCGCGGCGATGGGCAGCGCGATCACTCAGGACGTGCCGCCGTTCGTGATGGTCGGCGGCAAGCCGACCAAGCCTCACGGCATCAACGCGGTCGGGATGGAACGCAACGGCTTCTCGCCGGAAGACATTCGGCTGATCAGAAAGGCGTATAAAATCATTTATAAAATGAATCTTCGCCTCGAAGAAGCGATCGAGGAAATGTTGACCCTTGATGGCGGCAACGCAAATTTGGCCGAATTGGCCGATTTTTTGCGCCATGTCAGCCGCGGCATTTTACGCTAACCGACTGTCCTTCACTTTTTACAGCATGTGGGATTTTTCGGCAACGGACTCCGGCTTGATTGCCGGCGTTGATGAAGCGGGCCGCGGACCCTTGGCGGGTCCTGTGGTCGCCGCCGCGGTTATTCTCGACCCGGAAAGGCCGATAGACGGTCTGGCCGATTCGAAAGCACTGAGTGCAAAAAAACGACTGACGCTTTATTCCATCATTCAGGAGAAAGCGCTTGCCTGGGCTGTCGCCGAGGCCGATGTCGGTGAGATCGATCAGATCAACATTCTGCAAGCGACCCTTCTGGCCATGCAGAGGGCGGTCAACCAGCTGTCCATCCAACCGCAGCGCGTGCTGATAGACGGCAATACGCTGCCGGTTTTATCCATTCCGGCCCAAGCCATCGTCCAGGGCGACCGCATCATTCCTGCCATCAGCGCCGCCTCTATCCTCGCCAAAGTCCACCGCGACCGGATCATGGAAGACTATGCGAGAGAATTTCCCGGCTTTGCGTTTGACCTGCACAAAGGTTACGGCACCAAGCAACACCTGGCCGAACTCGCACAGCTCGGCCCCCTGCCCATTCACCGCAAATCATTCAGACCGGTAAGAGACCTGCTCCCTAGCGGCTGAAGCGTTACGGAGACTGCCCTTAAATTATGCCTCCAGGGCTACGTCATCCGCTGCGACGATGTAGCGGCTGGATTCATAAGCCCAGTCCAGGTTTCCGCGCATCCAAGACCTCAATATTGCGACATAACGCTGTACATCCCTGTCGATGTCCGCTGAAAACGCAGGGATTTGCTTTTCCAATTCGACAAAGGCATCGATTTCCGTACGGGTCATTTCAGCCGCCAGATCGACCGCATGTTGCAGCGACGGCTGTGAAGGCAGCAAGGTGGCGACCAGATTGTGCACGTCATGATGCTTCGACTCTTTGGCGTGGGAGATAATGTCGTTGGACCAGCACACGACGTTATTAGCCATCAGCGACAAACGCTGGATCACCTCATTTTTACGCACATGCAACGGCAAATAAATGTCTTCCGTAATATCGATCAATTCAATATCGGTGTATAAGCCGCCCGTATAGGGACGCATCAAAATATAGGTTTCGGTATCGGGAATTTTTTGATCCGCGCGATTGATCGCCTCCCATACCGACGATTCAAAATATTCGATCACGCTATAAACGAATCGACTCATCCAGGCGGAACTCGCTTTTCTGAGCAGACGGCTGCGGATGTCATACAGGGCATGCCCCAGCGCCGAGTCGTACTGCTCAGGCGCGCGCCCGAGCAGAATTTCAAGCAGCTCGGCATGCACGCCGGAAAGCCTGATCGGATCCTTGCCCAAGCCGGATTCGTCGCATTGGTCGTCGCGGATAAACAGCCAGGTATTCCAGTCCGAAACAATTTTGAGCTCCTCCAGCGGCGCATTCGGATAAGCACGAGCCGCCAGCCGCCCGAATTTGGATTTTTGTAAGCGCTGGAAATTGTCTTCATCCAGAACCAGATCAAATTTTTTTACCCAATTCAATGTATGGTTATTGACCGCCTCGGCATGTTGATTGATCGCAGAAGGGAACGGGCAATCGAGTTTGGGGTAGTTGATCATATCAGCGGCGTCCAGGGTTAAAGGAAAAAATAGGATTGCTAGTTCGGCAAAGACTATCGACGCTTAATTCGGATAGCTTGTTGATCCCTGCGTACGCCCCTCCTGCCTCAAACCCATCACTCTGCGCGATAAAGCCAATTTTCTCTATCATAAAATAAACAATCCTTGATTTCTGAATGTAAAACTGTACTCGGGACAATGTCACCGTGCCAGCGAATCCTCTCGAACAGGCTGACTCGATAGGCATTCCAAATTCTGCGTGTACAAACACCAACGCCCTTTACCGCTTTTTTTCGCCGAATACATCGCCATATCGACGTTTGCCATCAACTCCTCGACATTCATGCCATGCTGCGGCAACAAGGCGATGCCGATGCTCGCCGAGATCCTATAGTCTTTGCTACCGAACTGAAACTTGCGTTCCGCCAGGCGCTCATTCAGGGAGGTCGCAAAGGCTTCGGCGCCGAGGCGCCCTGTCGTAGGCATCAGCACCGCAAACTCATCGCCGCCCAGCCGGGCGATCAGATCCGACTTGCGCGCACGCGCGCGCAGCTCATTCGCCAGAATGACCAGCAATGCATCGCCGGCCGCATGACCGCTGGTATCGTTGATCGTCTTGAAATAATCCAGATCGAGCAGGAGCAGCGCGCTGGAGTTGCCGCTACGCACCGCATCGGCAAAGCTTCTTTCGAGTTCCTCATGAAAGCGCAGCCGATTCGCTAGCCCCGTCAAAGGATCATGGTGGGCAAGCCAACGGCTGCGATTTTCGGCCACGATCCGATCGGTCGCATCCATGCCGACTGACAGGACCACCGCATCGTCCTGATGCGTGGAACCCAGAAAAGTGTGAATCCAGATGATATGACGCATTTCGCCGTTAGCGTCGATGATCGAGCCTTCGTGTTCGAGACGATGCAGGGAAGACGAGAAGAGATTGATCCGGTTGTCCAGGTATTGCTCCTTGCCGTCATCGTCTTCGAGCAGATCGACAAATGCATTTTTCCTGAGTTGTTCGGGGGAGCGGCCCAGCATTTGCGACATATACCGGTTGACCGTATGCAGCCGGCCGTCGCGCGTTTGCGTTACGATCATCACCTGCACGCTGTCCAGAATACCCCGGATGAAATCCCTATCGGCAGCCAAGGCCAGCTGGCTTTCCTCGATTTGATGGGTCAAATCGATCGACGTCTCATAAAGGATATCGATCTCATCGCGTTGACCGGAGAGACGGCCATGCAAATCGAATGCCTGATAAGCCTCCTGGTAACCGCCCTGCGCCACCAACGGCAAGGTTGTTGCCAAGTGGCTCAAACGCCGCAACGGCTTGCGCAGCAGCAGGAACAAAAAGATTTCCGCGCATAACAAGGATCCCAACATCAACAACATGCTGTTGCGATTGGCCTGTTTCAACGCCGAAGTGGCCTCGGTGACATCGGAAATGAATACCAAATAGCCGTTAGCGCTGGCAATCATGTGCTTAAGCGGAACGGCATTGAATACATAGAAGCTGTTATGCCAGGGCAACCAGACCGCGGCAGGAATATCCTCCGGCGACGCAAAACGTTCGGACAGATTCGCAATGAAGGGCTTTAGCGCCACGGCATGGGTCAAGGCAGCCGTGTACAAGCCCCAGCCCGAAAAAGCCTGATCCGTTTTTTCAGTGCTTGTCGGCACCAAAATGCCGATATCCACGCCGGTTGCCGTGGAAAACTCAACGACCAGATCGGTGATTCTTTGACTCATGCCAATAAAACCGACATGTTCACCGTCCGCCAACAAGGGCATCACCGTGTTCAGTCCGCACTGCGCCTGACAATCCAGAGCGGCCTCCGGCTGCTCATTGTTTTTCGCGTGCTCGAGCGCCGCCATCATCGACTGCATCGACAGGAAGCTACTGCTGTCCGGCGACCAATTCCAGCGGATCTCGCCTTGTTTATCAAAAATGATGATTCTTTCGACATCCAGCTCATAACGCACGCTGGAAAACTGCCGCTCCAGTTCGTCAGAATTGATCACCCCCCCGGGTTCTTTCAGGCGGTCGGACAGATTGCCGAGCGAAGCGATCACGATGCTTAGCCGTTGCAGTCGATCCACCGAATGGCTGATAAGGCCTTTGAACTCCGCGCTCCAGGCCGCCTGACTCTGTGCATTCTGAGTTTTTACCTGTACCTCGAGGTACCAGTAATTCAGCGCACCAAACGCCGCGCCCAGGGAAAGCAGCAATAAACTCAGCGACGCCAGCCACTTGCGATGCAAGCTGGCGAAGCGAGGCTTACGGCTGAGTTTATGGGATTTACCAGGCATTCAACGCCTCAAAAGCGAAAAGACAGCATCGTGGTCACCATACTAAAATGCGATGACGCTTCAGGACTGGAAAGATTCGGGTTTTCGGACTCATTCAGCCAGGCTGTCCCATTCACATAATGGTAATCAGACGCCAATAAAAAATTGCGGGCGAATGACCAACGCACGCCGGCAGTCAGGTCCCGCGCATAAAAACGATGCGCCGGCGCCAATCCTCCGGACAATCTGGACATTTCCCTGCCACCCCGGTCGTCGCGGTTGAGATGCAACACATCATAGCGCAGCACCGCCCAGAATTCCGGCGTAAAGCGGTATTCGCCCTGCACATAGAAGTTCTCGGAAGTATTATTCTTCCAGGTCGGCAGGCCTTGTATAAATGCGGTGTTTGCGGTCGAATAGCCGCTGCGATCACTGCTGATCCAGCCATATTCGGCGGTCAGCGACCATTTTTCGGCGTTGTACTGCGCCGAAAACAAAGGATAGGTGACCTTGGTGTTGCCGTTTTGATAAAATGCAGACAGCCCGGGGGATGCGCTAAAATCCCGATCCAGGTCGACGATAGAAAACATCAGCTTTCCTCGCCCGCCCATCCATTCATAAAAAGCCCGGCCCAGCAGCATAGGGCGCCCACCCAAGCTGCCTTCCGACTTCGGAAGCCCCGGCACATGAGGAATGCCCGTCAGGAAACCCGTCGCCCCGCCCGTGCTGTCCTGCGGTTCGGCAGCCATAAACTCCCAGCCGAAGCGGTGCTCGCCATGGGTATAACGGCCATAGAGCATGCCCCCGTCAGCCGCGATCATCGCCTGCCTAAGGGCCAGCGTATCGAAATAAATCGATTGCGGCAACAATACCGAAGGCCGAGTCCACACGACATCGCGCGTATCGTTGTATAAACCGAACGGAATCTTGACACGGCCGCCGCGAGCGCCGAGCACCAAAGAAGAATCGAACAGCGGAACGCTATAATCGGCCTGGGCAAAATCGAGCCGGGTGCCTTGCGTGTCGGAAGCGCCGGTATCGCGGTATAAACCCTGCGCGGAAATCAGCAAATTCGGCAGCAGCTTCACCGAAGTAATCAGGCCCATTTCCCTGAAATCCAGACTTACGTCGCGGCTCGTTCCAAATACCTGATGATGATCGGTATAAGTCGCACCCTGGCTGGCAAAGCCATATACCTTTACATTGCCGTCGAAAAATTCTTTTGCCGACGCCTTCATAGGTGACAGCAAAACCAATGCGGAGCAAAAGATCATCGAAGCGGCTTTACCGAAACGAGGCTTAAGGTTAATTGATCTCATCGATGATCTCCTTATTGTTTATCAGTATAGCCAATGGCGCCCGGCGTCGATTCGATGCGCGAGCGCATTTCCTCTACCGATTCCACCAGGGTCGGCGATACGCCGGTGCCTGAAAATACCAGTCGGTCCCAGGCCGAACGCAATTGAAACGGATAAACGCCCAAAATTTCTTTCGCAAAGCGAATATGCAAAGGATGATCGTCAGGAAGCACGAACACACGGATCGGGGACCCATCGGGCCAGGAACTCAGGCGCATAAAGAAAATTTCGCGCACGGTTTCGACTGGAAGCTGCTTGGTATTGCCGCTCGAATCTAAAAGTCTGACTTTTGCATCATCCGCCTGAGCCGTCAGACTCGCCAGTAAAATGGCCATGGCGAAGAGTAAAATTTTCTGCACGCGAAATAAAATCCGTAAGCCTATCGGCCACGATTTTGCGGTAAAGCGGAACATGAAGGCGCTACGAATACACCGCCAATGGTTCGGCTGCTGCATTAAGAGGTCCGGCAGAAATGGATAGACTGGAATACGTTCAGTAAACCTACATGCAGCGGATTTACCGGAAGAGGCGCAGGCACACGGCGATGCGCTGTTGAATGAGCCTGGAAAGCGGCGGTGAAGATTGCAATGCAATAGCCCGGCTCATTGTGCTTAGCAAGCCTTATCATCATCGAAATAATTTTCACGCCGAAACTGGCGCAACCTCCGATGAGGCGCTACGGAAGATGGGTGGGTAACACAATGAAAGTGAGTAGCCATATTTCATCAAATAAATATAGCACAACTTCGCATTTTAAAATATTTTGATTAACTTAAGCGTTAGGAGGGTGTGCGGCGCAGCAATCATTATTATTTAAAAGATTGATTGGATATAGAAACCCTCGCAAACCGAAGTCTGCGAAGGGTATCGTGAATGGATTACTTGATCTGCCCGATGATCCCATCGAGCTCTTCCAGACTGGAATAGGCGATGATCAGCTTGCCTGCGCCGTTTTTTTTATGATCGATCGAGACCTTGGCGCCCAAACGCGAAGTCAGGTCCTCCTGCAGGCGCAGCGTATCCTTGTCGATGACCCTGTCTTTTTCCGGCTTCTCGGTAGGACACTGGAGTTCTCTGACCAGCTTTTCGGCGGCTCTGACCGTCAAGCCTTCCTTGTCGATTTTATGCGCGGCCGCAACTTGTTTCTGTCCGTCCAAACCGAGCAGGGCACGCGCATGGCCCATTTCGATGTGTTTGTTCAGCAACAGTTTTTTGACTTCCGGATGCAAATCCAGCAAGCGCAACAGATTGGTCACGGTCGTCCGCGATTTGCCGACCGCATCCGCGATTTGCTGATGCGTCATGTCGAATTCGTCGAGCAGGCGCGCCAGGGCTTCCGCCTCTTCGAGCGGGTTCAAATCCTCGCGCTGGATGTTTTCGATCAACGCGACCGCCATCGCGGTGCGGTCGTCGATGTCTTTGACCACGACCGGTACTTCATGCAAGCCGGCCAGTTGCGCCGCGCGCCAGCGCCGCTCGCCGGCGACGATCTCGTATTTTTCGGCGTCGAGCTGGCGCACCACGACCGGCTGGATCACGCCCTGCGCCTTGATCGAATCGGCCAGTTCCTGCAATTTTTCCGGATTGATGTCCCTCCGCGGTTGGTATTTGCCGCGCTGCAGAAACTCGATCGGCAAGGTATGCAAGGCGTGCGCAGGAGACGTCGGCGTTGCTTCCGTTTGGGTGATTGAAACATCGCCGAGCAACGCGTCGAGGCCGCGACTTAATCCACGTTTTTTGATCGACATGCGTTACTTTTTCTCTTTTCTCAACATTTCGCCGGCCAGCGCCAGATACGCCAAGGCGCCGCGCGAAGATCTGTCGTAGCTCAACACCGGCAAACCGTGACTCGGCGCTTCGGCAAGCCTGATGTTTCTCGGCACGCAGGTTCTAAATACCTTGTCGCCGAAATATTCGACCAATTGTTCGGAGACGTCCTTGGTCAGGCGGCTGCGGTCGTCAAACATGGTCCGCAAAATGCCTTCCAGATGCAATGTGGGATTGACCGTGTCCTGGATGCTTTTGACCGTGCTCATCAGTGCCGACAAGCCTTCCAGCGCGTAATATTCGCATTGCATCGGAATCAGCACGCTATCGGCCGCGACCAGCGCGTTCAAGGTCAGCATGTTCAAGGACGGCGGACAGTCGATCAGAATATAGTCGTACTGCGCCTTGATCGGCATCAACACCTCGGCCAGCCGCCGTTCCCGGCGTTCGGCATCCATCAGCGCGACTTCGGCGGCGGTCAGATCGCCGTTGCCCGCGATCACCGAGAAGCCGAGTTCCGGCAGTTTGATCACGGCCTGTTCGGCCGGCACTTCTTCCAGCAGCAAGTGATAGCTGGAATAGGGGACTTTCTCTTTGTCGACGCCGCAGCCCATCGCCGCGTTGCCTTGCGGATCGAGATCCACGAGCAGAACGCGGCGCTTGGCCGCCGCCAATGACGCCGTCAGGTTGACGCTGGTCGTCGTTTTGCCGACTCCGCCTTTTTGATTCGTTACCGCAATAACTTTTGTCACACTTTATCCTACAGAAATCGCATCTTTTTGAATGATCACCACGCAACGCTCCGCCTCGACGCCAGGCGTTTTGAGCGCAATGACCGACGATTTTACCTTAACTTCCGCCAATTCATCGCGTGGATTTTGTCCCTTCATCGCCAGCAACACGCCTTGCTCGCCGAGTAAATGCGCGGTCGTCTGCATGATCGCCGGCAAAGCCGCGAAGGCGCGGGTAATCACCGTATCGAATTTTTGCTCGGGTTGAAAGGCTTCCACCCGGCTATGACGCACTTCGACATTGTTCAGTTTCAATTCCAACACCGCCTGCTGCACGAAGCGGGTTTTTTTCGCATTGCTGTCGAGCAGGGTAAATTGTATTTCGGGCAAAAAAATCGCCAGCGGGATACCCGGAAGGCCCGCGCCGGTGCCGATGTCGATCACGCGCGGACCTTTGATATGGGGCAGCACGGCGAGGCTATCCAGAAGATGCAGCCGGGTCATGTCCTCGCGGTCGCGGATCGCGGTCAGGTTATAAGCCTTGTTCCATTTTTCGATCAGCCTCAGAAACGCGAGCAGGCGGCCGATTTGCTCCTCGGTCCAGGCGATATTCAGCGCATCAAGACCGCGCTCCAGAATAACAGCACAAGACTCCATCAGGCGCTTTTCTTTTTCAGATAGACCAAGAGCAGCGAGATCGCCGCCGGCGTAATGCCCGGAATCCGCGAGGCCTGACCCAGGGTTTCCGGCCGCTGTTTGCGCAGTTTTTCGCTGACCTCGTTCGACAGCCCCGGCACGCCGGTGTAATCGAGCGCTTCCGGCAAGCGCAAATGATCATAGCGCTGCGCGCGGTCGATTTCAGTCTGCTGGCGAACGATATAGCCCGCATATTTGGTCTGAATTTCGACCTGTTCGCCGACCTGTTCCGCAACCTCCGCGCCCTGATCGTAAAACGACAACAGACGCGCGGCATCGACTTCCGGTCGGCGCAGCATTTCGAGCAGATTCACTTCTTTCTGAATCGGCTTGCCCCAGTAAGCTTCGGCGGCCCTCGCCCCTTCGGTGTCAGGGCGTATCCATTGTTTTTTCAGGCCTTCCTGCAATTCGCCGATCGCCCGTTGTTTTTCTTCAAACGCGCGCCAGCGCTCGTCATCGACCAGGCCCAGGGCGCGGCCTTGCGCGGTCAGCCTGAGATCGGCATTGTCCTCGCGGAGTTGCAGGCGGTATTCGGCGCGGCTGGTGAACATCCGGTACGGCTCCTGGGTGCCGCGCGTAATCAGGTCGTCGATCATCACGCCAATATAGGCTTCGTCGCGGCGCGGGCACCAGCTTTCCAGGTCCTGCACCCGGCGCGCCGCATTCAGACCCGCGATCAAGCCTTGCGCGGCCGCTTCTTCGTAGCCGGTCGTGCCGTTGATCTGGCCGGCAAAGAACAGGCCGTTCATATGCTTGGTTTCGAGCGAGGTTTTCAGGTCGCGCGGATCGAAGAAATCGTATTCGATCGCATAGCCGGGACGCACGATTTCGGCATTTTCGAAGCCGAGCATCGAACGCACGAACTCATACTGCACATCGAAAGGCAGACTGGTCGAGATGCCGTTCGGATAAATCTCGTGCGTATCGAGGCCTTCCGGCTCGACAAAAATCTGATGCGTGTCGCGGTCCGCGAAGCGTACGATCTTGTCCTCGATCGACGGACAGTAGCGCGGGCCGATACCTTCGATGATGCCAGAATACAAGGGCGAACGGTCGAGCCCGGAACGAATGATGTCGTGCGTTCTGGTATTCGTGCGCGTGATGTAGCACGGAATCTGCCGCGGATGCTGCTCGCGCTTGCCGAGGAACGAAAACACCGGCACCGGATCGTCGCCGTGCTGCTCTTTGAGCTTGTCGAAATCGATCGTGCGGCCGTCGATGCGCGGCGGCGTGCCGGTTTTCAGGCGATCGACCCGGAACGGCAATTCGCGCAGGCGCTGCGCCAGCGCGATCGACGCCGCATCGCCGGCGCGGCCGCCGCTGTAGTTTTCGAGGCCGATATGAATCTTGCCGCCCAAAAACGTGCCGGCCGTCAACACGACCGCGCGCGCCATGAAGCTAAGGCCCATTTCGGTCTTCACGCCGACGACCTGATCGCCGTTTACGATCAGATCCGCAACGGTCTGCTGGAACAGCGCCAGGTTCGGCTGATTTTCGAGCATGTAGCGCACCGCCTGCTTATAGAGCTTGCGGTCGGCCTGCGCGCGCGTGGCCCGGACCGCAGGGCCCTTGCTTGCGTTCAGAATCCGAAACTGGATGCCGCCGAGATCGATCGCCCGCGCCATGCAGCCGCCCAAGGCATCGATTTCCTTGACCAAATGGCCCTTGCCGATGCCGCCGACCGCCGGGTTGCAGCTCATCTGGCCGAGCGTTTCGATATTCTGCGTCAACAGCAGCGTCTTCACGCCAGAACGGGCCGCCGCCAACGCGGCTTCGGTACCGGCATGGCCGCCGCCGACCACGATCACATCAAAATCTTTTTTGAATTTCACGACTGTTTTCTAATCACACGGGCTGTTATAGTACTCTGTCCTGTCAAGCAGGGCGGACATTCCACTATTATAAGAGGTAAACGATGAAAAAACGTAGAAATTTGAACGAAATAGAAATCGTTCAACGTTTGAATCCGGTCGCGAAGCATGCGCACCAGTTTAACAAGGCGAAGGTCTTTGACGACAAGAGCCAATATCGCCGTAAGGCGAAGCATCCGAAGCAGGAGGCTTCGCCAAGCGTTCTCGAACGAATGCTTGGCAAAGCCTCCTGCGGAGAGTGTTCAGCTATCGCGGCAGCCGTTTAGGGCTAACCGTTGCTCCAATCCACCCAGCCCATCTGCGCCGACAGCAGCACCAATACGCCGAAGGCGATACGGTAATAGGCGAACACCGAAAAATCATGCCGGCTGATAAAGCGCAACAAACCGCGCACCGCCAGAAAGGCACTGATGAATGACACCACGCCGCCGACCGCGAACAAATCGAGGTCGCTGGCGCTGAACAAGTCGCGGTGCTTATAGACATCGTAGAAGGTCGCCGCGAACATGGTCGGAATGGCCAGGAAAAACGAAAACTCGGTCGCCGCGCGACGGGACAGTCCGAAAAACAGGCCGCCGATGATCGTGGCGCCGGAACGCGAAGTGCCGGGAATCATCGCGACCGCTTGTGCGAAGCCGACTTTCAATGCGTCGCGCCAGGTCATGTCATCGATCGTCTCGGCGTGCACCCGATGCTCGCGGCGTTCGGCCCAGAGAATCAGGAAACCGCCGATGATGAAGGCCGAGGCGACCACGGTCGGATTGAACAGATAGGCCTTGATCTGTTTCAGGAACAAAAAGCCGAGGATCGCGGCCGGTAAAAACGCCACGATCATGTTGATGGCGAGACGCTGCGATACCGTTTCGGACTTGATGCTGACCAGCGTGTGCCAAAGCCTTTGGCGGTATTCCCAGACCACCGCCAGAATCGCCGCAAACTGGATCGCGATTTCAAAGACCTTGCCTTTTTCGTCGTTGAATCCCAAAAGCTGGCCGACCAGAATCAAGTGCCCGGTCGAAGACACCGGCAAAAATTCGGTCAAGCCTTCGACGACGCCCAGAATCAGGGCGTCCAGTAATACATGAAGATCGGTCATAACTGCGTTGGAGAAGGCAGGGAAAGAGGTTGCTTAACGCTTCATCGATTCGAAGAATGCGGCGTTGGTCTTGAAATCTTTCAGTTTGCCGATCAGGAATTCGGATGCCGCGGTTTCGTCCATCGGTTGCAGGATTTTGCGCAAGATCCAGGTTTTTTGCAGCGTGTCAGGATCGACCAGATATTCTTCGCGGCGGGTGCCGGAGCGGTTGATGTTGATCGCAGGGTAAATCCGTTTTTCGGCGATCTTGCGGTCGAGATGCAACTCCATGTTGCCGGTGCCTTTGAATTCTTCGTAGATCACCTCGTCCATCCGCGAGCCGGTGTCGATCAGCGCGGTCGCGATGATCGTCAAGCTGCCGCCTTCCTCGATATTGCGCGCCGCGCCGAAAAAGCGCTTCGGCTTTTCGAGCGCATTCGCGTCGACGCCGCCGGTCAGGATTTTGCCGGAAGACGGCACCACCGTGTTATAGGCGCGGGCCAGACGGGTGATAGAGTCTAACAGGATAACAACATCGTGCTTGTGCTCGACCAAACGCCGTGCCTTTTCGATCACCATTTCGGCGACCTGCACATGGCGGGTCGGCGGCTCGTCGAAGGTGCTCGAAATCACCTCGCCGCGCACGCAACGTTCCATTTCGGTCACTTCCTCCGGACGTTCGTCGATCAGCAGCACGATCAGGTAACATTCGGGATTCCTCTCCGCAATCGCCTGCGCCAGGCTTTGCAGGATCATCGTTTTACCGGCTTTCGGCGGCGATACGATCAGCCCGCGCTGGCCCTTGCCGATCGGGGCGACCAGGTCGATAATCCGGCCGGTGAGGTCTTCGGTGGTGCCGTTGCCTTGTTCGAGCGTGAAGCGTTCTTTGGCGAACAGCGGCGTCAGGTTGGAGAAGTGGATTTTATTCTTGGTATTTTCGGGCGGCTCGAAGTTGATCTCTTCGACCTTGAGCATCGCGAAGTAACGTTCATTGTCTTTCGGCGGCCGAATCTTGCCGCTGATCGTGTCGCCGGTCTTTAACGAGAAGCGTCGAATCTGGCTTGGCGAGACATAAATGTCATCGGGGCCGGCCAGGTATGAACAACCGGGGGTGCGTAAAAAACCAAAACCGTCCTGCAAAATTTCGAGAACGCCGTCACCGTAAATATCGTCTCCGGCCTTGGCCTGTTTTTTCAGGATCGCAAAAATCAGGTCCTGCTTGCGTGATCTGGCGACATTTTCAAGTCCAAGCGACTCGGCGATTTCGATGACTTCACTGATTTGTTTTAGTTTTAACTCGGTAAGATTCATATAAAGGATGACTCGAAGCTAAGCGACCGAGGCTCACCACCGCAGTGCTTATATAGGATTAGAATTCAGGGACGCAGATTATCGGATGATAGGCTGAAGCGCGCTGGAATCAGCGCACTCCATAAGTATAACTCAATAAAGCGATCCCGTCCAGTAGGAAGACGGGGCGAATCAGGGGACCGCGTTAAATATTGCTGTTCAGGAAATCAGCGAGCTGGGATTTGGTCAGGGCGCCGACCTTGGTCGCCTCGACTTCGCCGTCCTTGAACAGCATCAGGGTTGGAATACCGCGTACGCCATAGTGTTGCGGCGTTTTTGGATTTTCGTCGATATTGATCTTGACTACGGTCAATTTGCCCGCGAAGTCTACCGCAATTTCATCCAGAACCGGCGCAATCATCTTACAAGGCCCGCACCATTCAGCCCAGTAATCCACCAATACAGGCCCTTTAGCTTTGATAACCTTTTCGTTAAATTCGCTATCGCTTACATGAAGGACTGAGTCGCTCACGCTATTTCTCCAACAATTAAAAATTTTAACTATAGGGGGGAAGGCGGCTAGAGTCAATCAATTTCTAGTTCCGGGTTCAGCCGATTCGATTTTTACGTTATCCTATAGGCTATGAGTAAGACACATTTGACCGAAACCCGATTTTCCAACCTCGAATTATCCGATTCGATCCTGCACAGCCTGAATACCGCGGGCTTTGAATTCTGCACGCCGATTCAGGATAGGTCGCTGCCGCTCCTGCTCAGGGACCGCGACATCGCGGGCCAGGCGCAGACCGGCACCGGCAAGACCGCGACGTTTTTGCTCGCGACCTTCCAGCGCCTGTTGAATGACAATGAAAGCAAGGAAGCCGCAAACGAGCCGATCAAGAATCCGCGCGCGTTGATTCTGGCCCCGACCCGCGAGCTCGCGATCCAGATTCACAAGGATGCGCTGCTCTTAAGCAAACATCTGCACCTGAAATTCGCGCTGATCTACGGCGGCGTCGATTATCAAAAGCAACTCGACAAGCTCAAAACGAATGTCGACGTGATCATCGGCACCCCCGGACGCATCATCGATTTCTACAAACAGCAGGCGTTCAGCCTCGATCATGTGCAGGTCAGCGTGCTCGACGAAGCCGACCGGATGTTCGACCTCGGTTTCATCAAGGACATCCGTTATCTGCTCCGGCGCATGCCGCCGCACGACCAGCGCCTGAACATGCTGTTTTCGGCGACCTTGTCCTACAAGGTAACCGAGCTGGCTTACGAGCACATGAACAATCCGGTGCTGATCAAGATCGAGACCGAAACGGTCACCTCCAAATCGATCAAGCAGACCGCGTTCTGCCCTTCTAACGAGCAAAAAATTCCGCTGTTGATCGGGATTTTGAAGCACTACCAGCCGCAGCGCAGCATCATCTTCGTGAACACCAAACGCTGCGCGGAACTGCTGGACGACACGCTGACCGCGAACGGCTTCAAGACTGCGGCCTTGAGCGGCGACGTGCCGCAGGAAAAGCGCCAGCGGCTGTTGAACGATTTTCAGGAAAACACCATCAACCTGTTGATCGCGACCGATGTCGCGGCGCGCGGGCTGCATATCGCGGACGTCTCGCATGTAATCAATTACGACCTGCCGCAGGATGTCGAAGACTATGTGCACCGGATCGGCCGTACCGCGCGCTTCGGCGCCTCGGGCGAGGCGATCAGTTTCATCTGCGAGGAATATGCGTATTCGATGCCGGACATCGAGTCCTACATCGGCGAAAAAGTGCCGGTGCAGCCGGTCACGCAAGACCTGTTGGCTCAGGACCTGATCCGGCCGGAAAGGCGGCCGCGTCCGCCACGCGACGACAGGCCGCAGCGCCGCCCGAAAAGCGGCAATAGCCGGCCGCCTAGAGCCCGGCCATCAACTCCCGAAAATCCTCAATAGCCCGATAAGCGAGAATCACCTTTTTCGGCTGCGCTGAATCCGGCCGGCTGACCGACAGCAGATTTTCGATGCCGAATGCCTTGGCCGAATTCAACACGGCCAGGCTGTCGTCGATCAACAGCGTCCGGCTTTTATCGAAGGGCTGGCGCTGATGCAGCCAATGCCAGAACTCGGCATGCTCCTTCGGTTTGCCGGAGGCATGCGAACTGATGATTTCGTCGAAGAAGGGATGCAGGCAGGTCTTTTCCATTTTGAGCCCGAGACTGTCCGGATGCGCGTTGGTGACCAGCAGCACCTTCCGGGGCGTGCGCTTGACCGCTTCGAGAAACTCGACCACATGCGGCAACACGCTGATCAGGCCGGCGATCTCGGCTTTCAAACCGACGATGTCCAGTTCCAGCGCCTGGCTCCAGTAGTCCAGACAATACCATTCGAGCCTGCCTTCCATGCTTTTGAACAGCGGTATCAGTTCTTCCTTGGCCTGGGCCGGCGTCAGGCCTTTTTTCCGGGCATAGTTCAGCGGCACGAATTCCTTCCAGAAATGATTGTCGAAGTTCAAATCCAGCAAGGTGCCGTCCATGTCGAGCAAAACGGTGTCAATTTTGTTCCAATCGATCATAATAGTGCGGTCTATTCAAAACTCATCCTGAACATCATAACACCGTGGCCGACAAACCGATCATCCTGAACAAAACCACCGTCGCCAAAAGCCGTTTGTTTCATATCGAAGCGCTCGATATCCAATTCAGCAACGGCGTGCAGCGCAGTTTCGAGCGGCTGACCCGCGGCAGGCCCGGCGGCGCGGTGCTGATCATACCGATGCTCGATGACGACACCGTGCTGCTGATCAGGGAATATTCGGCCGGCGTGCATCGCTACGAACTGGGCCTGCCGAAAGGCAAGACCGATCCGGGCGAGACGTTTCTGGAAGCCGCGAACCGGGAGCTGAAGGAAGAAGTCGGCTACGGCGCGAACAAACTGCATCATCTGAGTTCGTTTTCGCTCGCGCCGTCCTATCTCGAACACATGACCGAGATCATCCTGGCCGAGGATCTGTACGCGGAAAAATTGGCCGGCGACGAACCCGAGGAACTGGAAGTGGTGCCCTGGAAGCTCTCCGAGATCAACGCGCTGATCGCGACCGGCGAATGCACCGAGGCACGCTCGATCGCGGCGCTGTTCATGGCGCTCGAATATTTGAAGGCGCGCCCTTTATAAGCGGAATAACGGCTCCAGCGCCTCATCCTTGGTCGCCGTCCACTGTTCCCGCGCCTTGTTTTCGGTAAAGGCCTGATACAATTTCTTGCCTTGCCACGGCTGCGCATCCTTGCAGTACAGCGCCTTGTTCAACGCCAGAATCTCATCCCGAAGCCTTGCATCGCAGCACTTGGCGATTCCACCCAGGCTGTGCGCGTTAAATTGCTCCCGCCCCCAGTCCAGCAAGGCGTTCTTCGCGGCCAAAGGATCATTGTCCGCGCAGGCTTGTTTGAGGTGTTGCCGGTATTCGCCCGAGGACTTAACCTCTTGCGTTTCATTCTTATCCGCTTCGCGCCGGGGCCGCCGTCTCAGGAAAAACACCCCCGTCGCCAGCCAGCCCGCCGCCAGGGCCGCAGAAACCCAGATCCAGATATTTTGCCTCGCGCTGGTCTGGCTCTCGATCACCAAAGGCTGAAGTTTGGCCTCCGGATTCACCGCCAGAGGTTTGGCGGGCTCTGTAGCCGGTGCAGGACCTGAAGACGCCACGGCAATCGTGGTTTCGGGAATCTTCGCGATCTCCATTTGCTGAGTCCGCGTATTGAACCACGGAATTTCGATCGCCGGCAGTTTGAATGAACCCGCCTTAGC